>Ga0194135_10000554_pt1 | contig 22026 bp, 20 predicted proteins | sample LitLau_LLRF_2013_FD_134024 | JGI IMG/M metagenome (GOLD analysis project Ga0194135, IMG submission 134024) | Freshwater sediment microbial communities in response to fracking from North America - Little Laurel Run_MetaG_LLRF_2013 (version 2) | ecosystem: Environmental > Aquatic > Freshwater >...
CGGCTATCGCTACGCCGACAAGGACATCGACCAGACCGCCAAGGTCAATGAAATCCTCGAACGCCTGCCGTCCCTGGAGCAGTTGCTCATCGTGCCCTACGCCCGCCCGCAGACGCGGGTCGAGGACTACCGTACCCAGGCCCGGATCAGCCTCTGGGACGACTTCTATCAGCCCGGCGGCGAACCCGAATTCGTCCCGGTGCCCTTCGCCCACCCGCTGTACATCCTCTATTCCAGCGGCACCACCGGGGTGCCCAAGTGCATCGTCCACGGCACCGGCGGCGTACTGCTGCAACACCTCAAGGAACACGGCCTGCACGCCGACCTGGGCCCCGGCGAGCGGCTGTTCTACTACACCACCTGCGGCTGGATGATGTGGAACTGGCTGGTGTCGGCCCTGGCCACCGGCGCCAGCCTGGTGCTCTACGACGGCTCGCCCTTCCACCCGAGCAACGAGCACCTGCTCGACCTGATCGACCGCGAAGCCATCAACGTCTTCGGCACCAGCCCCAAGTACCTGGCGGCCCTGGAAAAAGCCGGCAGCCGACCGCGCCACAGCCACCGCCTGGACAGCCTGAAGACCCTGCTGTGCACCGGCTCGCCGCTGTCGCCACAGAGCTACGACTACGTGTACCGCGAGATCAAGAGCGACCTGTGCCTGGCCTCGATGTCCGGCGGCACCGACATCGTCGCCTGCTTCGTCGCCGGCAACCCGGTCCAGCCGGTGCGCCGGGGCGAGATGCAGGGCAAGGGCCTGGGCATGGCCATCGAAGTGTGGAACGACCAGGGACGGCCGGTGCTCGGCGAAAAAGGCGAACTGGTGTGCACCCGGCACTTTCCGAGCATTCCGGTGGGCCTGTGGCACGACCCGGACCAGAGCAAGCTCAAGGCCTCGTACTTCAGCCTGTTTCCCGGGGTCTGGGCCCAGGGCGACTACGCCGAGCAGTTGGCCGATGGCGGCTGGCTGATTCACGGCCGCTCCGATGCGGTGCTCAACCCGGGTGGCGTGCGCATCGGCACCGCGGAAATCTACCGCCAGGTGGAGAAGCTGGAACAGGTCCTGGAAAGCCTGGCCATCGGCCAGAGCTGGGAGCACGACGTGCGGGTGGTGCTGTTCGTGCGCCTGCAGGACGGCGTGGTGCTGGATGAAGCATTGCAGCAACGGATCCGCCAGGTGATCCGCGACAACACCACCGCGCGCCATGTACCGGCGAAGATCCTCGCGGTGACCGACATCCCGCGCACCATCAGCGGCAAGATCGTCGAACTGGCGGTGCGCAACGTGGTGCATGGCATCCCCGTGAAAAACACCGACGCCCTGGCCAACCCCGAGGCCCTGGAGCAGTTCCGCGACCGCGAGGAATTGCGCCACTGACGACGGCCAACCACCGCCGACGCAGCCGAACCTGTAGCCGCTGCCGAGCCCGCGAGGCTGCGCAAAGGACCGCAGGGCCTTCAGCGATCTCAAGAGCAGCGCTTCCTGCGACGCAGTGCCGCCCAAAGCGTTCGCAGCCGGCGGCAGCGGCTACGGGGACCGCTCAGCCCCTCTAGACTGGTCATCTGCCGCAAAAGCAGGTGAAAATAACCCCGCCAGAAGCGCCTACAATCCATCCGTTTGAATATGCACGGCATGTCCATGCGACTTTTCCAGTACGCGAGCCATGACCTTGCCGCGTAACACCGCAGCGCCCAGGACACACCCGACATGAATGCCCCCCATTCCGGCAGCGAAGCCGCCACCCTGATTGCCCGCCTGGACTGGTCGGCCACGGCCCTCGGTCACTCCGGCCAATGGCCCCAGAGCCTGCGCACCGCGGTGGACATCGTGATTCATTCGCCGATGCCGATGTTGCTGCTGTGGGGCGGCGAGCTGACCCAGATCTACAACGACGGCTTCGCCCTGCTGGCGGGCAACAAGCACCCCCAGGCCTTCGGCCAGCCGGCGCACCTGATCTGGCCGGAGCTGATGGACTTCACCGACCCGGTCTACCGCGCGGTGCTCAACGGCCAGGTGCGCAGCTTCAGCGAGCAGCGCTTCAGCCTGCAACGCAGCGACGGCACTGCGCACGACCTGTGGCTGGACCTGACCTACAGCCCGATCCGCAACGAGCGCGGGGACGTCGCCGGGATCCTGGTGACCGCCATCGAAACCAACGAGCGCCGGCGCATCGCCCTGGAGCTGCAACAGCGTTCCGAGGCCAGCCTGCGGGCCCAGCACGAAACCGAAGAGCGCCTGCAACTGGCCCTGGCGGCCACCGACGCGGTAGGCACCTGGGACTGGGACATCGGCGAAGACCGCTTCATCGCCGACGCCCACTTTGCCCAGTTGCACAGCGTCGACCCGCAGCGGTCCCGGCAACTGCCCATCAGTGAATACCTCAAGGGCGTGCACCCGGAAGACCGGGCCACGGTGGCCCGCAGCATCAAGCACTGCATCACCCAGGGCAGCGAATACGCCGAGGAATACCGCCTGCAACTGGCCGACGGCCAGGTGCGCTGGGTGTTCGCCCGGGGCCGCTGCTACAAGGATCACCATGGCCGTCCCACGCGCTTTCTCGGCGCCGCCCTGGACCTGACCGAACGCAAGCAGATGGAACAGGCCCTGCGCCAGAGCCAGACCGAGCTGCAACTGATCATCAACGCCATGCCGGTCCTGATCGGCTACGTCGACCACGAGGAGCGCTTTCGCCTGAACAACAGCGCCTACCTGGACTGGTACGGCCTGACCCCGCAGGAGCTGTACGGCAAGACCATTCGCGAAGTGGTGGGGGACGAGATCTACGCCACCCGCGTCGAGAACATCCAGGCGGCCCTGGCCGGCACGCCGTGCAGCTTCGAGGCCAATTCGCCGCACCGCGACGGCCGTCCGCGCCATGCGCTGATGAAGTACCTGCCACGCTACGGCGCCGACGGCGCAGTCATGGTTTCTACATCTTTGTCATCGATGAGACTGAACGCCGGCAGACCGAGGAAGCCCTGCGCAACCTCAACGAAACCCTGGAAGAGCGAGTCAACCAGCGCACCGAGGCCCTGGCCACCGCCAACCAGCGCCTGCAGAACGAGATGTTCGAGCGCGAGCGCGCCGAAGACGCCCTGCGCCATGCGCAGAAGATGGAGGCCGTGGGCCAGCTCACCGGCGGCATCGCCCACGACTTCAACAACATGCTCACCGGCATCATCGGCAGCCTGGATCTGATGCAGCGCTACATCGACAACGGTCGCAGCGACGAAATCGGTCGTTTTACCGAAGCCGCCATGTCCTCGGCCAAGCGCGCCGCCTCGCTGACCCACCGCCTGCTGGCCTTTTCCCGTCGCCAGTCCCTGGACCGCCGGCCCCTGGACCCGAACCAGCTGGTGCGCTCGCTGCACGAGCTGTTCAACCACACCAAGGGCGAGCACATCCAGCTGCAGATGCAACTGGCGGACGATGTTTGGCCGGTCAACACCGACGCCAGCCAGCTGGAGAACGCCCTGCTCAACCTGGTGATCAACGCCCGCGACGCCATGCCCCACGGCGGCTTGCTGTTGATCGAAACCGCCAACAGCTACCTCGACGGCAGCGACATCAGCACCCTGGAGCCGGTCAAGGCCGGCGACTACGTGATGCTGGGGGTCAGCGACAACGGCGCCGGCATGAGCCCGCGCATTTTGGCCAAGGCCTTCGATCCGTTCTTCACCACCAAGCCCATCGGCCAGGGCACGGGCCTCGGGCTGTCGATGATCTACGGTTTCGCCCAGCAGTCCGGCGGCCACGTGACCATCAGCAGCGAACCGGACCAGGGCACCTGCGTGCGCCTGTACCTGCCGCGCCTGCACAGCGCGCCCCTGGAAACGCCGGAGCCGGTCGGCAGCCAGCCAGCGCCCCAGGCCCTGGCCGGGGAAAGCGTGGTGGTGGTGGAAGACGACCCGGCGGTGCGCATGCTGGTGCTCAATGTGCTCAACGAACTGGGCTACCGCACCTTCGAAGCCGAGGACGCGCGCAGCGCCCTGCCCTTGCTGGAGTCGCCAATGCGCGTTGATCTGCTGGTGACCGATGTCGGCCTGCCGGGCATGAACGGCCGGCAACTGGCGGAGATCGCCCGCCAGCAGCGCCCGGGGCTCAAGGTGCTGTTCATGACCGGCTACGCGGAAAAGGCCGCCGAGCGCCAGGGCTTCCTGGAGCCGGGGATGGACCTGCTGGCCAAGCCGTTTTCCATTGAAGAACTGGCGCAGAAGATTCGCCAGATGATCGGTTGCGAGGCCTGAATTCAGGCATAATCCGCGGCCGCCGATTTCCCGCTACAGGTCACGCATCATGAAAGCCCAAGCCCGCCACATCCTGGTGAAAACCGCCGAAGAAGCCGAACAGCTCAAGCAGCGCATCGCCAAGGGCGAAGCCTTCGATGTCCTGGCCAAGAAGTATTCCACCTGCCCATCCGGCAAGCGCGGCGGCGATCTGGGGGAAGTGCGTCCTGGGCAGATGGTCGGCGCCATCGACCAGGTGATCTTCAAGAAACCCCTGCGCACCGTGCATGGCCCGATCAAGAGCAAGTTCGGCTATCACCTGGTGCAGGTGTTCTTCCGCGACTGACGCCCCAGCCCCAGCCCGTACCTCCCCGCCGCAGGAGCTGGCCTGCCAGCGAACGCGCCGGCATGACCGGCACCCGACTCAACGGCCTCTTCGCCGGCAAGCCGGCTCCTACAAACCGGCCTCCCGGGGAATCAAGGCCCCCGGATGCTGAATCACCCGGCTCGCCAACCGATGTCCGGCCTCTGCCGCCGCCACCGGGCTGCCACCGCGCAAGCGACAGGCCAGATACGCCGCGCTGAAGGAATCCCCCGCCGCCGTGGTATCCACCACCCGCGCCACCGGCAGCGCCGGTATCTCGTAGTGCTCACCGTCGCAACGCACCAGGCACGAATCCACGCCGCGCTTGATCACCACCTCGGCCATGTTCGGGTAAGCGGCAAACACGCCATGGGCATGGTCATGGCCAAACAGCGCCTGCTCGTCCTCCAGGGTCAACAGCGCCAGGTCCACCTGCTCCAGCACCTGCAGATAGGCGCTCCGCGCCTGCTCCACCGAGGCCCAGAGCCGGGGACGGTAGTTGTTGTCAAAGACGATCTGCGCCCCGCGGTTGCGCGCCTCAAGCAGCAGGCCGATCAGCTTCTTGCGCCCCGACTCCCCCAGCACCGCCAGGGTGATGCCGCTGAAATACAGCACATCGTAATCGCGCAAATCGGCCAGGATCGGCCCGGCTGCCGCAGTGTTGAAGCAATCGCGCACCGCCGCCTCATTGCGCCAGTACAAAAAGCGCCGCTCGCCCCGGGCATCGGTCTGGATACAATACAAGCCCGGCAACCGCCCGGGCAGGCGCTGGACCTTTCCCAGGCCGATCCCTTCCTCGGCCCAGCTCTGGCACATGGCATCGCTGAAGCTGTCGTAACCCAGGGCGGTAACGTAATCCACCTGGGCCTGCGGCCCCAGCTCGCGGCACAGGTACACCGCCGCATTCAAGGTATCGCCACCAAAGCCCTGTTGCAGGCTGCCGTCATGGCCCTGTTGCAGCTCGATCATGCATTCACCGATGGCCGCGATGCGTTTCTTGTTATTCATGTTCATCTCCCCCTGCAGGAGCTGGCTTGCCAGCGAAGGCCATGCGCAAGACCTGCGCCCCATCCAAGGGCCGCTTCGCCGGCAAGCCGGCTCCTACAACATCCTGTATTGCACCCGCCGTGCAGGCGCTGGCTCGCCAGCGAAGGCGTCAGAAGCAGGTTTCCAGGTTTTCGATCACTCGCAGATGCTCATCCACCAGCAGCCCGATGCGCCACTTGTCGAAGGTCAGGCAGGGGTGCGATGTGCCGAAGGAAATGATGTCGCCAATCCGCAGCTCCACGCCCGGCGCCACCGTGAGAAACGCATGCTGGTCCATCACCGCGGTGACCTTGCACGCCGTCACATCATCCCCGGCACCCGCCTCGGCCCCGGCGCGATAACGCCGCAGCGGCACCGGCAGGCCGGCGTCGTAGGCCACATCGCGCTTGCCCAGGGCCACCACGGCAAAACCCGGCTCCGGCAGCGACTGCACATGGGCCCAGACCTCCATGGCCGGGCGCAGGCCCTCGTGCAGATCACCGCGTCGCTCCAGCACGCAGCACTGGGCCTCCTTGTAGATGCCGTGGTCGTGGGCGATGTAGCTGCCCGGACGCAGCACGCTGAGGAAGCGGCCCTTGGCGTTGTGGGTCTCGAACGACTCGGCGATCAGGTCGTACCAGGCCGAACCCGAAGCGGTGATGATCGGCCGCTCGATGGCGAACAACCCGTCGTTATGCAGATCCACCGCCAGACGCACCAGGGAGTCGGCAAACTGGCGAATGCCGCTGATGGCCTGATCACCATGGATCACCCCTTCGTAGCCTTCGATGCCGCACAGGGCCAAAGCCGGCTGCGCCTGGATCGCCTTGGCCAGGACCAGCACCTCCTGCTCGCTGCGGCAGCCACAACGACCGCCGACCACGCCGTACTCGATCATCACCTTGAGGGTGACCCCACGCTGGGCGAAAAACGCCCCCAGGTCGGCGACGTTGTCCGGGTGATCGACCATGCAATAGAAATCGAAATCGGCGTCCGCCAGCAGCTCGGCGATCAGCGCCATGTTCGGCGCCCCCACCAGTTGATTGGCCATCAACACCCGGCGCGCGCCATGGGCGTAGGCGGCGCGGGTCTGTACTGCGGTGGCCAGGGTGATGCCCCAGGCACCGGCGTCCAGCTGCCGCTGAAACAGCGCGGGCATCATGCTGGTCTTGCCGTGGGGCGCCAGCTCCGCGCCGCTGTCACTGACGAACTTCTGCATCCAGCGGATGTTGTGTTCCAGCGCCTCGCGGTGCAGCACCAGGGCCGGCAGGCTGACGTCGCTGAGCAAGCTCGCAGCGTGGGCCGCGGCGCCCTTTTCCACCAGGGGCAGATTCAAAGCAGAAGACATGTTGGCACTCCTTATCAAGGCGGCTGCGCACAGCCGCGACACTGTCATCAATCGTTGATACGTCGGGCCAGCCGGTTGGCGCTGTCGATCAGCACCCGGCGATAGGCCTGGTAGTTGCTCTGCGCATCGACCCTCGGCGCGACGATGCACAGGGTGCAGATGCACACCCCGCGCTCATCGCGCACCGGCGCGGCAAAACAATGGGTAAAGGTGTCGGCGACACTGTCGAAGGAAAAGAACCCCTCCTCGGTGGCCAGACGGATTTCCTCCAGGAAGGTCGCCAGCGGCAAGCGCTGGCCATCGGGGAGGATGAAGTCGCGCTCATCGATCAACTCGGCAATCTGCGCATCGCTCATGTGCCCCAGCAGCAAACGCCCGGAAGCGGTCCAGGGGATCGGCGCGTTCTCGCCGATGTCCGAGGAAATGCGAAAATGCCGCTCGCCTTCCTTCATCAGCGCCACGGTGTATTTGCGCCCGTTGAGCAGGCACATCTGCGCGGTTTCCCCGGTCTGGCTGACGATCTCCTGCAAGGCCTGATCGGCCTCGCGGCTCAGATCGAAATGACGCAAGTGCGCCTGCCCGAGAAAATACAGCTGGCGGCCCAGGTACACATGACCGTCCTTGCCCACCGGCTCCAGCACCCGCCGCTCCAGCAAGGACGCCACCAGCTCGTAGACCGTGGACTTGGGACTGCCGATGCCCTTGGCGATATCGTTGGGCCGCAGCGGCTGGCCGATCTCCTTGAGGAAATCGAGAATATCGAACGCCCGATCCAGGCCCTTGGCCCGGCGCTTGATGCTGTCTTCAGTCATCTACCCACCCCTATGCAAAACACAATCCCTGTAGCCGCTGCCGCAGGCTGCGAACGCCCTGGGCGACACGCCGTCGCAGGGGCCGCAGCGATCTCATCACCCTGCGCCCGCGTTGCGGTCGATCGCAGCCTCGCCCAGGCTCGACAGCGGCTACAGAAGCGCACTCAAGGCTTCTTCTTGTAGGCCACGCAATCGATCTCGACCTTGCAGTCGACCATCATGCTGGCCTGCACACAGGCCCGGGCCGGTGCGTGTTCGGGCTTGAAATACTCGCCGAACACCTTGTTGAAACTCCAGAAATCCCGCGGGTCCTCCAGCCACACGCCAACCCGCACCACATCCTCCAGGCCGTACCCGGCCTCTTCGAGAATGGCCAGCAGATTGCGCATCGTCTGATGCGTCTGCTCGACGATCCCACCGTGAATGATCTCGCCATCCAAAGCCGGCACCTGGCCGGACACATACAGCCAGCCATCGGCTTCGACGGCGCGAGCGAAAGGACGCGGCTGGCCACCGCCTGCGGTGCTGCCGGTGCCGTAACGGGTGATGCTCATGAGAGGTTCTCCTGGTTGAAGGTTGGCCATCTGGCGGCTCCATCTGGCCGCCCTGCGCGAACACGCCACCCAGCTCGCCGCGGACTTCTGCGCAAACATTGCCGCAGCAACCCGCGATGGCCTGGAAACGCACAGGCATTGCACAAATAAATTCCACTATAACGGAACAAAATATCAAATAGCGGAACAGGCGCCAGAGTGTGCCATGGAGAACAAAGGAGATAACAGGGGGGATGGAAAAACTTTCCGGAACCAGGAATGGAGAAGCGAGAAAAGGCCATCGGCCAATGTCAGGCATTTCTGTATTTGCTGAAGGCACGCCCAAACGGCTTGTGACGCCACTCGCCCTCCTCTACATTCCGTTGCGTCGCAGTGGTCCGCGACCGGATTTGGCCGTCCGAATCTCCATGAGCACACCTCAATATTCCTTCATGGAGCGTCACTGCCATGGATCTGCAACCTTTCACCTCTTCCACCTCCGACCATCCCGTCGCCTTCATCAACCCACAAGCGCCGCTGCTCGACCTGCTGACCTACGCCGGCCTGCGCATCCGCGCTGCCCGGGACATGCTGGACAGCCTTGCCGACATGACCAGCCGCCACGCCGATCACCTCGACCTGCAGCGCTTCTCCAGCGTGGCGACCCTGTTGTTGCAGGACGGCTGCGATGTGTTGCAAGTGGCGGAACAACAAGCGCTGCAACTGCCGGAGTAGTAACCCAAAGCACCGCCAAGGCTCCTGCTTTGCTCGGCTCAGATTTGCTTTGGCTATTGATCTTGATCTGTTTGCCCCATTAACCACGATGGCCGAACGCAGGCATTGAGCCGTGGGTAACCCGGCAGGGATGCCGGGTTAGCCGCCACCCGGCCATGGATGGCCGGTGGCGGCGGCCCACGGATCAATGCCGGAGAGAGGGAATGCCGAGCCTCGGCGAGGCACCGAGTGGAGGGGCAAGACTTTTTGGTTCCTTTTGTGTCGTTTGACAAAAGGGACTCGCCGTAAGGGCGAAACCGCCAGTGGCCACACCCAAAGCAACGGATATGTACACCTGCCAAATCGGGGACTCAGGTTCACGCGAGCCGAAACGCCAGCCGCTCGACCGAGAGCAAGCTCCCTCGCCACAGCGCTTGTGTGGCCATGGCTGACAACTGGGTGACAGCGCAGCAACCGCTACCTACAACACCCAATCCACCGGCGTCCGCGATGCCGCCTTCGCTGGCAAGCCAGCTCCTACACAAGAAACCCCATCGTGCGTGTCACCCCTGTACCTGAACCAAACTGTTACCCATATGGGTGAACAACTTCCCCCATAGAAAGCCTGGCACCCACAAGGCCTCAATCAAAATCAGCAACGCACAACACCCACCAAAGATTCCGCGCCCCCTGGCAGGCGACATAGGCAGAAGAAATCGTCGAATCCCTGGTCAACTCACTCCAATCAGGGCTATCGAACCGATACACCACCAGCTCGGAAAACGGCGCGGGAAACACCGCCTCCAGCGCCTCGAACACCAAGGCCCGGGCCTTGACCAGAGACAATCCGGCAGCGCCCCCGTGGCACCCGCCCCGCAGCACCACCGCCAGCAACGAGCCCTCGAACTCATATCGATTCAACACGGAAAAGGACCCGAACCCAGGCTCGATCTGCCCAATAGCCGTCGACCTGGCGAGGTTGCTGAAACGCTCCAGAAACTCGCCCAGTCGCGTTCTCTCATCCAACGCCTTGATTGAGGGATCTGGCTTGAAGAAGCTGGACACCACCTCGCCACACTCGGCAAGCACGGCAAGCAGTTCGACAAGGGGTTGCTTGTCGACGACGAACTCGCTGGCACCGGTAAATGGCGCTACAGCATCGCGCTTCAGACTTTCATCTTGATTCATGATCGAGCACCCGACTTTGGCCACAAACGGGCAATCACCAGAGCGACTACCGTGCCCTGGGCTTTTGCGGCCGCAGATAAAAACCAGAAATAAGCGCAATCAGCACCAGCATCAATGCCAGGCTGGGATCACCTTTAGGCAGCATGAATTGATACAGGCCAGCGCCCATCGAGAGCATCGACCCCATGCACAACACAAACCAAACAGCTTTTTTAACCCGCTTCACGATCTGATGACATCCCTTCCACAGATAACTTCAACGGCACCACTCAGAACGACCAGGCCGGGGGGACGACAATGTATCGGCCGCACAGGTGCACGGCAAACCCGAAAACCATCCCCGCCCCACAGCGCCTTCGTGCTTACGCCTTGAAGGTCAAGATCGGCGAAAACCGCGCCATCACCGACACCGTCCCCTCCTCCACCTGAGACTGGATCACCTGGCCAATTTCCTTGTAGGCCCCGGGCGCTTCCTCGATCATCCGTTCTTCCTTGGTGGTGATGCACTCCACCCCCTGCAAACCGAGGAACGCCTTGTCTTTCTTGGCTTTGAACACGATCTCGCTGCGCGACATCGAGCGCCCGGCGCCGTGGCTGGCCGAGCGCAGCCAGCGTTCGTTGCCCAGCCCGGTGAGCAGGTAGGAGTCATGCCCCATGCTCCCCGGAATCAGCAGCGGTTGCCCGGCATAGGCCGGTGTCGCGCCTTTGCGATGCACGTTGCCGCCTTCTTCGCGCAGTACGATGTTGTGCGGCACATCGACAATCAGCGGCGCTTCGATGCCCGCGCCGAACACCTGCCGGGTGCGCTGGCGGACCATTTCCGCGATCAATGCGCGGTTGGCGTCGGCGTAATGGGCGGCGCTGTGCATGGCCAGCAGGTACTCGTCGGCCATCTCGCCAAACAGGGCGAATATCTTCGAATCGGGGTGTTTGATCCCCGCCGGCCACAGGGCCTTGGCCTTGTCCATCCAGCGTCGTCCGACATAGAAGCCCACGTCGCGAGAGCCGGTGTGGATCATCATCACCACCTTCCCCACCGACAGGCCCTGAGCGAAGCAGGCCTGACGATCCACCAGCTCGGTGACCACCTGGATCTCGACAAAGTGATTGCCGCCGCCCAGGGAACCCAGGCCAGGGTCGCGGAGAATTTTCCGCGAGCGGTCCTGCAAGGCTTCCGGCGCGTAGTCGGCGCTGCCACGGGCGAAGGACGACTCATGCAGGCCCGCCAGCTCACGCTGCAACTGGGCGAAATCCGCCCCGGCAAACAGCCCGATCGGGTCCTGTTGCTGTACCTGGGCCCAGAAATCCCCGAGCCCCGAAGCAAACAGTGCGCTCATGGCCGTGGGGCTGGTGGGAATATTGCGCGTGCCTTCCAGCAGGTCGCCACGTACCAGGGCAGTCCACTTGGCTTTCTGCGCCATGAACTGCTCGTAGTTCAGCCCCAGCTTGTGCAGGCGCATGCCGCAATTGATGTCGGTGCCGATGGCTTGCGGCACCACCATGTCGTGGCTGGTGACGATCACGCTGCCCACCGGAATCGGGCTGCCGGTGTGGAAGTCCGGCGTGGCGCAGGCGCACTTCACTTCGCCGCCATGGGGGTGAGCCACCTTGGCGAAATCCATCAGCTGCAGGACGGCTTTTTCTTCGATGGCAAAGCTTTCGGGCAGCAGCAGATCCACCTTGAGCCCGGCGTCGTTGATCGAAGAGATGGAGAGGGAATTGGAATTCAGGCGTTCGATGGCCACCCCGGAACGGGCGAGCTTGTGCTGAATTCTTTTCAGAGGAGTCTTGGTCATTTTCAACTGCTTTTCTTGGACGCAACAAAACAACCACCCGGTTGGTGGCTGGAATTGTCTGGTCAGCAGCGAAACTTAGACGGCGCGGATAATGGGGAATGACGCCGTGGATGTAAATAGGTAGCGGAAATTATTTGCCCAGGCGCCTGGGGAGGCGCCTGCCGGGCCGCCTGGCGTCAATGTGGCTTTGGCCCGCCTTTCCACGGTGTGTAAAACACGCTGGCATGGATCGGCGGCACCTGGCCCTGCTCCAGCGCAAAACCCGGCATCTGCCGCAGGTCCAATTGCTCACACAGCTGCGTGGCGCGATTGCGCAATTGATTATCGGGCTTGAATGACTCGGGTCGGTAGCGCACCGCCCGCAGGTTCACCCAGCACTCCTGCACCCGGCCCTGGGGATCGGCCTTGACTTCAAAACTGGCCACCCCAACGCTGTCCACCGACAAAGGGGCCAGGGTGTGCGTCCAGAAGAAATGGCCTTTGGCGTATTCTCCGGCATTGAACTCAAACTCCTTCAATTGCTCGTCTTCCAGGGTCAAGCGAGGGAACATCAACGTCCCTTTGACCTCCAGCACACCGTCAGGCTCAAAGGCGGCGGCGGGCGCCACAGGGAACACCGTGTTCCAGCAGATGCTCTTGAGCATCTCGCCGAGTTTCGGGTGGTAGGGATAGGCCCTCGCGTCAGGCAAGGGGCTGCTCTGCGCTGCACAATCGATGACCTGATTCTGCCGATTGAACCGCATGACCAACTCCACGCTGCCCGTCAGTTGCTCGGCGTTGGCCCTGAGGCTCTCGCGGTACAGCACTTGCTGCACAGCGTTGGCATAGAACTGCGTCTCCAGTTGTCGTTGCTGCTCGTCCTGGGACAGCGGGGGGCCAGGCAAGTCCGATTGGCAACCGCACAACGCCAGAAGAAGGCCGGCCAACAACCCGCACTGCGCCGGGGTTGCGTTGAGAAAGTTGTACATGCTCAGTTCCTTTGATGGGTTCACTGACGAACCGTCCTGCACTGCGTTCAACGAGGTCAAGGTGCTGGATCCTAAGGCAGCCCGCTGGTTAAAAGCCAACGACAATTGCCGGCAACCACCGTCGCTCCTGTCAGCTGGCGATTGTCGCCGGCGCCACAAAAGCGTCTCCAGGCGCCCGGCAAAAACGGGTTACCCTGGCGCTCCCCACCCATTCATCGCTCCAAGGAAGGACCGCCCCATGACCCGCGCCATCACCCTGCTCAGTGACAACTTCGCCGACTGGGAAACTGCCCTGATCAACGCCACCGGCCGTGGCTTCTACGGTTTCGACTGCCGCTACGCGTCCCCCAAGGGCGCCATCGTCACCTCCATGGGCGGCCTGCGGGTGACCCCGGACCTGGCGCTGGAAGACATTCATCTGGATGAAGTCGACCTGCTGATGGTGTGCGGCGGCAGCATTTGGCAAAGCGCCAACGCACCGGACATCGGCGACCTGCTGCGCGCCGCCCAGGCACGCCACATCGTGATCGCCGCCATCTGTGACGGCACCCGCGAGCTGGCACGCGCCGGGGTGCTGGACGCGCTGAAACACACCTCCAACTCGGCGGCCAACCTGCTGGCGGTGGACTATGGCGGCGCCGCCTTCTATCAGGATGTGCCCCACGCCGTGGCGGACCAGCGCGTGATCACCGCCCCGGGCAGCGCACCGGTAAGCTTCATGGCGCAGATTCTCAGCACCCTGGGGATCAGCGACGCCAACCTGACCGCCTACCTCGCAATGCACGCTGCAGAACACCGCAGGTCGCACTGAATATTGCGCGCCAAGGCGCTGACGGGAGCGCCTTGGCCGGCAAGCCTACTGCGACGTCTGGGAGTTCAAGATCGACTCATACCTTCCGCTCTCATAGGGAAAATCGCCGGTCCGGCCATGGCTTCACTTCCCTCCGAAGCGCTGTCGCCTGCCGATATTTCGCACCTTGCTCAAGGCCGCTTCGGCCCACCCCTCCAGGGGCTGTATTGCAGCTCGACGAGGAATCGATCGCCCACCGTCTCCGAGGCGAAAAAGCCCGGCATCTGCCGGATATCCAGGGCCGCGCAACGCTCTTGCAGGCGCTGCACCCGTTCAGGGTCCGGCTTGAAGTCGGAGGCTCTGGCGGCAATCGCGGACAGTCGCACCTGACAAGCTTGCACCTGTCCCTGCGCGTTGGCGTGGCCCTCGATCCGGGCGCTGCCCAGGCTGTCGAGGGTCTCTGCGGCAAACAGCTGCCGCCAGAAATACTGCTCTTGCGCCTTGTACTCGCGCACCGTTTCCCGAATCTTCTGTTCCTCCGCGGGCAAGCGACCGGGACGAGTGACCACCACCGGCAACACCACCTCAAGATTGGCTGCGGGCTGGCCTGAAAACAGCTCTGGTTCGGCCCTGGGGAACACCGAGTCCCAACAGATCCGCTCCACCGCCGCGGCCAGCGGGCGGTTATCCGGATAACGCGGCAACGGGTATTCGGCCAGTGCCTCGGTGCTGCAGGCCACCATCCGATTCAGCGGATCGATCACCGCTCGCAGCGACACGCCGCCGGACCAGCCATCGAGATCGGCGCTGCGCACGCCCGGTTCCAGCACCTGGCGAAAGTCGTCGACAAAGCGCTGGTAGCGGCGCTGCTGCTGTTGCTCCGGCGTCTCTGGGGCGGCGGTCTTGCAAGCGGCCAGCGCCAGCAGGCCGGTCAGCATCAGCGCCGCCAGAACGGCGCGGTTCAGGTCAGTCGTGAAGGGGGCGTGCACGGTTCACTCCATGGAAAAGGGCCTCAGCCCCTGGACCTGAAACAGGCTCTAGCGTCACAGGGGCGTTGAGCATAAAGGCCGGCGCGGGGCCTCACAAAATTTTCTGCGCAGGAAAACGCCAGCACGCCCCCCCAGGCATCGACCTGATGGGCCCAACTGATCCAACGCCTGGGGTATGCGCCAGGGAACCACCCCCGGGGCTGTGCCAGAGGCCAGATGACTGGGCATTTTTCGCGTCGTTTTCCGACCTGCTCCCCTCTCCTTTGCCAGCCGCGCACCAGCAGCCCTCTGGTGCTTGGCTCTCGTGCTTGAGCGCGACGCTCTCGGTTTGCTGGTTGGACAAGAACGGTTCCCACTGCTTTCATTCACAGCCTGGTCCGGTTGCAGTGCGCTCAGGGAGTGAGTCAATGCCTTTTAAGATCATGATGGTTTTTGGTACGCGCCCGGAGGCAATCAAAATGGCGCCGCTGGCCCGGGTGCTGCGGCACTGGCCCGGCCTGCACCTGCATATATGCTCCACCGGGCAGCACCGGGAAATGCTCAAGCAGGTCCTGGACGCCTTCGAACTGCAAGTCGACCAAGACCTGGAAGTGATGACCCACGGCCAATCCCTCAATGGCCTGTCGCAACAATTGCTGAAGCACCTGGACATCACCCTCGAACGCCTGCAACCGGATATCGTCCTGGTTCATGGCGACACCACCACCAGCTTCATCACCGCCCTCGCCGCCTTCAACCGCCAGTTGCCCATCGGTCATGTCGAGGCCGGGCTGCGCACGGGCGACCTCAGGACACCCTGGCCCGAGGAGGCCAACCGGCGCCTGACCGGGGTCATTGCCGACCTGCACTTCGCTCCGACCGCCGAAGCCAAGGCCAACCTGCTGCGGGAAAACGTGCCCGCGGACAGCATCGAGGTCACCGGCAACACGGTGATCGATGCGCTGCGGTGGATGCGGCAGCACCAGCAACAGAGCCAGTGGCGCCCCGCCATCGATTCGCCCCTGGCGGTGCTGGAACACAACCGGCGCATGGTGCTGATCACCTGCCACCGCCGGGAAAACTTCGGCCAGGGTGTCCGCCATATCTGCCAGGCCGTGGCAATCCTGGCCCAGCGCTATCCGGATGTGCAGTTCGTCTACCCGGTACACCTCAACCCACAGGTGCAGAGCGTGGTCGGTGACCTGCTCTCGGACACCCCCAACATCTACCTGATAGCGCCTCAGGACTATCAGCATTTTGTCTGGCTGATGGCGCGCTCGTACTTGATCCTCAGCGACTCCGGCGGCATTCAGGAGGAAGCCCCCGCCATCGGCAAGCCGCTACTGGTGCTGCGGGAGGTCACCGAGCGGCCGTCGGCGCTGAAAGGAGGCACGGTGCTGCTGGTGGGGACCGACCGCGAGCGCATTGTGCGCCATGCCGCAGAACTGCTGGACAATGCACAACTCCATGCCCGCATGAGCCGGGTGCACAGCCCCTACGGCGACGGCCACGCCAGCGAACGCATTGCCCGCCGCCTGTACGACTGGCTCAAGGCCAGGGCCCGGCCCGACAGGGCTGGCGCCTTGCCTGCACAGACAGAGAACGGCCCGCTCAAGCAGGCCAACGAAGCCTAGCCACACGACAGCGGCGACGATAGGCGCCAGCACATCGCCACCGACATCCCATCACGGACATGGCCAGGGCTCGCGCCCTCGCCATTCGCTCAGTCCGCGGTCTGGCGCGACAGCAGCACCTGGGTCACCCGGCGCTCTTCCACGGCCTGGACCTGAAGCGCCCAACCGTCCCACGCCACCCGGTCGCCCTTGACCGGCAAACGGTCCAGCAGGCTCATCACCAGCCCGGCCAGGGTCTGGTAGTCCTCGGTGGGCTCGGCGCCAAAGCCGGTGCGCTGGCGCACCTGCGGCAGATTCAGCGCGCCATTGACCAGAAAGCCGCCCTCTTGCTCCACCACGTCCGGCCCCTCGATCTCACTGGCATCCGGCAGCTCGCCGGCGATGGATTCGAGAATGTCGGTCATGGTCAGAATGCCCATGAAATCGCCGAACTCGTTGATCACGAAGGCAATGTGGGTCGACGCCTTGCGCATCTGCTCCAGCGCGTTGAGGATCGAAAAGCTCTCCAGCAGGTTGATGGTCTTGCGCGCCAGATGCTCAAGGTTCGGCTCGTTGCCCGCCAGGTATTCCTTGAGCAACTCCTTCTTGTGCACAAAGCCCAAAGGTTCATCCACCGCGCCGTCGCGAATCAGCGGCAGGCGCGAGTAGGACGAATGCATCAGCTTGGTCCGAATAGTCTCAGGACTGTCCGTCAGGTCGATGTAATCAACCTCGGCGCGCACCGTCATCAGGCTGCGGATCGGTCGCTCCGCCAGTTGCAGGACGCCGCTGATCATCACCCGCTCGCGGCGGTCGAACAGCTCGCTGCTGGGGGCCTCGCCATCTTCCAGCAGATCGGCGATCTCCTCGCCCACCTCTTCCACCGCCAGCTTGCGTCCACCCAGCAGGCGCATCACCGCATAGGCCGTGCGTTCGCGCATCGGCCGCAGGCCCTGCATGGACTTCTTGCGCCGGGCCCGGGCGATCTGGTTGAACAGCTCGATCAGGATCGAGAAGCCGATGGCCGCGTACAGATAGCCCTTGGGAATATGGAAGCCCAGGCCTTCGGCGGTCAGGCTGAAGCCGATCATCATCAAGAAGCCCAGGCACAGCATGATCACCGTCGGGTGGGCGTTGACGAAGCGGGTCAGCGGCTTGCTGGCGACGATCATCACACCGATGGACACCACCACCGCGATCATCATCACCGCCAGGTGCTCGACCATGCCCACCGCGGTGATCACCGCGTCCAGGGAGAACACCGCATCAAGCACCACGATCTGCGCCACGATCGGCCAGAACAGGGCGTAGGTGGTGCTGCCCGCGCGCTGGCTGACATGGCCTTCCAGGCGTTCGTGCAATTCCATGGTGGCCTTGAACAACAGGAACACACCACCGAACAGCATGATCAGGTCACGGCCCGAGAAGCTGTGCTCGAACACCTCGAACAACGGCTGGGTCAGGGTCACCATCCACGAGATGCTGGCCAGCAGGCCCAGGCGCATCAGCAATGCCAGGGACAGGCCGATCAGCCGCGCGCGGTCACGCTGCTCCGGCGGCAGCTTGTCCGCGAGGATGGCGATAAACACCAGGTTGTCGATGCCCAGCACCAGCTCCAGGACGATCAGGGTCAACAGGCCAAGCCAGGCCGTGGGGTCTGCAATCCATTCCATAACGACGACTCAAGTTCTCCGGAAAATTCAAACGGCCAGACGCGAGCGAGCGCCAAGATGCAGGAACTGCGAGATCTTGGGAGCGGGCTGGTCAGAAAAGGAAGCGGCAAATGCCAGAAAAGTGCGGCCGGGAGAATGGCTGCCTGAAGAGCAAGGCCTCAGTGCGAGCGAATGGCGCGATAGGTCATGGGGCGAAACAAGGAAAGAGCGCCGACTGGGGGGCTCCGAGAGCGTGTTCATGCAAGTCCTGAGTGAAAAAACGGATTTGGAGATTACAGGCAGGACGGGCCGATTCCCCAGCGGGAAATCATTACAAGATTTTATCCGGCGTCCCCTTGGCCGGCGCTAGAGCGGCTCGGAAATCTCGATCAGGTTCAGGTCCGGATCCCGCAGGTACACCGAGCGGATCGGCCCCGTGGCACCGGTGCGCGGCACTGGCCCTTCGATGATCGGCCAGTTGACCTGCTGCAGGTGAGCAATCACCTGCTCCAGGGGCACGCTGGCGATAAAGCACAGGTCCAGTGCACCCGGCACCGGCAGGTGGGCCTTGGGTTCGAACTCCTGGCCGCGCACATGCAGGTTGATCTTCTGGTTGCCGTACCTGAAGGCCTTGCGCCCGCCGGCAAAGGTTTCCAGGCGCATGCCCAGTACGCGGACGTAGAAGTCCTCGGCGGCCAAAGGATCGATGGTGGTCAGTACCAGATGGTCCAGATGATCAAGCATCAACGGCATAACTCCCGAGGGGTGCGAAACGGCCCGGGGATTATGCGCGCCGGGCGCGCCCTTGAACACTCGGTTTCAAGCCTTGCGCCGATACTCGCGACGCACCTGCTCGATGTAGCGCACCACGGCCGGTGCCTGTTCGAAACGCCGGTGAATCAGCGACAGCCAGGAGGTTGCCGCGCTACCGCCTATGGGCCGGTACACGACATTGGGCAGGTTCACATGCCCCACCACCGATTCGGGCACCACCGCCACGCCCTGCCCCAGGGACACCAGAGCCAGCACCGCTACCAGGCCACCGGGCTGAGCGCCCAGCTTGGGGGCATAGGCCCCCTGGGCCGCCACCTGCAAGGTGCCGCTGATCTGCTCCGGAAGGATGAAGGTTTCATTGAGCAGGTGCTCGGAGGCGATCTGCGGCAGGCGGCACAGCCAGGACTCGGCAGACAGCGCCAGGACGAACCCTTCGGCATCCAGGGCAATGGCCTCCACGCCCTCGGGCAGGGTCATGGGCGAGCGGATGTAGCCGACATCCAGGCGCCCGTCGGCGACCCGCGCCGGCAGGGTCGCCATCGGGCACTCCCGCACATTCAGGCTGACGTCCGGACAATCGCGGCTGAAACCCTGCACCTGCTTCTGCAGCAACCCGCCGTACACCGCCGACGCCACATAGCCCAGCTCGATATGACCGATCTCGCCGCGTCCGGCGCGCTGGGCATTGCGCTGGGCGAACTCGAACTGGCGCACCGTGGCTTCGGCCTCCATGAGCAAGGCGGCACCGGCTTCGGTGAGGCTGACCTCGCGCTGCTGACGCAGGAACAGGCGGGTGCCGAGGGCTTTTTCCATGTCCTGGATCTGCCGGCTCAAGGTCGGCGGGGCGATCCCCAGCTGCTCGGCGGCACGGGTGAAATTGCGTTGCCGGGCCACGGCGAGGAAGTAGCGAAAGTGGCGAATTTCCATAAACGGCATTAGCTCAAAGGTAATGAACTGGCGGTCAGCGGCTAACAAAAGCTCGCAAAGCCCGGGATAAGCTGGGCCGACCTTCACAGTAGAGAGCCTCTGCCATGCCCGTCAAACCTCTATTTTCGGCAATGACCGTCTGCTGCGGCCCACATAACGCGGTGGCCGGGCGCACTCAAGTCGGCATTGCCTACAAAGCAATCTCCGGCCTGGCCACTCACCAGAACCTGCTCGATACCCTCCTCAACCGACGGACCGCGCCATGAACCGCCCCATCAACCCGCGCGCAACCCTGCTGACCGCCTCCGGGGTCTGCTCGCTGATCGTCCTCGACACCAACATCGTCGCCGTCGCCCTGCCAAGCATCGCCCGCGACCTGGGGGCCAACTTCGCCGATATCGAGTGGGTGGTCAGTGCCTACATGCTGGCCTTTGCCGCCCTGCTGCTGCCGGCGGGCAGCCTGGCCGACCGCTTCGGGCGCAAGAAGACCCTGCTCTGCGGCCTCGGCCTGTTCATCCTCCCCTCCCTGGGCTGTGGCGCCGCGCCCAATGCGCTGCTGCTGGACATCGCCCGAGCCTTCAAGGGCGTGGGCGCGGCGCTGCTGCTGACCTCGGCCCTGGCCTCCATCGGCCACACCTTTCATGACGAGGTGGAACGGGCCAAGGCCTGGGCCTTCTGGGGCGCCTGCATGGGCATGGCGATGACCGCCGCGCCCACCGTCGGCGGGCTGATCACCGAATACTGCGGCTGGCGCTGGATCTTCTACTTCAACCTGCCGGTGGGCGCGCTGCTGCTGTGGAGCGTGCTGCGCAATGTGCCCGAATCCCGGGATACCCAGGCCGCGCGCCTCGATCCCTGGGGCAGCCTGGCCTTCAGCGCCAGCCTGCTGTGCCTGATCTGGGGCCTGATCGAAGCCAACCGCATCGGCTGGAGCCACCCGGCCACAACGACCCGGCTGCTGGCCGGCGTCGCCCTGTTGGGATTGTTCGTGCTGATCGAGCGCCTGCAAAGTCGGCCCATGGTGGATCTGCAGCTGTTTCGCCATCCGCGGTTCATCGGCGCCCTGCTGGGCATGTTCGCCTACGCCGGCTGCGCCCAGGTGATGATGACCCTGCTGCCCTTCTACCTGCAGAACGGCCTGGGCTTCTCGGCCATCGCCTCGGGCCTGGGCATGCTGCCCTTCGCCCTGACCATGCTGATCTGCCCACGGATCGGCGCGCGCCTGGCCGGGCGTTACGCCCCGGCGACGCTGATGGCCGCCGGGCTGACCCTGGTGGGCAGCGGCAACCTGCTCAGCGCCTGGGCGGTGCACAGCGGTGGCTACCTGAGCTTCGCCCTGGCGATTGCCGTGACCGGCGCCGGGGCCGGCCTGCTCAACGGCGACACGCAGAAAAACATCATGGCCTGCGTCCCCCGGGAGCGCACCGGTATGGCATCGGGCATGAGCACCACCATGCGCTTCAGCGCCATCATGCTGGCCATCGGCGTGTTCGGAGCGCTGCTGGCCAGCCATACCCAGCAACTGTTGCAAGGCAGCCTGCGCCAACTGCCCGGGAACGGGGCGCTACACGCGCCGGACATCGCCTCCCGCGTGGTGGCCGGAGACATGCAAGGCGCCCTGGCCAGCCTGCCGCCGGAAGCCCGGGACCTGGTTGAGCCCCTGGCGCAGCAGGCGTTTGTCGGCGGCTTCGGGCTGGTGCTGGCCGTGGCCGGCCTGCTCGCCCTGCTCGGCGCGCTGGTGGTCGGGCGCCTGATGCGCAATCCCCTGCCCCAGGCGCAAGGACTGACCCTGAAGCTGGAGTAACCGCCCGCTGCCCGCTGCCGCACGTTCGGCAGCGGGCACAGGGGCAAGACGGCGCCGAACTCGGCGACGGCGGCCCGGCGCGTTCTTGCTGAAGCATGCAGGAACGGGCTGCAGATGAAGGGACGATGCCCCAGCCGTCGGTTCAAACGCGGCGACTTCAAGGCCCGGCCCCCACCTAAAGAGTTCGTAAAGAATGCGCGCACGCGCCCCGTTGTGCCCGGCAAATACGCTTCAATAAAGCTCACGCCAAGCCTGAAACTCCCGGAGAGCCCCATGAGCAAGCTTGCCCGCTATCTGCAGGTCGAAGACATTCTCCTGGCAGTCAACGTCTCGAACAAACAGCGGCTGTTCGAGCAGGTGGGCCGTCATCTTCAGGAAACGCGACAGTTGCCGGGCGATGCGGTCACCGCCAGTCTGTGGCGCCGGGAGCTGGCCGCCAGTACCGCGATCGGCGACGGCGTGGCGCTGCCCCATGCCCGGCTCGCCGAACTGGACGGCATCCACGCGCTGTACCTGCGGCCGCAG
>Ga0194135_10000555_pt1 | contig 22022 bp, 11 predicted proteins | sample LitLau_LLRF_2013_FD_134024 | JGI IMG/M metagenome (GOLD analysis project Ga0194135, IMG submission 134024) | Freshwater sediment microbial communities in response to fracking from North America - Little Laurel Run_MetaG_LLRF_2013 (version 2) | ecosystem: Environmental > Aquatic > Freshwater >...
CTATGTATTCTTAAAAATGGTGCAGGCAACAAATATTTCGTCAATTAGAACAAACAATAACTCAGCTTGTCACAAATAAAACCAGAGAAAGAAGACACGGATCTAAAGAAAATAAGGTTGTCTCTAGAACAAATAAATGTGTTTAGTACGTAACTCAATTATAAGTGCTTTGCTCTAAAATCCAGCAGCAGCTAGTCTGGGCAGACAACCAACAACAAATTCTGTTAACTCTTCACTACACAACTTCCAAGTGCTCCACTATCCCCCAATTTCATAAAACAGAGTTCTGCTGTTTTTATTGTATGAATCATAATATATATTCTATCTCAACCATCAACTCTTTCCAAAATCAATACTTGAGAATGAATCGTAGGATTGTCTGCTGAGAGGAGCCTTGCAGTCTTCGACTGTACACACATTCGTGCTTTTTATAAAACGAAGTGTGAAACAGATCCGACTGGAGATGATGTTTGGTGGTAACGTAGCGTGTGTGTGTCTCTGTTTGTTTTCACAGACAAAGGCACAGACCAAAAGCCATATCGCTTGGAAGTCGATTCCAAGCTTCAGTGGAAAATGAGAAAAAAGAAGACCTTATTCGACGAAGAGCAGTGTCTGCTGTACAACCAGAACAGCGAACAATTCTTCCCAACGCCATAAGATGATCAAATAGAGGAGCCTACAAGACTTGAGCTTTTCTCTGTTTTATTATGTATGTGTGATTTTTTCTCGTCATCCCCAACTGAGAATCTTTAAATGCTCTCGTCTCCTTAACTTTAAAAAACAAAAGGTTCATAGCCCATTCATACTCGATCTTTTGTAACTTTTCTAGCTCCACGAGACCATCACTCTACACAAATCAAACATGGACAACCCTTTTGACTACTTTTATGTATATTTTGTTCCAAAAAAGATTTAAGCTTTAATGCATCTTCTATGTGGATTTGGATCACTTCTACTTTCTGTAACAACGAGTATACGTATAAAAAATACTGCTCCTTCTTGAGCTCCAACTTTTTACATACATTTCAAAGGACTCACTTTCAAAAAACCTGGGAATGAAATGAGATGAAGAAATCAGCTTTCTGTACATTAACTCAATACACAAGAAGTTCCTATATTTGATTCCTTCTATCCACTTCTTATCCTTTCCTGGCATATGGACGACGAGTCTCATCTCATTCTCACTTCGTATTTCTTACAACACAAAAGACTTCTTCAAACAACGACGTAGAAAAGATTCTACTGTTTGAAGTTCATGTTTTACTTTCTACAGAACTATTTACACAGAAAACATCTTCCCCAAGTGATTCTTGAAGCAACACCTACAAGAAGCGGATTACGATTTATTGCCACAGCCTCACAACTTACAAATGGTAATAGCATTCGCTGGATTCATGTCACAAGAGAACCAATCTGTTGAATAAAGTACCTATCCATTAGTACATTAGTAACATATGCTTTCAGAATTTCTCTAATTGCGGGCACCTTAATTAATTCTCAAAGCACCTAAGAACTTCGAACGAAGCTTTGTTACTCAATTTAGAAATCATCTTGTAGGCTGGTAGATCCTTATGATAGTGAGACTGTATAAAAATACCCTATGTCTAGTCCTGTAGCATGAAAAAATTCCAAAGTAACAGTTGTAGGTCACTTTGTGTTGTGTCCAGACAATTCTTACGAAATTGTAAGCTGTAAAATGCTTCTTTAGTCTTTATAAAGGCAATTCCTTATAGAATACCTTGTAAGGGATCTCATTTGAGCCTCTCGCTCTCCTTTTTCTTGTGTCAGCTGGACAGTACAGCGCAACCTTTTTCATTTCCTTACTCACATGCTGTTTCTGGATAAGAATGTCTGCTGGTCCGTTCAATTTCAATTCCATGAAGTAAGTTCAACTGTTGGGGTATCCAGTCACTCGAATGAATCGAATGGCCTGGACTTCTAGCTGCAGCTTTTGCAGTCGTGAACAATCTATGAGGTTTTCCATTCTTAAGCCAAAACCAAGACACGAACCAGGGAAACCAAATGCCTTGAATGATGGTAATAAAAGCTCTCTTTCATTTTTCTTCACCCAAAAAAGCCTCGCTCTTGTTTGCCGACAGAATCAGAGATCCTAAGCTAAAGGGCTCAACTAAAAGTACCAGGAATTACTTTCATTGCTTCCAACTGCTGCGACACTGTCAACTGTACCAAACAATCATTGTTTGCCACTCCCAACTCACTTCGGTGGTAATAGTACCACCTCTGTATAACCTGCTGCCTTTGGGGCACTTTAATTTTTCATGAAATACGGTTCATTATTGTAGCAAGTACGTATATAGTAAAGAACCCATCAATGGTTGCCCTTTGATTGTTTGCTCCTATTGCTGTTAATGGACACCTAGCTTATATATACCTTGAATTTCACACACCGAGACTATAACATATCGATTTCGAGTGGAGCGATCCAGAGGATTACTACTAACTACTGCTAGTATATACTGCCAGTACTAGCCAGTAAGTTCATTCATATTCATAAATCTTCTCGAAACACATGTACTGCAATACTACGAATACTACCAGCTATGATGAATGAAAAGGATTTAGATTGCAGTAACTTTAATTCACTACGCATATAAATGGCACATTTGTTAAATCTATGATTGAATTGTAAATTAAACATCGTGCATACAAGATGAATACAAATAATTTAGTAGTTTGTAGACGTTATCATTTATCCAGATGAATCTTGTCCTGAGATTACTCACGCAATTAATTCATTTGTCTCAAATAAATAAAAACACTTATAGCAACACACGACAGATCGAGAGGCTTTACTTGAATCATTAAAGTCAAAACCCTTTCGCACTTGGTGGTTAAGAAATGCTGTGTCTATTTAAACTCGGATTCACGTGCACCATATGTTGTCAAATCTTTAACCCTGATACTAATTCTTTCTTTCTCCTTTGACTTCCACATGGATCTTCTTCTCAACACTTCAATCTCATGGATTAGGCTGTCTGCCTTTACAGGCCTTTTTTCTTGTACATTCTCGGCCATTTCTCTGCCAATTATAAACTCGTAATTTTTACGAGGTAAAAAGGCTTTAGCCTCAAATTTCATTCGGAGACAATGTAAATCGTTCATCTGATTGGAAAATTAGAAATAATAGTGTAATGTGCAATTTTGAAAACATCTGTATAAAGGAAAAGTGCGTTGTGTTGCTTTTACTATTTTAGTGATTTTTACTCTAAAACTGCAATACAGAGCTATGCTAAGATGCTTGTACGTTACTTCTGTTATTACTGAGCTATGACAAGAATAAGCCAGCAAGAAATACAACCTACAACTGTTCACATTCCCTCAAAGAACTTGTGCCCATCGTACAATGAAATTCTATACGAGCGGAAGGACATCTCCGGACCAACTGGAATCAAAGCACACAAAGAACAAGCGAACCAATGTTGCTCTTTATTCTCCATCCGGTTTCCTGTTCCTTGTGTGTATTATATGCAGTCACTTAAGTGCACACATTTTGACCTTGAAATAACCTTTGAAAAATGATTAGTTCTGCCCCATTAATCATGGAAACATGTTATTCTGTAGAATATATGGTACTTAACTCGTCAGTCATTCTTTATAATCAGGATATATAGCAAGGCTTCAAAACAATAATTAATTTTCATTTGAGATTGTACGTGGATGTTCCTAGACTATAGCTGAATCTTGAATCATAAGCAATTAATATCTTGTATAATCTGAACCACGTGCCCTTAGGTAGGATGGAAAGAGGTACTTGTATCTGGAAGTGGGTCTCTTCTTACATCAATGAATGAAAAGAGCTCCATACTGTCCGTGGACCACTTCAGGCTACACACATTACACATTACACTTGATATATAATCACGTATACAGACCCGCAAGCATGCTTTGTTACTGGATAAGGGTACTTGAAAACTTGAGATTTAAGCCCAGTGATGTTACGAGCATGTATTACACGAAGCAGTATATAATAGTATATATGCTTGAGAACTTCGCGTGCCACATTATTTTATCTATCATTTGAGAAATTGTATACAGAAAATAGACCGTATGTACTACATTAAGCTGCAATTCTCAGGATATGAATTTTGACGACCATGAATCACTAGACGATAATCTTCCTAAAGCTATATCCTATATACACCCGCATCATTTTCAAGGAAATGTGTCTCGGAAATCGGAGGTTCGATCTACAGACAGAAAGTATGGCATATACATCGCTCTATCTTACTCTATGTGTGTAGTTGCTGACTGCGTTACCCGATCTTTCTCCGCATCAGTCTTCCTTCCTTAAATAACAAATTACTTTCAGCCAATTTCGACCATCATTAACTGATGGCAACAAACTGATGGTTCTTCTCTCGTCGAAATAACTTGTACCCACAACACAAACTAGGATCGACTGTGTACAATAAGCTGTTATGGTAAGAAATAAGCAGACAACATACATATTACACCAGGCGAGTGTCAGGCCGCTAGTAATAAGTTTCCATTACACAACTCCATCACTTAGCAAGGAAAGAGAAGGCCATTTCTATAAGCAGCCGTACAGCAACACACACTTACGTATATAGTTTCTAGTTGTTGGTATGCATTAATATACTAGTATGAAAGAAAGAGGGCCGAGTTAAGGAAAAACAAAAGACGTGAGAAAGCATGATTATCAGTAATAGTGAATACTGCCTATAGAACACACCAGCTCATTTCGTTGATGGACTCTCGGATTACATTTCCCCAAAACTCCAAATTATCTCTTGTATTTGAACATTTTTCACTTTCCAACAAGTTCAGAGAGCATTTTCTCCATAAGATTCATCTTCCACTTCTTTCTGGAAGGAGCGGGGTGTACGCGAAACTCCTTGAGTTGAGACTACATCATCATCTGATTGGATAATAGCCTCATCTCATATCATTTGGTTCATTCATACAAGAAGAAGAAGAAGAACTTGCACACACGCTACATTTCCGCAGCCGCCTTCATATCACCCATATAACTTGCAACTACACTCAAGAGTAATGTGTACGATCAAGAAAAGCATTTACTAGGATGTACGGACTTGGACTGAATACCAAGAGTGAAATGAAATTCTTCTCTCCGATGCATAATTCGTTGATAGCCCTGAGGATAGAAACACTCCAGCTTAAGGAGTTGGACCAACTAAAAAGCTACACATCTCTTGCCAGTGAATTATTGATGTTTACCTTTACAACAAGAACAAGTTCATAAGGAAGAAGGAGAGAAGCTCCACACCAAAATGGCCCATCACCATCATCATTCTTCCATCCTCGGCTTTCTTCCATCTCCACAATTCTTTTTCTTCACAAAAACCAACTAAATATTCTGAAAAAATCATAGGGAAACAAGACAAACAGCAAAATACTACCACCGTGAGACTGTTTTTCAGTCTGTGTTGTATCTTGTAAGCTTATTCATTCATTGTGTTCTTACTGGCTTTTAGAATTACTCAAGAAGGTGTGAATGAACTAGCGAGATGCACACAGTTCTTTTATATGTATGATGATAGTCGTTTTACGTGACGATATCTTTCAATAAGTCGTGCAGTTAGTCAGATTTTAATTCTATTATACATCTCTCGTCTCATCTTTTCTACTACGTACATTGATATCATCACATGATGGTACTTATGCAAACAGTTCACACGTATTAAAAACGGAGAAGGGTTAAAAGGTTATCGCAACTTATCAACTTACATTGGCCCCACTAATAAAATAAAACGAATACTTCTCTCGTCTACAATTATATAGTAATGTAATCAAATGTCAATATAAATTTTTGCGTACCAGGCTAATAAGCAAGGTCTCAACTCATCACAAAATAAATTTGAAGACGTCTGTTGTCCGAACATGGATATGGATATGTATAAGGTGATCCATCAAGCCTATAACACTACAGCAGCACCAAATAAAATGAACATGATTGTTCGCGAGAAAGTACAAAAAATGAAAGAAGATCCATTTTTGTAGATTTCGTCTTCCTCTCTCACACACAAACCATCATCATCATTTCTTGTATTAAAGTGCGAGGATATTATGCTCTATGATATAATGCATGCATTATTATTATATTACCCTTCACACGTTTCTGGGTCCATTCTATTCCTTGTACGAATCTTGTGAATATATAAAAGCTCTGATAAAGTTAGAGAAATGATGGGAATTCTGCCCCTCACGGAGTGTGAAACTCAATTCATTTCCTATCTATTCTCCACATTCATCCCTCATCCATCTTCTTTTTCCATCGTGCATGGAAATATGAATCCGAAAGAAGAGTTTTTGGATCTTCCAGCGTCTTAACTGTTTACCAGGGCTCACTCTCCTTTTTCAACAAAAAGTATTATCTTCATTCGACGCATTGCACGTCAGGTGAATTTTGCTTCAATTTTCTACAGCCAAGCGATAAAGACTGACTGAATTACCGATTCGCCTATACTTCTCGATACATAATTCCGTTTTTAACATTCTATATATGTGCTCATATGGTTCAGCTCAATACGTGAATAAAAAACGGATGGAATATTCTTTTTTTAAATCGAGTCCCTGTAACAATTTTCCTTCTTAATATTGTACGATTTTACGAACCTAAGCTCAGCTTCGTAGCTATCGAAAGTTTCTGAGCTCATAAAATGTATTTAAATTAATTTTAAATGTGTTATGTGCAAAATCTCGAAACATTTTGAGATTTTCGGCATGCATTTTGTGTGATTGAGCCCATGTAGAACTTACAGATCTAATATGTCTTTTATCAGAAAAAGACATACTGAATGCATAAGTTCTGTGCGAGTTAGCCTGCACACATTAAATCGATTTTGCTAAAATTACTCCATCCATCCATGTCTGTGTCTCCTCGAACCTTTTGTGAGGGACAATAATGAAATGAAATCCTCTTAAAAGCACAAAGTACCTCTTTTTACTAGCTTAGGTGACTAGTGACTCGACGAATTGAAATGTAACTAACGGATAAAAGAAACAACGAGGTAAGTATTCTGCAGCCAACTTTCAGACGTTTCAGGGCAAATGGAAAATGCAAATAGTGAAATCAGATCTCACGGATTATTCTATCCTTTTCCTCTGAACAGTTCTTCCTAGAAACCCCAAGAGGAATTTCGTACAAAAGTCCTTGAGCAATAACATTGTGTGTACCTTCTGCTCATAGAAATTATAATCCATCTTGCTCCTAATAATGTTAATATTTATAACATATTGTGCAATACGCTTATTATTATTTTACTAGCTCAAAGGAAATCTGCTGAGGTTTCGTTATGAAAGTTATTTCATTCAGTGGTTATATATTCTTGAACCACAGAACAATAAGTAAATTTTCTTTTGTTGTTTGTAGCAGCAAGTAACTGATTGAAAACATCAAACGAATCAAAATCTACGAATCAAATCCTCATCCAAAACTCGGCACAAAAACATACTTTGCATTGGATAGTATATAAGAACGCGCAAGTTCAAATCAAAGAAAACTCTTTGACTTCATCTGCTTCTTCTGTAATGAAACCAGGAATGAGCGTTGCTCCTGATATTGAATACTTGTGTATACACTGATGCTCAAGCTCTCTATTATTGAAACCAAGTGTTTTCGTTCAATCTATGAACTAAATCTTCAGAAAAAACCTAGGAAACTTAGGATGATCCCAAGTAAAAAGAGTTTGCTTTGCAAAGTTATCTTGAGCAATCTGATTGAATGCTGAGATGGGGTTCTGAAAGAAATTCAAAGAGTACTACTACTACACCGTCAGCCATTCTATTCATTCTGATCCTCCTACGAGAGAAAGTTAGACATCATTGCAGATTTTAGTACATATTATTTTTATGATATCTTACAAGTTCTAGCAGAGTGAAATGTTGCTTCTATATGTGTTGTAATGAGAGTTCATCCCTCATCATAATAATCAATACTGGCTGGATATGATTTCCCACCTAACATCATCCAATCTCCTAGTCCATATAATTATTTTCTCCCAGGACATAATCCTTTATTATTAACATACCTACATGAATCTAATTAAGTCGCATTTGGTGTGTTTCCAGCTTAGAGCACCCACGTGGCCTAGCATGTTGTTTGATGCTACTCTTCTATAGTCCTTTACAAGTACAAGGCATACTTATTTTTAATCTTTGGTAGTTTAATATGCAAACAAAAGTATGTTGAGTTCGCCTACAGATCAATTACGAAAACTTTGATATTATTCATTTAGTAATTATTCGGGAAAGAAAGGAAAATGTAGATAGCAAAACTTTCTACAATCATTAACAACTCTATTGTATTACATTTTGATATTCTTAAAATTTACTTTCTTCAGTTTTGAATAAAATACGAACAAGTAGTTATTACCTCGAGCACTCGAACTTTTGATAAATCCTATGAAACAAAGTCGTGTATGATTACATTTAGTCACGATTTGTGTGAATAAATCACATTACCCTTTGTGCTGTTCGAAAGATACGAGCTCACGAGTCCCTTCTAAACACACACCAAAAGATTCTTCAGGCTTTCAGCAACTTTATTCATTTATCTTTGCACTCTACCTGGGTATATATAGTCACAAAGGAAAACAAATAATAAAACAAACTAATCCTTAGTACTGCCGTCTGCTTATAACCAGGCCGTATCGCAAGAAACCAGAGAAAGAAAAGCATTTTAAATATACAGTAACTGCCATCGTCTAGGAAGTTCAGATAAGATGGAGAAAGCAGGCGAAGGAGGAAAGCAAGGTTTTAATACTTAAGTAGCATTCAGAAGAAAGCGATAAAGTAAAATCTGAGCTTTCCCTGAGTTCCACAACTATTTTTACTTTCCTTCATGGACGATTGCGTACACACACTTTCACCTACATTCACCACAAGACGCACAACTTCCTGTCCATTATTTCCCTGTTCCAATTCTGTCAAATAAACCAGCAGCAGCACCGTTCTAAGTTCAGCCAAATTGCTGCATGCCACACTTGCCTTACTGTTCCACAAGGCGTCGGGCTCACAATGGCTTTATACAGTTATTAAGGGAATACATATTGTATTCCCATATTGCTTTCTCTATATGATTAACTTGGCTGTGTTTTTCGGACGTACTATTTCCAGGCAGAAGGGAAAAAAGTATTTCATTCATGACGAAAGGCAGCCTGCTTGCGGTTCAGTCTAACTGTTTCCATCAGAATGACATTTGCTTTTAATACCCTTCAGCTATTCGGAACAGTTTGTCTCCAAATTCGATTGTTTCTTTCCTCCTTTTCCATGTCTTTTCAAATGGATCAAGATTTATACCACACGAGAAATCAACGACTGATTTCTCTAAATGAACTTATGCTCCATATATTATAACAAAGTGAATGTTCAGTAGAGCTAGACGTGCACATTCAAGGCATGAATATACCATCTCCAGGACGGTGCTTTTAGATTTTGAGATTTTGTTGTCTGAATTTCTGAACTTTGTGTACGCATTGCTAACATCTGTTACATAAAGAGTAGTAAGTATAGTTAGGGGAGTAGAAAGACTCGTACTTATTATTATGCACTCGAAAATTCGCATTAATTTTTCATCCAGCTTAGTAGAGTTTCAATAGAAAGATAAGTGTGCTCTTACACTTTTAGAACTTCAGGAGATTTGTACTTCTACGAATAAGTTATCTTTTTGCAGCCCCAAGCAAAAAACAAAAATTTAAATTTGAACAATCTTTTATCCTTCACAGAACCATGGTTGCTTGCCCGCTTGGATCAAAATGTCACGAACTAAAAGTAGAATAGGTGAGTTAAAGTTTTCCGTGAAGTGAAACCATCGAACAATTCTCTCTCAAAAAGCAGAATTTACATTCTTATTCATCGTCTACTGTTGTGGATCTTATGTGTAGGCGAGCAGTACAAACTAAGAGTCTTGTTTGAAACTAACTGGAAGAAATCGAGTGAGCTGTGTGTGTGTGTGTGTGTGTGTGCGAATGTTGAATTTCTCGCGAAGGAATAGAATATTTACGAGGAACGAGTCAACTAAGGAAAGACATTCAGACATTCAAAAAAGGTTCGTGAGAGCAAAAAGAAAGACTACTGGGAAGATATTCGAAAGGAAAGAGCATTTCATTCATGTCATACACAATACAATAACTCTATCCATCCACACCATTACCAATTTTACTCTCGTCACATTTCTTAGGCGAAAGAAATGTGCGTGATGTGTATGTGTGTGATTTTTCACACACACAAAAATATATATATGCTCGCACAAACTGTGTGTATATAAGAGTCAGCAGTAGTTTTGCTCGTGGATCTAATAAAATCCTGGAAGAATGTGTGTATACAGAACCTTTTCTAGACTATTTCATCAATATTTTTTCCACGTAGTCCTCGGCTACATAGTTTTATCGAAAAAAAATCCAAATCTAAATTTTGAGGGCCATCATGAAATATCAACTATACAGCAGGAGACATAAGCGACACTAAAACTAAACTTGCTTCTGGTTTTTATTTTAAGTTGCTGCTTTTTTATTCAAAAAAATCAACATGACACACAAGCCACTGCACGTTTTGTTTGTTTAGAATCTCACACTGTGGCAAAAATAGACATGCATGGCAATGAGAAAAAAGGCTCATAATAATGATGATAATAAAGAGCACAAATTGTTTTACATTCATCATAGTAAAATGCTACGCTATTAGCAAGGATGAACAAAGGTTTTAAAGTAGCCATCACTCTGAGCTTGACTCCCCAGTCGAAGAAATCGAAGAGATCGAAGTTAGCAGAACAACGCGGTGTACAAACATATTGTTGTTGAATTTCCAACTTTCGTTGTCATTCCACATCCTCCAAAAAACGTACGTGAGTGTGGATAAATTTATTACTAGTATTAATTAGACGTTTATTGCAATAGGAAACAGATTCATTTGCATGCTGATCACCAACGGAGCATTGGATATTGCAACACTTAATGGCACAGCAGGCAGTAAACGGCATCTGACACGTAGTAAAGCTGAAGTGCTGCGTGTATATACTTCTGGTGACTATATCATTATTTGTTAGGAGAAACATCACAGTGCAAAATAAAATATATAGGTGGACCATTCCCAACCAAAAAGTTCAAGTTTGAAAGAAACATACTCGAAGAACATTCCACAAGACTGCATGAAACTCTAAAGTAAAAAAAAAACACACGCTCAGTTTGCTTGTTGGAGTATTGCAACTCTCTCGTATTTTTATTACGTGTTGTGTTTGTATTGCGAGTAAAATGCCAGACTAGGAAATGTCAGCCAAGAGCTGGCAATAAAAATCGAAGTCCAATTCCAAAAGATAGTCATTCTAGGCATTTTTATTGCACGTAATGCTTTGGAAGCAGACACTTTACACGATATTAAAGATCCCAAATGTATCGTTTTTTGATTCGTGTGGTAGTTCTCTATTTCATATACTCTCCTCCATTTTACATCTTCGATGGCTCGGATGAAGTCCAATACGCATTCGAACTGTTTATTGCTTTTTACATTCGTTCTCGACAGCTTTCATATAATCCAGTAGTTGACGTTATTATTAGGAGAATACATAAATATGAAGTAAAATTAGCAAACGCTGCTAGTAATATATGTGGGATAAAGTTTACGGACTGCGAATTTAAACAGCAGAGTGAAGAAATTATTTCGGTTGAGTTACAATCTGATAATTTAAACAAAGTTAATTAGACAGAGATATATAAAGGTAGTGGTCTGCACTGCTGTGTCTGCAGAAGTCTATGGAGCAATGAAAAAATAGTACACTGCACGCGTTAATAATGAAGATAACATCTTGTGAGAAATCCGTTTTTACAAGATAAATGCAGTTTTTTGATATTATTACTTAAGTGTGTAAGACAAATAAATGCAACAAAATCCTCCGTTGCTTGTAGACAAAATCAGGGAAAAGTACCTTGACTTTATAATGATTCAATCGAGTTTTTCTGCATTAAGACTGTTATTTACAAATAATAACGTTCGTTTCAATGTACAATTATCAAAAGTATTTCTGACGAATTTATTTTTTAACTTCCTGACGAGAATAGTATCTCCTCGGTGTCCAAAAAGAATAAGATACGCTACATGCATTTCTTCTTTCGATGCATTAAAACCCACCGACCATCATATATAATCGATAATATGTTTACCCATGTTGAATATATATGCGACGTAATCAAAACTATAGTTTGTGCTTTTGCTCTTCAAGATCATTGAAACACACACAGCGTCACGCGAAAGGATTAAAAGTCAAACTGTCGTCGCCGCAAAAGCAATAAGAAGAAAGAAAGAGAGACGTCAAAGGTTAATACTTCCTCCCTGGAAGTCTTGAAGTTACACAACAGCTACTCACTAACTTACAAGCGTTCTGTATACATTATCTTTGTAAACTTTCGCATGGTTATTTAATAGTACCATGTACAATAAAAGAATTGTTTAGACTAGAATTAAAGGAATAAAATTTGATCCTTCTCTAATACATGTGGATTCAACGTCTTACACATGAGTGTTATGTGTGGACAATGTTTAATCGCTGATATCACTTGGGGAATCTCATGTAAGAGCAATATCGAACTTTGTATTCATTAGACAAAATATTTATTTATGTTGCAAGATTTTCAAGACTGCGTCTCACATATTGAACACGACACTTAAATCGCAGTCAAAAAAGTAATCTCTTTATTGGCAGCTCTCAAATAACCTTTCAAACTTTCAGTTCTGTTTATTCAACAACAACAGACAAATGCGTGGGTTGAATTCTGATAACTGTGATCATTTTTAAATGACATTTAGCATCAGAACTTGGCTGATTTCACTGATGCAGATAAGTTTATATGGTTATTGGGATACATCAACAACATATGCAGCTAAAAACAAAATTAAAATAATGACACTTTGATTGTAATAAAACAAAAACCATATCTTGACTGCACTACAATGTTATATTATTTCGTGCAAGATATTTGTTACAAACGATGATAGAAAAGTTTCAGGATGTCACAGTCACTTATTTTCAACTTAAAAAAGTGGATCACAGGGCAGATCAAGTTCCCTTTTATGGTCACGTTCATTTCTCACTGTTGAGATAACTATAGGGACTACACAATGACTGCAATCTTGAAAATACTTGAGCATCTGATTTCAAACTTTCTAATGTTGAATATATTATATATGTTTTCGTTACTCTTTTGCCACCGTGAATCCTAACTGCTACCGAATGATCATCCCTACAGATTAAAAACCAAAATAAAATGGTTGGTTGCCGAACAGGATTTACTCTCGTTGTTTCGTTCATCATAACAACATTAAGGTTTATTGTAAGCCGATACCGTGTCAATTTCATTCAATGAGATTTATTTTCGTGATAAAATACTGTCGTATATTCTAAACAAGAAAACATCCGTCCACAACAACAACATCCGATATTCTCAATTTATTCTGTAGATAAATGCTTTCAACATAAAACATAATAATAACGCAAGTGGACAAGTTTATCGTCTGTAAAACTGCAAACGAACTGATTCATTCAAGTATATGCACTCCGCATGCAGTATTCACTTTTTCAATGTCGCACACTATTATGCTTCATGTTCAAAGCTACACTAGTGCAATGTCAACGATAAATAGACAGGAAGTAACTAATTGTTTTGCATTCATACAGCAATCACTTCAACTAATTTATCTGGGATCTGATGCAATCTACCACCAGAAGTGTAATACAAACCCAAAACATGCATAAAAACATCTCTGGAACATATATAGAAGATGACGATTAATTAGTAGATGTCAGAATGACGAAATCCTTTCGGGATCGAATAGGCCTAGTAAGCAGATTCCGTTAGTCAGGTTCATTACTGGTATTTTTAAGCTCCAGCAAATATACTTCTTTCTCAGAAAAATGATGCAATGAATGGATAAAATGAAAAGTCTCTTTTTAGTAGGGAATTAATATACACATGACTAGCTTCACCGTTAAATTACTATCCAAATGACTTCCATGTAAATGTTAACCCTGGGAAATCTATAATAGTAAGGTATAGACAACGATGATTCGCTCCGTTAGCAATCTTTGCACGTGGAAGAAGATAATGAAAGTGAGAAAATATTGCTGCTTAATTATCATATATTTCGTCTCAAATATTAGAAATTAAGGTTAAGTCTATATAACTAAAGTATACTTCTTCACAACTGTATAACAGTTTCGTTTCGTGCTCCAGCGCGTTAGAGGGTACTTAATTAATAAGTTCGGAGCTCGCTCATTACATGTTAGTTTGCTAGCTTTAGCTTTACAATGTTTAATCTTACGATTAGTCTCCTACTTTTTCCTGTCTGATGCACTGGAATGAGCACAAATTTGAGCTTGAAGCGTGTAAAGAGTTTAATAGCCACTAAACAACTGCATCCTCATCTTGTCAAACTGTATTTAGCGTTTAGAAATAGATTTATTATGGAAAACATCACAATAAACTACATTTTTGATAATCACTTGCAATGTAGGATATATTTTAATGAGCAGAAATTTCCCTTTCACAACAAAACTTACGTATAGTTTGTATTTGTTTGGGGCTTGTTAAAGCGAGAAAGTCTGCTTGCTTAAAATAAGCACAACCAAAGTAAAATGTGAAGTGTGAACATAATTAATTGACTGTACTGGGAACGCTAAAAAGTTTTCCAAGCCCTACACCTAAAGTTAAAATACGTTGCATGTTAAACTAGTTGCATAAAACGATTTATTTTAACTTTTTACACTAACTTTACACTCGTTAACTGTTGGCTTTTACAGCTAACATTCAAATAGACTTCGATATTAATGCAATTAATTAGCCTGATACGAGCTAGATTCAGGTGAACTTCTGGCATTATGAAAAGTGTCATAGTGTAAGAAAAGTAGTTGAGATATTTTTTGGAATACGTGTAAGACCTGGTCGGAAATTGGCACTGAATTTTGGTAACTAAACTTCAGAACAAAATCTGCTATCTCGTCGTCCTAGAATTAGATTTCCATTAGGAAAAAGAACTACATGATTCACTGTACCAAATGTGAACGAAAACTAATGAAACTAAATTGTAGTACGCACACACAAGAATTAACAAGCCTTCGTGATTTAATGTCGTCCTCTGTGGTAAACAAACAAATCCACCTGTGCGGTAGAAAAACATCATTCAATATTATTAGGCAATAATTCGATTTAGTCTCTAGCTTCAACCCGGAGTACACAGAACACTAAAATAGAAACAGGTCTTCCCTAAACCTCGCGTTGTTTCCTCTATATTCCGATGTAAATAGATGACATAAGACAAAATTAAATTACGTAGAGAGAAATGTTCAGAGGGGCTTTTTTCTTTTTTACAGGAAGAAGCAATAAGGTAAAAGTTCAGCCTCAAGACTCTCCAGATGTCTTGTGAGATTTCTCCCCTCAACTTCCTCTGACGTGTCTACTTTATTCCTTACTTTCTCCTGACTCGGTTGGTAATTTTATGCAAGAGAGTACCTACACTGCACAGTGAATAACATACGACGGAGTATACAGCAGTTTCGTTCTTGATGGGACATAAACAGAATATAATCAAGATCAACAATTCAATTCCCAGCATGCTTTCACGGCGAAACCACACAAGACATTTCTTGTGTAAAATGTCACTCTTTGATTTAGTAGTCATTTGCGAAAGATAGTAATAAACGAATCAAGGCCAAGTGTAGTAGCTTTACTCGAGAGACAAGAAGGAGAGTCTTTCCTTCCATCAGAACTCACAGCACATTTCTTCTTCAACATCTTCCGTGTCTTCCATGTATATTTTAAAAGAAGTCCCCCAGGAAATTACTCCAGGCGTGACTTCACCTTTCAATTTTGCTTCTTATCTTCTGACTGTTTTAAGTACTGCGTAGTCGACTTTTTGCGGAATGACAAAACTATTGAGACTTGGAGACGACTCTACATTCACTTTATCTAGTTTTCACTGTTCCCCATAGGCATACAGTGTTATTTTCAATCGACAATAAGTCCTTTATTTTTGTTGCCAAGTCCACTTTCTGCATCAGCTGGATTGCTGGAAAGTGATAGTATCAAAGCTGAATACTCTTTTTCTCCGATTTATTCGTTTCGCATAAAATCGAACAACACAGCACAAGCTTGTTGCAAAATCCTGCGACTTCTTGTTTGCGAATGAAGACCTTGCCTATTGAAACTTGAAAGGTTTGAATTGAAGAGAAACGAGTAGCGAGGGTTTTACTCTTGAAAAAATCTGGGTCATTCTTACATAGTGATCGAAGACAAACACTTCATCTCTATTTTCCAGGATTACTTTTACTTCCCTCTATATATATATATATATATTATATATATTTAAACATGATATAGTAGATGGATATTCCTTTTTAGCCTCTCATGGCCTTGTAGAAGGATATTTTTTTTATTCTGAACTCAGGATCATTGGAGCTTAAGTAGGTATGAACTATGTATTATCGCGAAAAGCACAACAGAACAAAAAAGCTCGGTAATACCTCATACCTTGTGGTGTATGTGGAAAAGAGATCTAACATCGCAGTATTCGTGAAAAAACTTGCACACTCTATATTATGAAACAATTTCAGAGTTTAATATCTTACACGAGCGGTACCAAAAAGGGCAGGTGACGTCCAAAACTCGATGCAACATGTTCATAATGGCAGACAAAAGATAAATTCTGCACTTCTCATTCTAAATAAGTCATGTATCGATTGATCTTATAAAAGTGTGCATTCCGATCCGAATCATTGTACCGGTTACATATCTTACAATACTACAATATAAAACCTCTTGAGTGCTACAACGAACCCTCATCATCATCTGTCATCATTTCAATTGAAGTAAAAGAAAGGCTGACAGCCGGCTCTGCGAAGTGACACGAATATATAAATATCGGATTGAAAGTTTAATTTGGCTTCATTCATAACTGACTGATATTTTAAAATTGCTACCAGGTAGAAACTAATAACGGTGTAGGAAGGCCAATCAGCCGTCAATAATGTTGATAATTGAGAGAAATGATGACAACCAATGTTGAATCTTCTCGAGAAGTGTTCAATTGGAGATCATTATTCTGATATACATCGACCTATAACTGTCATATCATGCTGCTTCCTTTGTTACGTGTGCTATCATCAGAACTGAAAAATTGCTGAAGGAGAATGTCAGAATTTTAACCCACGTAAATAGCAAGAAACACTAATATTGTAGGCATTCATTTTTTATTTTATGGCTTCAAATATTCTAAACTAACTAAAAATGCTCGTAGTAGGCACTGCGTATACGAGTGTAGTGGTTTTCTCTAACACCAACTTCAATCCAAACAAAATGACATGAAATCATTTACGGAGCAAAACAAGTGATTCGTGAGACATGTGGGATGCTAATTAATCGTCATACAATGTATTATACATACATGCGTGTACAAATCTATGTCTACTGCACTTAAACTTTTTCAAAGACACCATATCACTCTGCGTCTGTATCCTGTCTTTCACGAAATTCAGTGAAGAAGAATAGTTTTTTCTCAAACCACAATTACTTATACATTAGTGTTTCCCGATTACGAGACTTCTATTTAGTATCAAGAATACCGTGAAAATATAAAAAGAGTGCATTCTTTAAGACAGATAGGAAAGGAATCCTCCGCTGATAAAGAGGATAGGCTATTTGAATCAACGACGATACACATATTATGTATGCACAATGCACACGGATATCTCCTCTTCGAGTCACAATCTTTGAATCCTGAAACCTGTGAGGATGAATCATTATTGTTAAGAGAAGTCTAAGCCAGAATACTTGGTGGACGAAACTTTCATATGTGTAGGAGGAATTTAAGTGCGAAGGAAGCACTTTTAATTTCTTTCGAAAACCTCTATTTCATTCATACTGGCTATGGTCTATGCATAAATTGCGACAGGAGTAAAATCTATTTCGTTACGGCTGATCTATCTGACAGAGAATATAATGCATAGCTTGTTATTAGAAACTACTTGTCTGTTGTTAGCGTTAATATGCGTATCCCATGAAGAACTTCATTATTAACTTTGCTTCATTTCATTGCTTCTAATAAAATAACAAGATGAGCAAAAACTTTGTTTCGTTTTGTTCTGTTCATTAAAATTTTGCTACCTATCTCTGAGCAACGAACCTCTCTCTACGTGGCTTTCTCATTTTATTAACTCAGTGTACTATGGCTGAGTGTAGTCTGTAAAACAATAAGTATATCATCCTCGTCTTGCATGAAGTTACTACTATAAACACAGAGAGCATTTCCAGTAAGCCATGCCAGGCATGGTGTCAAAGGAAATTGTAATTGGGGCTCAGAATTGTTTAAATCTTGAACCTGTAACTCTGCTTCACCAAGCTGTTGCTAGAAAACGAAGAAGAATCCTATCATCATGCGATTTAATTTGAAAGTCTTCATGTCATTACACTTCTTTACTTCAGGATTACAATTCGCTTGCTATCGCTACTGCTACTACATTATTTGACTTCGCCGTGTACGAGAAGTGATGCTTTTCATGTAGTGGAATAATGCTAGTAAAATGATATTCAGCAATTGTTTAGTTTTGCGAAAAGCAATTTTAAGCCCTCGAATTAGGTAGTAAATACCAACAAGAGAAACTATGTAAATGAAATGAGTAATGGACGAATATTTTCCAGTCACAATTCGGGAAATTGCGACGGAAGTAAATTTAAATTGTGTTTCGCCTTCATTCTTGGTCCAAATTAAAGAAAACGAACTTCTCTTCGGCCTGATATTTTCTAGGAAGCCAAATATTAACAAGAGAATTTCGTACCAACTTGACTAGCTTAAAATTAAAGTTCTCGATAGTCCAGATCTTATATGATTTGATTAATGTTGCATAAAACAATAATATTATGCTAATTTAATGTAAGCTTCACACTTTCCAATGAGCTAATTTAATGGTACCCTGCTTGCTATTCATTCAATTTCGATGGCGGATTTGGCTTCACATTAAACGCTGGCGGATTAATGGAGGATTTGGCATTTTGGATTTGGTTTCATGGAAGAATGGAAGAAAGAGAGGTCGTAAATTGGTTCTGCCAAACTCCAAGACAAGCTTTAGTGCGAATAATTTTTGCAACTTAAGCCGCGTAGTGATTTACCCCACTCCCGTTACAATGTATTATTATTATATTTTTCCTATTTTCGTTATTACAGAAATCCATTATCTGTCTATTCTGAGTGAGTCCATAATCCAAGACAGAAAATATAAACTAAATGAAACTAACGAACCGTTCTGTTGCAGGATTAACTTGGAATTGAAAAGATGACTGTGTGGCACTGTGTGCTCAAAACTGAATCGGCCTTGGGAAGCCAGATACAGCGTCGAGCAAAATTACTCGGTCTACATTTTAGTGAAAAAGTGACTTGTACAAATCCGGGCATAATCTCGATTCTCAATCTTGTCACTTCTGTCATTCACTAACATTTCGAATGGAAAATTTTTGGATAATGCGCGTCCGGAAATCCAATCCTGGAGTCTTGCTAACGCTTTTTTCATGTGATGTGGCGTTTTATGTTGGTATCAATTCTTTCAAACTTTATAAAGTAAAAAATATACTAATAACTCAGTGGCAAGGAGTACAAGGAAAATGCAATTATGTGACAGAAGAAGTGAATAAAATTCTAACTACGTGTTTAATATACTTTATGCCTATATTTCAAATCTACAGTTTTAGGCTTGAGAGAATAAATCAATACTCGCAATTTTCTAGTGTCTAAACGAACCAACTTGAGTTAACAAACATAAGCTTGTTAATACATAAGTTCTATAGAAAGTGTAAATCATCATGATCCACTAGCAAACAGAAGCTCTAGAAGCAAACCCACAACGATACAGTAAAACATTGAGAAACTGTCTCAAGAACAGATGAAGATACTTCATAAGCTGATGCTGTGCATGAGCTGTGCGTGGATGGATCATCTACGGTAGAAACCCGAAGATAAACACGTTGAGCCAATCCGATCAATTTGGTATCGGACACACGATTTCGTGAACGTGATTCCTTTGAATTCTGTCGCATCAGCAGAAATGGAAATAAGATGAAGATGACGAAGTAGGAACGGAAGGAAGGCTATCAACTCGATAATCTTGATGGACTTTGTGAACTCCTTTGATTAGGATGCCAACAAAGGAAACAGAGAAGATGATAGAGAAAGGGAACTTGTATTAATGTACACAGATACCTATATAGCTGCTTCTTCACTAATATTAGTGTGCCATGCAAGCAGACGATATATAACAATGTACGGAGAGAAGATTCTGCAATCACTTTGTTCATCATCGTCAAGATCTTGTCTTCTACACCGGATAATAATCATCACTTCCTTGCAACCAGCTCACGACACAATCGGACTGAAGATTACAAGCGAAGAAAAAAGGGAAACACAGAGAGACGAGAAGGGGATTACACTCTTTTTGCTTGCAAAGCTGCACATTCTTCCGAGAAGTTATGTTGCACCAGATAAAACGCAACCCCTGAATTATTTACCAGGATTAGCGATATGCCCCTTGAGACAATATCAGGGACAGGCTATACACTCATTTTAGCATGGTTCTATCAAGACAGTTACGTGCAATAAATATAATTCTATTGTGTTGTGATAATGTCAATGCCACTCTGTCTACTGTCGTGTATGTTAGCGCGTAACAATCTTTGCATGCATTTTCAGCTGTCGTGTGCATCCAGGGTATTTCTATTTGCTGGGATGATTATTCAGTCAGGTTTTTTATTATATGAAAATATTTACTTTTTGAATATATATGATTCTATACATGCACAATAAGCGAATTCTAATTTAATAAAGAATTGGAGAATAGAATTGATTGGAAACTTACAGTAACGGATCATCCACAACAGGATAAGGTTTATGGAATCCAACTTCATTAGTCATCTCTTTGGCACTGTCGACTTCCATGACTTCATTAATTTCTGTAGACTTATTTGTAATATTTGTCTCTTCTTCCTTGATTAAATCCACATCAAAATCATCACTAAGAATGTCTGTTTCTCTGTCACACGATGAAAGCAATAGAGATGCTGTGTCTCTGCAGAGTTTTTGTGAGACAGGAGGAGTGGTGAGAGTTATGTTACAGCTTGTGGCGAAAACTGAAGAAAGAGAATTCACTAATGGAACTGCATCAGCCTCTGTATACAGTTTGACACACGATGATTCGGATTTTGTTCCAGATTTTGCTGGAACAAACATCTTGCACTCTCTGAAACACATTAAATAATCAACTTGATTTGTTTTCTTTAAGGCATGAATCTAGATTTACGGACTAATGAGCGACTGCTAGAGCTCTTTTCTTCTTTCTCCTTGTCAATTCTCTGACAGCTTGTTTTTGTGAATTTCCAAAAAGATTCCAAAGCCAGGCAACTTCCATTTTGTTTTATAGACTATTTTAATAAGAATCCACTGATCAATGACAATAAACGCCAATTAAAGTCCGCCATGCATGCCAAACAAAACTTCACATTATGTATAATGTATAAACGTCGTGATGATTTTTTAAATGAAAATAAGACGAGCAAGAGTTTTATTTAAAACTCTCTAAAATATGTACACAAAACTTCAAAATGCAACTTGGTTACTTCCCTCCCGTCCTCATTGTGTTTGCTCCAACAAGTTCAATGTTGATTATATGAACACTGCATTACTACTACACCTCCTTGCGAGTTCTCGTGAGACTGTTCAAAATATTATTATTTAAGTAATGTAAGTATTATTATGAAGCATGATATACATTTCGATATGATGTTTGAATGATTTTGAATTAGCATCGTTCAGCTAAAAAGAACAAATTGGACGTTTACCACTCTTGATTTTGGCACCCAACACTATCTTAATTTATCTTATCCTGTAACAATGAACAAGTAATATCTTGGCAGTTGTTAAAAACTACCTGCTTAGATGAATGACTGAGCGTAATAGTAAAATAATATGGTTTGAGGTAATGCAGTAACAAATAA
>Ga0194135_10000556_pt1 | contig 22014 bp, 24 predicted proteins | sample LitLau_LLRF_2013_FD_134024 | JGI IMG/M metagenome (GOLD analysis project Ga0194135, IMG submission 134024) | Freshwater sediment microbial communities in response to fracking from North America - Little Laurel Run_MetaG_LLRF_2013 (version 2) | ecosystem: Environmental > Aquatic > Freshwater >...
ACCAATCATGCTCCTTCGTGGGACATAACCAGGCCGCACAGAAAAAAAACCAGGCCGAAGTTTTAACATAGGAAAGCTCGTTCTTCTCCTTTTTGTTCTGTGCCGATCCGTTAGTTCTCTTGGGGTATTAGTAGAATTGGACACTCTTTCTCATCTTCAAAGACGAGCGCAACAATGAGGAGATGGTTACGCATTTCTTCAAACATTTCAGAAAGACAGCCTCAAATCGTCAAATCTAATCTCATCGTAGATGAATTATAAAATGGATCATAAAATTAACAATTGTAATAATGATTTTCATTCGTTGGCCCTACTCATTTCATTATTATAATTTGGATAAGACCACTTTCATACGAGATTGTTTATCAGGACTTTATAGCTTTATATAGCTTGCAAAGCAGTCGCAGCATAACAGATATAAGCTTATCTGACTTTACTTCGTATGAAAACTGTAAAAAGGCTCCGAACTTATTGTATTACATGTCTCACAGCATTTCGACGATTCTAGGCAAAACCCAATGGATAAAAAAGCAACTGTTCCAAAAATATTCATACATGTGTTATAAAAATATAATGCAATTTTTCTTTATCTTAATAACTTTCAGACCTATTATAATAGTTTTCTCCTTGTATCCACCAACATGCAATGTAACGTTTTGCTTATAGAACTAGGATAATCAAGAATATCTGTGTATCTATATTTCAATGCGCCTGATGTAGTAAAATAGTTACAATAATACCACAACCATAACCACAAGATGTGTGTATGAATTCAGAAATCAATATTATTGCTTAGAAAGTAAATTACAAAAGGAGTATAATGCATATTATATGCGGTTCAAAAGTTTACTAACTGATTAACCACTAATCAACCACACACAAAAGTTAACTCTAAAACTTGGGACGTATGCAATTAGTCGCATTTTAGTTCTCGTCCCGACAGCTATATACATATATAATGCTGGGACATCAACTAAAAGACCATGTATAGGTCTATAAAGATAATTGAAGTAACAAAATAATATTCAATTAAAAAATATCATTGAAAACAATTTCAATTCATCAAGGCCTCTCGTACTTCTTTCTAATTGAATTCAATGATACAAAGCGTGTCGGCAACGTGTATGATGCTGTTCTTGAAACTTTGACACAGCACATGTCTAGGAGTATCTGACATAAAAAAATGCATCGTGTCCTCTCAGATCTAAGGCGACACTTATTATCAATTATCAACATCTTACATGTTCCATTATTGCATGGAGTAAAAAACACAGATAATCTAAATTGCGTGGACTCTTCATCATCATCATCATAGAGAGACGCTTGTTGAACATAGACACACATAGTATATACATACTACATGCATGTCATGGTAAGTGTTGTTGGTGAGACATAGTCATCATGACATAGTAGTAAACCTAAAACCCATTGAATGAAGACGTTGTTGGGAACACCTAGGTGGTAGTGTTGGAGGTGGCTCTGCTCTGAAAGAGAGTGACGAAGAAGGGAAGTGATTTTGGTGAGTTGCCGTAATAAAGCCGAGCTTGGTCGACGACGGCGAGGAGGACGACGAGTGAGACTCTCGCATACTCGTCGACGAAGTCAGGAAGGAAAGACTGAATGAGCAGATCAACAACCTGGGCTCCTGCTCTTCTTCTTCTTGTTCCCTACTACTACACTCTCTTGTGCTCGGCTTTAAAAGAAAGATGCAACGATGATCATCATCAGTATGATGTGTGTATGGTGTGAGTGATTCCTCTTCTTCTCTGCAAAGACCCCAGCTACAACAGCAGCAGAGCTAGCTAGTAGGACTACTACCACCACCACCACCACTACCAATATTGCCTCCCTGCCTTATTTCGAGATTGAACAGGTCTTTGGTTACGAAATGTGTGTGTGCTATGCGCTTGGAGATTCTCCCTGGTTTCGACAATAAAGGAAGGAAGGAGGGTGGTGGCAAACCCATACGAACACACACACAAGAGAGACTCAACACTATCGCTATAATATACATTCACTCAAGGTACACACACATAACACCGAGAGACTTACCTTCACTTTTTCACCATATCATCTCTCTCTCTCTCTCTTCCGCCGCCATTCGACACACTACTACTACTACTCTTCTCTTTACGTCAGCCCAATTATTTTGCAAACACACACACACACACAACAGGGCACCCCTCTCACCACCACCTGACCTATGACCCCTTCTTCTAACACTTTCACACCCTTTGACATCACGACGACGACATAATAATAATTACACCTCCATAATACGCAGCAGGCAGAGTCTCGAGTCTCGCGGAGTCTGAATCTCATTTGTGATTTCCAAGTCTCTCCTCCACACTCTCGTCATTAATAATATTGTGTTGTGTGTGTTTTTATTGTTTTTTAATCTCCGTCGCTCGTCGCTGCTAATAAAAGGTAAATAAGAGGAGGAAATCATCATTGGAATTGTCGAATAGTCGAAGGTTGATTGTATGTAGTTGTGATAGAGTTTTGTGGAAAAGACATTCAAGTCCGTGGGAGAATTAATGCCTAAAGGTCAAGTGTAGTTGTAGAGAAGAAGTGCAGTTGATTCTCATGGCTAGATATATTAATGTGGGATGGTTGATATCAAAGTGTTTTACTAATGGATAGGAGGTCTGGTGGCGTGTAGGAATTTATATATTATTTGGATCGAGTGAGATCGAGCGATGATTCATATTAATTGGGTGGTGGATTATTGTTTGTGTTACAGGTGCCAGATTATTCCAACGCTGTTGGATAAAGGGATATTTGAAGAAGGGACGGAGGTTTTGGATTTTATAAAGTGTGAATAGTGAACAGAACTTTCAGAACATTCGAATTATACGTGTGTTGGAGCGCCAGTGAAGAAAGTGAAGAATATGAAGAGAGGGTAGCGAAAAATGTAAAAAGGGTGGTGTCTGCTGTATCTCTTGTTTTTTGGTGTAATGCGATGACTGGATTATAATAGTTGATGAACAAATGTGAAGTCAAAGTTAAGATATTTCTGAAGAAGTGCAATGATGGGGGGCCATCGGTGGGTCAACTTGACGCTGATCTTGTGGTGGTCGTTTTTGTTTTCTGTGCAAAAAGAAGTTGATTGTTCTTCTGGGTCACATGTCGTTGCGACATTTAAAGATCCTCAAGACAACAATTCCACAATCAACAATCATTTGGTTGTACATAAAGAGACGGGAATTATTTATGTGGGTGCGGTTAATAGAATTTACCAATTGGATCCAAATCTTCGATTGATAGCTTACAATAAAACTGGACCATATGAGGATTCAGAGGAATGCTCTGGTTATCAAGACTGTCCAGATAAGGCTCAAGTAAGACTGACTAATAACGTTAACAAGGCCCTAGTTGTGGACTACAGTCGGGCAAAATTGATCTCTTGTGGAAGCCTCTATCAAGGAGTTTGTTGGATTATCAACTCGGACAATGTTTCCAACACTGAAGAGTTTATTAAAGAGCCTATAGTAGCTAACAATGAATCTGCAAGTACAGTAGCATTCATTGCTCCTGGTCCACCAACACCTCCTACATCTGCTGTAAATTTTGAATTCAAAAGCAAGTTCAGTGTATGTTACGAAGAAATGGTGTTAATTATTGTTTTACAATTTCAGGTATTGTATGTTGGCGTGACTTATACTGGAAGCTCGGTGTATCGGAATGAAGTCCCCGCTGTTTCAAGCAGAAGTTTGAACCCACGGGATAATTTCGGAATAGTTACCACTGGCGTATCTTCGGGGACCAAGATGCACATTAACAACCGAGATCAGTACCCCATTAACTATGTCTATGGATTTAGTTCCGAGGGATTTTCATATTTTGTGACAACACAGAAGAAGGATTCAGGGGCTAATTCTCCGTTTATATCAAAACTGGTCCGTGTGTGTCAAAGTGATTCCAATTACTACTCATATACGGAAATACCAATTGAATGCGTCAGTGAAACAACTGGAAGCAAGTTTGATTTAGCTCAAGCTGCATTTGTTGGGAAGTCAGGGCCAGACTTGGCTAACAAGCTTGACGTAACTCATCAAGATGACGTTTTATTCGCGGTTTTTGCTCGAGCTGATACATTCGGAAGTTCTACACCAGGAAGGGAAAGTGCTTTATGTGTCTACTCCCTAAAAGATATCCGTCGAAAGTTTGTCGAAAATATCGAGCTGTGCTTCCAAGGAAAAGGAAACCGAGGACTTTCGTTCATTGCAGTGAATGCTCCTTGTGTTCCAACGGTAAGATTTTAATTACACAATGCTTGGAAAATACCTGATTAGAAGGGTTATTTACTGTGGTATCAAAATTGTCAGAAACTAAAAATCATCGAGGAAGACTTTTGTGGAATGGACGTCAACACACCTTTGGGTGGTGAGAAACCTGTCGTCGCAGTCTCTGTTCTGAATTTCACAACGTTGCTTACATCTGTAGCAGCAACTTCTGCAGGGAACTATACTGTAGTGTTTTTGGGAACCGCAGATGGTCATCTTAAAAAAGTAATACTTCCGTTCAATCAATTATATCATGCATTATCAAACGATTCATAATTTTTATTCACCTCATAAGGTCGTTGTTGAAACTCAAAAATCTGGTTCCGAGTATGATGACATGGTTATTGATGCCGGTAGTCGCGTGAATGCTGACATGTTTTTTGATCCTCAAAAGTCTCACATATATGTCATGACGCAAAGAAAGGTACTATACAGAGACCCTAGTAGTTTTTTATCCTCATCTTGTGAGTGTAATTTAAAGAGTCATATAATGTGTAGATATCCAAAGTGTTAGTGCATAACTGCTCAGAGTACACAACTTGTAACGACTGCGTTGAAGCTGGAGATCCTTACTGTGGTTGGTGTTCGCTTCAAAACAAGTAAGTAATATGAAAAAAGTAATTAATGAATTCTTGCTATCGTAACCTTCGCAAGCCATTAAAGCTGGATCGGAATAAGAATCAGCTCAGAAAAGTTTAGATCTTACGATAATCTTTATTCAAGCTATTTAACGAATCTTGAATTTCATTGAGTCTTATGTTCACAATTCTTTTTATTCAGGTGTACTTTGAAAAACAACTGTCCTAAAGGTCCGAAAGCTTCCGAATTATCTCTATACTGGATCTCGTACAAAAGCGGACAGTGCACCAGAATCACTTTGGTCCACCCCAATCAACTTCAAAGCTCAACTGCTCGAACGGTAAGTAACCTAATAACTACCGCAATTTGAAATACCTGCGATTACAACAAAAACTAACCAAATGGGGTTTTCTAGCTGGCTATCAACATTGACCACCTACCAACTCGCTCTGGAGATTTTTGGTGTGTTTTTAGATTCTTAAATGGCAAAACTTTAAAAACAAATGCCAATCTTACGAATAACGGTGTTACCTGTTACACTCCTCCCACATCTGATCTTCCTCCGATGCCACCTGCTCAACGTAATAATATTATTGTTATTTTGAATTATCTTACTTTTACTGGTGTAATAACCTTTTATCATTAATTTTATTGACAGACAATTTTACGGCTACATTATCCGTTAGAATGGTTCAAGATGGATCTGCTCCAAACGATTTTGTAGCTACAGACTTTGTGTTCTATGACTGCAATACTTACACAACGTGCACTTCCTGTGTAACTTCCGCGTTTCCTTGTGATTGGTGCGTAGACAAGCACCGCTGTACTCATGATACAGCTGAAAACTGCCGAAATGATATTTTAGTTACTGGGCTGAACGTAAGCGTGCACTTATCACTAAATGGCTTCTTATGATATTTTATAAGTATCACAAGTAAATTGTATGTCTTCTCCAGAGAGTTGGCCCTAGCATACGGAGTGGCCCTGGCTTTTGCCCTCGAATCAACGTTACTAATGGCTCGTCTGAGCTTTTAGTTCCTTATGGAACGTTGAAGAGAATTCAAGTTAAAGTTGACAATATTGCCGTAAGTTTGTGCTCCGTCTCATGCATTCCTATTCTGTCTATTGAATCCTAAATGTGCATTTTAATTACAGCAACAAATAATTGTTCAAACGAGGTTTTCTTGTCGGTTCAACATCGAAGGACGGGTGACGCCAGCAAATGCTCAACTTGTTGAAAATACGATTTATTGTGAACCGATTCCATTTAACTACAATTCACATGCTGCTAATATCAGTGTACCTTTCGCTGTAGTATGGGGAGGAGGAGAAACAAAATCGCTTGACAACCCCGATAATATTCACAGTATGTGTACAATAGAACTTGTAGAACTATTGAGGAATGGAGGAGCCTGATTGTAGCTAGAGTGCTAAACTAATTACTGTTGTATTACAGTTTTAGTGTACCGATGTCCAGCGATGGCTGATAATTGCGGAATGTGCTTAGCAATGGATGAAAAGTATGGCTGTGGTTGGTGTCAGAGTTCCAATCGATGTCAAGTTAGAGAACAGTGTGACAACGGTATCGGTGTTTGGTTAAGTCGAAATCAAACTTGTCCTAATCCGGAAATACGATCTTTTCATCCTCTCTCTGGCCCATGGGAAGGAGGTACCAACATAACAATTGAGGGAATCAACTTAGGAAAAAATTTTGATGTAAGAAATTGAGGCTGGCTATCTGTGTGGTTTTCAGTACGTGTTATACAGTGATCCAATCTGTAATAATAAATATGTGTTCGAAACTTTAGGATATCTACAGTGGGGTTACTGTTGCTGGTGTCTCCTGTGAACCGTATAGGCACTTATATCAGCAAACCAGGCGAATCGTTTGCAGACTTGACGGACCAGGCAACAATGAACCGAAGAAAGGTCCAATAATTGTCAAAGTAGCCGATTTTAGGGCTGAATCAAGTAATAAGTACCGATTTGTGGATCCGAAAATCGATGGAATTAAACCGGGAAGTGGTCCGCTTGCTGGAGGAACACGTCTTACTATAATGGGATCAGAACTAGATTCAGGAAGCCTGACGCAGGCACTCATTGACAATGTTCCTTGTCAAATTTTAGTGTAAGTTGAAGAATGTTGGCAGACGACAATCGTAGAGCTTTTAATAATACGTGGTGACTTTAACAGGCAAGAAAGTAAAAGACTAATTTGTCGAACTGGGAGCGCTAAGAAGAAAGGCAAAGGACACGTTGTAGTGAAGTTTGATCAACGAGATAGAATATATGAATCTGGATTCACTTATGTGGACAACCCTACAACTACAATGGAAAAGGTATTTCATAAATAACTGACTTTGTTAACTTAGTATATTAATTCATGTTGTATTTTTCGATCGATTATTAGGATAAACCCATCAAAGGAATACCTGCTGGTGGTATAAATGTGACTGTTGAAGGAAGAAATTTTGATGTGATTCAAGAACCCAAGATATATGTTGTATACAACGGAACGTCATACTTGAGTGTTAGTATAATATATATTTTAATTGTTTGTATCTGTACGTTGTGTACTTACTCCTAGAAAAAACTTCAACTTCTGTCGAATATTGCAGCATTGTAACGTATCCAGTAATGACACCATGTTCTGTCTGACACCAACATTCCTGGAGGATCCTGCTTTTGGAGATTTTGAAAATAGAGATGGATTTATCAGATTGCAATACGGCTTTGTTTTCGATACTGTTAATTATACAGCCTTGCAATCTGGAAAAGATGACGACTTTCAATTTCACTTGTATCCGAATCCACAATACGAGCCATTCGACGAAAAACTAAAGAAGTACAAAAGTGATTACCTGACGATCAATGTAATTGGAAAAGTTTTATTGGTAACGTTATTCCTAATTTCTTATCAGTGTAATTAATAACTGTTTGGTTGACTTGCAGGGTAAAAATCTGAACTCGGCAGTGGATGAGACGGATATAACAGTCTTCATTGGAACAAGTGTGTGTAATGTTACATCTCTGTCAAAAAATCAGCTCACATGTAAACCTCCGTCTAACCAGCCTCCTGACTTGGACGAAGATGGACGAACAGATTCAAGCAAGCCACCAACAGTTGTTGTAAGAACTACAACCACATCTTTTACAAACTATCTCTGCGTGAATAGTAATCTTGATCCTGGTTGTTCCTTATTTTATTTTTAGGTAAAAGTTGGCCAAAATCTGACTTACATAATCGGAAGGTTGAAATACGATCACGTATCTACAGGCGACTTTTCACCGAAATTTATGTACGGAGTCATTGTAGGAGGTGCTGCTTTATTGATAGTATTTATAGGAACTCTGATACTATATCGACGAAAGTCAACTGAAAGCAACCGAGTTTTAAAGAATATGCAGGAACAAATGGATGTCTTAGAATTACGTGTTGCTGCCGAATGCAAAGAAGGTAAGAGATCTTATGACATATAAATATTGTTAATCAATTACTGACATTTTGGAAAATTGTCTCCTAATTTAAGCATTTGCGGAGCTACAAACGGAGATGACTGACTTAACTGGAGACGTGACGTCATGTGGCATTCCATTTTTGGATTACCGTAACTATTCAATGAAGATACTGTTTCCTAATGGGGAGGATCATGGAATTCTAAGTCCTGATAGGCCAGAGCTTCATTATAAAACCAAAGGGCTTCGTCATTTTGGATTACTAATCCTTAATAAGACGTTTCTGCTGCTTTTCATTCGAACATTAGAAAACAATCGATATTTTTCCATGCGAGACAGGTTAGCTTTTACTTGAAATTTTTCAAGCTTTTCATGGCCATTTTTCATGTGAATTTCTACATATACTTTTATATTTCAGAGTCAATGTTGCTTCCCTCATAATGGTGTCACTGCAAGCAAAAATGGAATATTGCACTGATATACTTAAAACATTACTTGCTGAGCTGATTGAAAAATCGATGGAAAGTAAAAATCATCCGAAACTATTGTTGCGAAGGTACTTACTTATGAAAACATACTTTAAATTGTGGATCGTGTATCTGAAGCTAAATTTTTGTTTTTAGAACTGAAAGTGTTGCGGAAAAAATGCTCTCCGCCTGGTTTACTTTCCTTCTTTACAAATTTCTGAAGGAGTGTGCAGGAGAACCTCTTTACATGTTATACAGAGCTATCAAACAACAAGTCGACAAAGGCCCGGTTGATGCTATAACAGCTGAAGCTAGGTATTCTCTGAGTGAAGAAAAGCTAATCAGACAGTCTATTGGCTACAAACCTATCGTAAGCGGGTTCATACAATTTTACACAGTTGTTATTTTTGCCAGTCATTTACAAATTGGTTTCTTGTTCTTCGCAGACGGTTTTTGTTTCAATGTCGCATCAAACTACTTACATGACTGGACTGGACTTCAATCAGGAAAACACTGATGTGCCCGTGAAAGTTCTAGACTGTGACACTATCACACAAGTTAAGGAAAAAGCTCTTGACACAATATATAGAGCTACATCCTTCAGTCAACGACCAAGAAAAGAAGATTTAGATCTGGGTGAGCATTTAAAAAACAGCCACCAGTATACCGGACTAAAGCATAGAAGAATTAAAATTTTTTAAATTAATAATTATTAGAATGGAGAACTGGAAACAAAGGAAGGTTAATTTTATATGATGAAGATAGCACAACCAAGACTGAAGGAGAGTGGCGGAAACTCAACACACTAAGTCATTACAGGGTAATTGCCAATATTAAAATAAATTTATGTTAATTGGGTGTATACATATTAAGTAAATGTTCATTTAATAGGTGCCGGATGCTGCTTGTCTCACTCTTGTACCTAAACAATCATCCATGTACAACTTATCCATTTTGTCGGAGCGTTCAGAGAAGTCTCATCACAAGTATGAAACGCTCAATCAAGGCAAATATAATTCAGCTAGTCCTCCACTAAGCAGAGCCACATCACCTCTTAATCACGATAGAGATGGAGGACTAAAGGTGAAAACTTCAACATACCTAGCCACATGGGCTATAACAAAATATGTGCTGATATCTTATATTTTTTTGAAATTATTTTTTAAGGTATGGCATCTTGTCAAGCACCATGACAATGATAACCAAAAGGAAGGAGAAAGGGGTAACAAAATGGTTTCAGAAATTTACCTGACTCGTCTTCTCGCGACTAAGGTAAGATTTGTATCTAACTCGTTGACCATCAATTTGAAAAGGTTATTTTAAAGTGGGTTTTGTTTTGTTAGCTTACTCTTCAAAAGTTTGTGGACGATCTATTCGAGACAATTTTCAGCACAGCCCATAGAGGAAGTGCTCTGCCGTTGGCGATCAAATACATGTTTGATTTCTTAGATGATCAGGCTCTCCAACATGGCATAACAGATCCGGAAGTAGTTCATACTTGGAAAAGTAACAGGTACTGTGTCCCATAAACACGGCTCAAACCAAACTTTAAAATATGTTATTGTTGTTGTTATGTCATTGCTAATTTAACCGTCTATTTTCAGTTTACCATTGCGATTTTGGGTCAATCTGATAAAAAATCCTAACTTTGTGTTCGATATTCACAAGTCTAATATTGTTGACTCTTGTCTGTCGGTTGTTGCACAGACATTCATGGACGCATGCTCAACATCAGAGCACAGATTGGGTTAGTATTCATTCATTAATGGATAAGAGAAAGTAAGCATAATTACTTAATTAAATGTCGTACTTGCAGGTAAAGATTCCCCAAGCAGCAAACTTCTATATGCCAAAGACATTCCTGGATACAAAGAGTGGGTCGAACGGTATTATGCCGACATCAAAGCAATGCCGTGCATTTCTGATCAGGATATGAATTCCATGCTGGCTGAGGAATCTCGGGTAGGTTTTCTGTCTTTTAAAAATTTGTTACGGTATTTCTTTGTAAAACTTTTTCGATGTTATTGACTCATTTTGCATTTGCAGTTGCATTCTTCCGAGTTTAATCCTGAAAGTGCTTTGTATGAATTGTACAACTACGCGTGGAAATATAACGAACAACTGATCATGACACTGGAAGAAGATGAGTTTTCACAAAAGCAGAGACTGGCCTACAAGCTTGAACAGGTTCACAATATAATGGTTTCTGATGGGCACTGATTTGTCAAGAGCTCAAAAGCCCAGTGTGGCGAACCTCACTCAAAACCTATTGTAGGAGTTTTTAAGTTTTCAACCATTTTGAAGGACTATACTCAGGAGTGTGTTATTCTTTACTCTTACAGTGTAATGTATGTCATTAAGTGCGAAAGAAGTGTGTTTTTACTTAACATTTAACTGGAACAGTTTTTGCTTGCAGCAGGTATGGTTGAATGTAAAAGTAACTTGATACAAGAAGTTGATTTCTCGGAAAAATTATGTTACCTAACTACACAGTAATTATTCGTCTGCCATGAATTAATGAGTAAGTATATTTTTTTTAGTTTTGTATGTACATATTTACAAATTGTAGCATATTCTGAATTGTTATGCACACGAGGATAAAGACTTGTGGTGAGCGTCATTATATATGTGTTAGAATAAGAATGTCTGATGGTGAGGATATGTAGTGAGTACAATACAAACGTCTAGTTTTGATGATAGGATACATTAGTGTCAAAGTTGATTCGAAACAAGAAAAAGATGGACGAAAACTAAGAGTAATATTACACTGTGCGTGTCTGTGGTCTACATTTTGTACAATGTACGTGTACTTTTATAAAACTACTTAAAGCTTAAGAAATTCGCAATTCGTAACGCCCTGTGTTAACTATTATGTTTCGTAGTGAGCAGCCATATTTTGTAACATTTTTTACAAAAGTTCAAGCAGCAACTGAATGTTAGTTTTAAGTTGCAACTCAATGTACTGTAAAGTACTAGCGTAGCCATCATCATTTCTTCAACGAGAAAGCGCTTCGACTGGATTTAATGGGTGTATTAGAAGTTAAGAGTATTAAACTACTACCCTTCATGCATCGCACGTATCTTACTGATAGCGTACATACCATGTAACGCTACTGTTTCAAATATTTTATTTACCAGCGTTTATCTGTAACCCGTGTCTGTGTCACTAAACTGTAGTAGTGTAGACGTAGTTGAAAATTCCATATTTATACAGTTTGGTTCTCCTTACACTTATTTCAAAGAGTCAGGGAAGATTAGCTTTAGTCGTTCAATCTGTGTTCATTTATTCCTATAATAAAAATTCCAATATAATGATAGGTACGTAAATGTTACTACTTTTTTACTCCTTTTCAATGGTTTCTGTTCCATAAATTTGAGACCGACTTATTGCTTTCTAATGTCTCAACTCAAGACATAGGACATGTAATAAGGTGTTAAGATGTCCGAATGTCCACCGCATATTATTAATGTGACTTAATTTTTACAAAAGAACATTATTTATTATTTTGAAAACAAGTATTATTATGACATTAGAATACACAGATTATAATAAATGCAATATGCTATGGTTGATATTTTACCTCTGTGCATTTTATCAAAATTCATATTATTTTTCATAGATCCTACATTGATTGCGAGATTTGCATGACCAACTAGGTTAATGCATTTATTGGTTCACGTGAAGCATAAGAATTAATCTGATGAGTGCGACTATGCGTCGAAAAGCAATTTGACTGCAGTACAACTAACATTTGTGCATTAGCTGAGACACGTCAGCTGCTGTCGATTTCAGTCAATAACTAAAATGTATTCACTTTTTGTCTCTACTTTTCGACCATGAATCTATGCCTCGGTGTCGGTGGTATGAGGCGATAATGAGATACAATAGGAAGAGTAAAGGCCCATCTTATACCAAGGAGCCTCAGATCAAATTGATGATAATATGATAAATATTGTGTTTGATATTAGCGTTCAAAGAATGTACATATTTTTTTTATTTTGGAAGTTCCGTAAGCAATCAAACTTTATTGAACACACAGGTAGTTGTAATAGTAATCCATCTCGATGTAGTATTTACAGAATTTTAAACATGTTCTACTTAAGTCTAACGCTAAATTACTCTGGGTACATGATTCGGAGCTTCTGAAGACCTTGCGGTCAAATCACAACTAATCAATAAAAAGAAAGGCTAAAATACAGTGAGTATGAAAGTACAGCATAATACGGTTCTGGAGTTGAGTAGAAATCGAAAAGGGTACGTAAAACAAATAAATAGGTCGTTCACTCTATTCTGAAATGATGACATCAATGCATTCTTCGCCTTCTAACTCATTACTCTCTGGATTTCGATCTAGCAATATAGGATCTCCATCAAAACGTAATGTGATTTTCCTTGCATCTATTGCAAAGTGGTCCGCATACTGCTGCAGAGCACACATCATCGTAGACTCTTTTTGGACATACACGTGCATGGTTTGCCTTCCTGTTCGATCACTTGTTTGTAATTTGAATCTGAGAATCGAAATAGCTCCATCCTGATACAGCTCTTTTAACGGTTTCTCATTGTAGAAAGCATCTATTTCGCAATTTTCAGTCATCTTGACACTTTCTAAGGTATCCTCGTCTTCCAGCTTAACGTCTTCTCCCAAGTACATCTCAAATCCTTCTGGAATCAGCTTAGTCACTTTCGCCAAATTCTCTCGAATCAGTCTGACTTTGTCCGTCTATAAAAGAAATTTATCTGTAAATACATTATAAAAACGTTATTGACGGGCAGACTTACTCTGCGGAAGTGCATCGGATATCTTTTGTTGAAATACACAACACTGAAAAAAATCAAGTCCTGTAAATAAGGAGGAGTCTCTGCAGGCGGCGTAAAGTCATCTTCATCAGATGACAAGCAGATAACATCAATAACTTTTTTCTTCTTGCTCTTTTTTGTCTTGCGCTAAAAAATTAATTTAACTCCTCAACAATCATTATCAATTATTGGGCAAGTAATAATTAATTCTCACCTCTCTCGTACTACTTCTACTGTCCATGCGATTGCTTGTTCGATAAGGAACCAATTCACTAGTACTGGTAGTTGCTGATGTTGAGGAAATGAATCCACTATCATTATGAGCGGCCACTTTAGTCTTACCGTCATCATCCAGTAGCCTGTTGCATTGTCGTAATAGCTCTTCAGTATCAGATCTATAAGATAATTGAGTGATCAGTAATTTAATTCATTCATTTACTGTCTTGCAGAAAACTTTGGTAAAGTAAAGCTTACAATTCTGTCTCCGTCTCTGGTTCTTCCACATGTAACGCAGAAGTAAATGTTTCGGCAGGTTTTTTCTTTCCGGTCTTGGACTTGGTCTCAAGACCGATGGGCTTGCCCCAGAACTTTCGTACGTCATCGTCTATCTTTTTGAGATCCTCATCAGTTGTTGTGCCACAAAATTTAGCGGCTTTAAATATGGCTGTAAAGATAGAATTGGTGAGAAATTTACATTAATACCAGCTATTTACTAGTTAACTAATACTGACTGACCTATTTTTAAAAATTAATTCTGATCATGAATTACCTGAGTACATTTCTGTAGAACCATTTTCGGGAACCTTTTCAGAATCAAACTCCAACTCACACGTTAACTTCTTACTACCGATGTTAGTGGAATGCACCAATTTCGCTTTTTTTGTAGGCAAGCCCGATTTATCCTCGTCTTGTCTTCTTTCTTGTTTGTTTGATGATTGCGAACTTTTTGTTGTGTTTTCCTGATATTCCATAAACATAAGTTGAAATTCCACAAGAACTAAACTACGACATTTTTTGATTTTTTAATTACCTTTACAGATGGGACACTACAATTTGTACTCCGTCCACTGCGACGAACACTGCTTGGCTTCATGATGAAGAACTGTGTAAACTCCGAAACGCTATTACTTAAACTTTGTTCTTAAACTTTATTAACTTTGACTGTTTGATGAGCTCTGACGACGCGTCATTTACTGAGCGAACTCGAAAGCAGGTGTGAAGTTGCGACTGGTCAGCCCTCGCACTAACGCTAGCAAGCCAAAACCCAATTGTGACCTGTGAAATAACGAGAACACAGAAACTGCTTGAAAATCAACTGTCACTTAATAACAGAGAAGCATTCAAATTTATTTGGCGCTTCTGCCTACGAGTTACTCAAGATGCCCCGAATGAGTCGACTTCTACGCATGCACTTCGCATGTACTCTGTGCACCAAGAAACGAGCAGGTTCATGAGATTAGCTGGGCTTATGGAGAGAGTTTCCAACTATTCTTCCCTCCATCGAATAATAATAAGGTCATGTATGATGAGTATTTGTATTATTAGTATTCATTATGGAACATGATTAGCTAGAAGAAATAACTAGATACGATACAATTTTTGAACAGTTTATAATTAGTCTCCACTCCATCCAGTTGTATGATTATATGATGAATGATTGATTACCCAATGATATGAAACATTATTACAGGCAAAGAAATCATGAAAATGTCACTCGAACTCACGTTTATTGAAAAAAAAATCGGAACATAAAATCACACTTTTTCCTTAATATATTTATAAATGCGTACGGCTAAGGAATAGTTTCTGTTTGTTTTTTTAATGTACGTTCTGCCACTAATTGATTAATTTGCGTCTATTTAGGTACATGCTTATTCATCAAGCATCTTCATACGCTCGCTAAATCCAACCGATCACCTATTTACAGTTTACTCTCGATTTAAGACACTTGATCATTTATAGAAGTGTCGTTATCAGTCTCAAATTCTCCGTCAAATCCAGACTCGTCTGCACTTGAGAAGTTTGGAAGTTTCTGTTGAGAAAAAGCAAATAAGAGGATTAATGATATTTGAGGATTAATGATAGTTGAGGATCAATATGTTAAGTGTGAAATTTAATTTGACATAAGGTATTACCGACACAACTTCAGCTATAGCTTTAGCTTCCTGCACCATTTCTTCCAGCTCGCTGTTGTCTTTCTCCAATTCAGCAATTCTAGAGTGTAAAGCTTCATTTTCCCTCAAAGCTTCTTCTAACGCTTGACGACGATTTTCAGCCAATTCTTTCCAATAACTTATCGTGGGTTCTTCTGCAAAGGATAACAAATTAATTCATTACATTTGTAGGAAGCACATCTGCATATCACACAACTTATACATGCGTACGCGTATTAAAACTTGATTATACGATAAAGGATAAAATTGCGGAATTTGCAGATTAGTTTGATACATACCTGATGTTACTAAATCAAGATCCACAGTTTGAACCTCCTTATCAAAATATTTGCGTTTGGCAATGAACCCATTCCGAACTTTCTTGGATTTTGCTCTTGCTGTAGCCGATAATGTGCTTGACTTAGATTGACCAGGAACGGCCTCATTTGAAATAGGATTTCCACTTGATGATTTCCGTCGACCTACCATCTTGGATTGCTATGTTCACCTGAAGAAGTACACAAGACATTAGATCCATCATCATGACAAAAAGTACGCATTAAAATCAAAAAATTCCTTCTATAGTAATCCTCCGCTTCGTTATCTCCTAATCCCTACTAGCCTATTCAGATAGACTCATAGATAAAGACAGAACCCCATTCTGACTGCCATTATTTATCTTTTTTCATTTACTTATAGTATGCATATTATTTTGTGTTTGTATGAAGCGAAGTATAATAATACTCATAACATGACTCTGCAAGGGCACTGCAATAATATCCAATTCAATGTGAAGTACACGTTATGACTCATTTTCTTAAGTGGTTGTCTTTCCTCCTTTCAGCCAAAGATAACAGATTAATGAATGTGTTGAGTGACAGAGAATTTCATAGAAAAGACGCTCCGGCTAGTCACAAACAAGTAACAAAGTGGGACTGCAGACAGTACTGGACGCGCGTTAACAGGTAAAGGCCAATAATGCTTGAGCTTCATATTAATTCAAGAAACGAGTAGGTCCTAAAACAGAATGTGTGTGGCATACACTACAACATATCGTCACGACAGAAGCCCCGACATAAACTCAAATCTGTTACCAGACACAAATAATATTATAACCCGGATTGAGTCATCATCACTTATTTGTCTCTCTTACCTCTATTCTTTGGTGATGTTAAGTAGTTCCTGGAACGACCAGCGGAAATAAAATTATTCATTAACTCGGTTCACTGATTAAAAATCATTGGCATTGATGTCAAAGTGTAACTGTCAAACGGAAGCTTCCGGTGCCGCGTTTATGGAGGGCCAGTATTCAGTTCAAAATTTGAGCTCCCGCCTTCCCAAATCTATGACTCCCATTTATGTGTGAACAGGGATACGGTCGATATGCACTACAAAATCACGTCAGCCGACCGCTACGTAAACCGAATAATTGTACGAGACTCGATCCCGACAAGTCCTCTGGTTAAAATGCATGGAATAAAAGCCATTCAGCCATTGTAATTGTAGTTACGAATAAATGTGATGCATCATATTGTCATTTAGCAAGCATGTTGTAGCTATCTAGATTCAAAATGGCCTCTATGTATAGTCCAACCAATGTGTGAGTTAATTGTACGAGTGTTCAGCATTATCGAGGAGTAGTGGAAATTGGTCGGAAACAGTTTAGCCGACTTGATCGGGTGCTTCGTCGGCCAAGATATGTTAGTTGAGTTGGGTACTCCAGGTGGCGAAAGACACCCGCATGGGCCTCCTCCACACAGTTCACACTGCATTCTCTGTTGTTCTTGTTGTTGTTAGTTCAGTGGTACGTTCAAACCACTAGGTTGATTATTATATTAACTCACTCGGAGCCGTCAGTTATAGTGGTAGTCCTCTAGGCAGTGTTAAAAAATGATAAATTTCTAGTACTTTGTTCTTATCGCCTTCGTGTCCGTCGTCCGTCGTCGCCGCCATCACCATCGTCTCGTCGTCGTCATCGTCGTCGAACGGTGAGCTGCCACATGAGATTTGAATTGGGATGGGTATGTCTGTTGATTAGAGTGGGAATTGCGGGCGGAGATTTTTGGTTTTGATCGAGGGAGTTTGGTGATGATTTAATAAATTAATGGGTGGAGAAATCATAATTTAAATGAAATTAATTATTATGTATGTGGTTTGGGGTGTAGTTGGAGGAGAGAGGGGGTGGCAGGATGGAGGGCTCGTCCTGTGGGCCTCCTGGCCCCGGCGACCCACAAAACGCTTCAGGATCAGGAAGTCAAGGACAAGTGAAGAAAAAAGACTACACGGCGTACAAGTTGATAGTCGACCCTTTTCTAGTCAAAGGAGCCTTCAAAACATACAGATTTGATGGACATCTTCCTGAAGATCCAAATTATCCTACGGTGGTTGTCCGTGACCCCAGAAGCCACATGCTGGTTTCTATTCGAAGGAATAAGTCCGACCGGATGGAACTTCCTGTGCCGTTTTTTAAAGTGGACTCGAATTATGTTGGAAAACCGCCTCCTATCGAAGTGACTATTACAAATGTCAACGACAACATTGGCAAAAATTTTTTGAAGGAAACTATCACCAAAAACGTGCAAGAAGGTTTGGAGGATGTCATTGTGTATTATCACCCTATTTCCAACAAGCATCTGGGATTAGCGCATGCTGTATTCAAACGGCCGGTGTTTGCTCGGTTGTGTGTAGAAAAGCTTAACAATTTGTCTTTAATGGGACAGAAGTTGTCAGTGTTTTTAGATGCTTTAGGTGCGAAGTGTAAAGATCTTGTTGATGAATTAACTATAGAGAGAAAGGTGGCAAAAAGTGATGATAAAAGTGAAAGTGATATAATTGGGGCGAAAGTTGTCGTCAATCGAGATGAAATGGGAAATATCAGTGAAGCAGATAAAACCACGCCGAAAAAGGTAATACCCACAACAGATATCGGATCTGCAGAAAAAATAACAGGAAAAGACCCCATAAATGGCGCATACAAAGACAGAAGTCTGCAATGTTACAACAACATTCACCCAGTTGGTAAGTTACTGAAAATACGTTGAGGCATGTAATTGAGAAATTTTTCACGTTTTTGGAAACTTCGAGACTTGTAGTTTTTAATGTTTGACAGGTTTGAATGAATGAATATGTTAACTGAGTTATTATCTTATCTAGCTCCTGTTTGGCCTGCAAAGCAACCTGTTACTCTACCTACTGCTCCTCCTTTCCCTGTTTTGCCGGCAGCTGCACCTGCCAAGTCATCAGATCACAATGTACCCGACGATGAAAGTCAGAACAGTTACGAAGATTGTAGCTCGTCACCTAAAATGGACTTGGATACTAGAATAAAAATGCTGTTTTCTGGTAATGCAATTTTTATTATGCTTTGTTCTTGAAAGATACATGTTTGTGTATGATTTTTGTTGATTAGGAGGTGGTTCTAATGAAATATTAGGAATAAGATTTTCCATTGGTGATGATGGAGACGCCGGCAGTGGAGAAGATGAAAGACCCCCAAGTAAACGAGCAAAGTTAGGTTTGGGAAACACAGAGATTTGGGATTCTGATAGCGGAGATGAGACTATGGAAAGAGATGTAGAAGCTGCCTTCGCTAAAAAGTTCAAACGGGGAACGTTCGTTCCTGTTGGTGGTGAAAAAAACGCAGATTTATCACCTCCTCCTTCGCCATTCCTTTCCTTGTCTACTTCATCGCATACTAAAGAAAACTTACCTTTATCCACACTACAAAGCCTCAAACAAAAATTAGAAAATGAGCTCGAAAGGATATCTGATGATTCGAATGATGTGTCTTCCTTTAATGATAAGAAAGTTGATGACAAAATGTCCTTATCCTCATTATCCCCTGAAGATCCTTCTACGATTAAGCTTCCTCCTAATCCTCCTCTTCCAGACCAGCTCCCTCCACCCTTACCTCCTGATGAAACGATGCCTGTTATACCTGCTGACTATTATGGTGGCTTTAATGCGATGCCCTATAATCCATACATGGTTCCTTGGAATATGGCACCAGAGTATCAAACGCCATACTACCCGCCTGATTATAACCACTATCATCAACATTTGAGACCTGAAAATGGTCTTCAATATGAAGGTGTAGAAGAAGATGAGGAAAAGCCTTTAGATCCTTATGATGTTTCAGAAATGGTTATCCAAAGGATATATAATGAATTAACTGATGCATTAAGAAAGGACATTCGTCGCCGTATCATAGAGGCAGAAGCCTTTAAAAAGTTTGACACATGGTGTTTGAAACGAGAGCAGCATTACAAGGAAAGTAAAGATAAGGAGGCAATGGAAGTTGAAAAGAGAGCTATCGCACATATTTCATCTTTGAACAAAGATACATTTTTCGATACGGCAGATAACGATACAACCGGCCCACTTGGGCTTGGAATCAGATGCAGTATACCAAAGCTTCCATCCTTTCGACGCCGTGTTCCACGTGCACCGTCACCTAATATTATTGATGAAGACTCCCGTAAGTCCTTCGATAGTGATCTCGCTCGTACAGAGTCTGACAGTGAGCCTACACCTACCAAACGCTCCGGAAGGCGTCTTAGTTTCTCTTCTGATGAGACAAGCAGTTCATCGGAGTCATCATCAGAAGATGACTCAGAAGTCGATTCAGTTTCGAGCTTCGAGTCAGGAGGTCGCGGTGTCATTAGGAAATCTGAAGCTGCTACACAGAATTTACTATTGGACAAGTTGGAAACTGAGAGCATTTCAGAAACTAGTGACTTTGAGAGTTCTCCAATTAGAAAAGATGAAGTGTCTTCTGAGCTACCAAACGATGAAAAATCCTATCCAATAGAAGTTAAGCCAGAAGTGCTAAGTGTGAATGATCTTGCTACCATCAAGACTGAAGTTTTTGATTTACCTCAAGAAACAGCTGATATTAAACAAGAGAAGCCTGAAGTTCTTGATATTGATGAGAGTAATGTTTGGCTGGATCACAACTACTGTCTACCAGCGGAAAATGAAGAATATGACACTAGAGCCAAAGAAGTTTTGCCTGTTTTCAAGCAAGAAAAAGTGTCCAAAAAATCACGTAGATTTCCTCAGACTTCCGTACCGCGAGTATTTTCTGTCAGAGATAAAGAGGCAGAAGACAAGATTAGATATGAATTCTTTCAAACTTTGGATATGGAAGACCTGCAATATTTCAAAATTGCATTTGAACGTGCATGTTTGGATGAAACAAATAGTCATAGCTACTGGCTTAATTCTACTCATTGGGTTGATTACCCACCAATTATACCATCTCCTAAGAAGCTACTAAGCCCGGAATCAACTAAAATTCATGAAACTGGGTGTGCACGTACAGAAGGCTACTATAAACTAAATGCTGCAGAAAAATCGAGAAATAGAAGACAATGGGGCTCTAAGCATTCGAAGGACAATAACTCAGGAGCAGTTGGTGCACCGTCCGTGGGAACAGCTGGAAAAACTCAGCTTACATTATCTCGTGAAGCAAGATCGAACCAAAGAAGACTTCTCACTGCTCTTGGAAGTGAAGTTGATTCTGATTTACTGAAGTTCAATCAATTGAAATTCCGTAAAAAGAGTTTGCGATTCGGACGAAGTGCCATTCATGACTGGGGACTATTTGCTTCAGAACCTATTGCTGCAGATGAAATGGTGATAGAATATGTGGGACAAATGATTCGACCTGTGATAGCCGACCTTCGAGAAAGACAGTATGAAGCTGTTGGAATTGGTAGCTCATACCTTTTCCGCATCGACCTGGAAACTATAATTGATGCTACCAGATGTGGCAACTTGTCGAGATTCATCAATCATAGTTGCAATGTAAGTAACCTAATGCAACCACTCTACAGTTTCTAAAATGAGTAATTTACAAAAATTAATTTGTCGTTATTTATGTTTTTTATAGCCAAACTGTTACGCTAAAATAATCACGATTGAAGGGAAGAAGAAGATAGTTATATATTCTAAGCAGCCTATAGGAATGGATGAAGAAATAACGTACGACTACAAATTTCCAATTGAAGATGAAAAAATTCCCTGCTTATGTAATGCTCCAACATGCAGAGGAACTCTCAACTAAGTTAGAAATAGTATTTAAAATTTTATTGACAGAAAGTGAAGAAATTAGCCCTGCGAGAGCAAGCACAAAGGCACTTTTTGAGATTTCTGAATTGTGTCGACTACGCAATTGATATCCTGTTATAGTTTTTTAATCATCAATAATATTTTGTATCTCAGACTTTATCCTGTTATAAGATTTATATATATATATATGATGTACTAAC
>Ga0194135_10000557_pt1 | contig 22007 bp, 17 predicted proteins | sample LitLau_LLRF_2013_FD_134024 | JGI IMG/M metagenome (GOLD analysis project Ga0194135, IMG submission 134024) | Freshwater sediment microbial communities in response to fracking from North America - Little Laurel Run_MetaG_LLRF_2013 (version 2) | ecosystem: Environmental > Aquatic > Freshwater >...
CGCCATGGTCATGCTGCTGCGTGGCTTCGCCGACGCCATCATGATGCGTACCCAGCTGGCCATGGCCAGCTGGGTACGCATCATGATGGCGTCGGCGAAGCCACGCAGCAGCATGACCATGGCGACGATGATGTACATCACACCGATTTTCTTGTGGTCGACGGACGTCAGCCACTCGGTCCACAGGTAGGTCCACTTCTTGAAGTAGGTGATTGCCGCGAACAGCGCCAGACCACCGAGCAGAATCATGGCAACGGTCACCATGACGATCGGCTCGTGGAACGGTATCGCTTCCAGACTTAATTTACCAAACATCGTTTACTCCTCTGCCCCGGCAGCTGAATGCGAACTCACGTCCATCCCTTCGGTTGCGGCCACTTCCTTTTCTTTCTTCTCGTGCTTGAGCGGCTTGCCCGGTTTCATGCCTTCATACTTGTCGATGACGGTCTGGAACAGGTTTGGCGCGTAAGCGGAGTAGAGCTCGACAGGATTGTTCTGGCTCGGCTTGGAAAGGGCTTCGTATTCAGCGGTATCCAGCTGTTTAGGTGCCTTCTTGACTTCGTTTACCCAGGCGTCGAAATCTTCCTGACTGGTAGCGATCGCTTTGAACTTCATGCCGGTGAAACCCGCGCCGCTGTAGTTGGCGGAGATACCTTCAAGTTCGGTGTTCTGGTTGGCAATCAGGTGCAGCTTGGTGGTCATGCCCGCCATGGCGTAGATCTGGCCGCCCAGGCCCGGGATGAAGAACGAGTTCATCACGGTGTCGGAGGTGACACGGAAGTTCACCGGGGTATGGGCCGGGAACACGATCTTGTTGACGGTGGCGATGCCCTGGTCGGGGTAGATGAACAGCCACTTCCAGTCCATGGCCACCACCTCGATGGTCACCGGCTTGACGTCGGATTCGATCGGGCGATAAGGGTCCAGGGCGTGGGTCGACTTGTAGGTGACATAACCCAGGGCAATGATGATCAGCACCGGAACCAGCCACACCGCGATCTCGATCTTGGTGGAGTGGGACCACTTCGGCGCGTAGGTCGCGTCCTTGTTCGAGGCGCGGTATTTCCAGGCGAAGGCGAAGGTCATGAGAATGACCGGCACAACCACCAGCAGCATCAGAATGGTTGCCGTGATGATCAGGTTTCGTTCATCCAGACCAACCTGACCTTTGGGATCAAGCAAGGTCCATTTGCAGCCTCCCAGCATTAACATGCCGAGCAGCGGCAATAAGCCTAGTAATCTGGGGTACCTGTTTTTACTCATCTCACGACCTCTAAAGCAGCTTGCGCAATGCAGTTGGGTTTTGATCGCCAACACTTCACCCTGCCAAGGGTTGGCATTTTTCTTCAATTGAATAAGGGCCTGCCCGTTGCGTTAAACGCTCAACGACACATCCCGGGCTAGCAGTGGTTCTTATTCGATCTCGTGGTCAAAGGCCTTGTTACAGACCAATTCCATTTGGTGCGGAAGTTTGGAAGGCGCCGACACCCGCAGTCGCACGGAGCGCTCAATCCGCCCCTCGACCGTCCTCGTGTGCTCAGGGATGAGCAGCGTCGGAAATTCAGTGCGTGCGATTGTAGATATGTCGCGTTTCATAAACCATGTCTTATCCCGAAATAATTTTTATCCCGGGGCGCAACAATCCCTCACGATTATTGCGAAGGATCGCAACTATATCGATTTTCATTCTCAACAAAAAGCCGCAAAAGAGACTCCCAGCGCCCCCTTTCAACCGGCTGAACAAGCCGCTGAAAGCCGCCTTGGATGGGGCTTCAACCCCCGTAAAACGGGCTTTGTGAAGAGATGTATAGATAGCAGGCTATGGATTTAGCCCAGCCTGGCGATTTACACAAAATGACAGACTTCAGGGGAACCGACAGCCCGCTCAGCAGTCTGTTATCGGCCTCCCTCCGGCCCTGTGCGACCGCGACAGTGTGACAACATGTCGCACTTTTACCGCCCCTTCCCTTGCCGCACATCACGGACTTTTCAAGCGCTGGATGAGCGACATGAAAAAGCCCCGGCCCCTGTTGAGGGACCGGGGCTTTTCCGGGTGAATCAGTAGGTTTTCTTGCGGTTGCGAACCACGCCCAGGGGCACCAGGATCACCGTCAGCACGAACGCCAGCAGTGCCCATTGCGCCAGGGACAGGCCCAGGATCGGCGGATAGGGCGTGGAGCAGAAACCGTCCACCTGGAAGACCAGGGGAAAGATGCTCGCCAGCGGCAGACTGTCGACAAAGGGCTGCAGCACATCGATGCCGCAGCTCACCGCCGGGTAGAACTGGGTGTACACATGGTGCCCGGCCACCCCAGCCCCCGCGATGGCGCTGATGACCACCAGGGTCTCCATCACCGTCACCCCACGTCGCGAACTCAGGGCCGCCCCGATAAAGGCGAACAGAGCGATCAGCAGCAAGGCATAGCGTTGCAGGATACACAGCGGGCAAGGCGCCTCGCCCAGCACCACCTGCAGGTACAGGGCCCCGCCGATCAGCGCCAGGCAGATAATCCCCAGCAGTACCAGGAAGCGCCGTTCACGTCCTAAACGCAGTCTGTCGTCACTCATCCCTATTCCTTTTTCTGTTGTCTGCTCAACCGGCGTGGCCGTGCTTGTCACGCGGGTTGAATTGCGAAGTTGATCTGATTGCCATCGGGTGCCCGGAAGTCTACACGCTGATCATGACCTTTGAATGCATGGCATCGCAGGCAACACCCAAGGTTTACGGGCCTGGGGGACACATGAATGAAAGGGCCGGCATGGCAGCGCCATCCGGCATCGAGGGGGAATTAACGTCAGGCAGGTTAAGCAAGGATTAACAAGCCAGCCCCGTTGCAGGGCCGGCTTGTGTTGGCAGGCGTCGATGGTTGGGTTATTCCAGGGCCGCCGCCGGACCGAAGAACTCATAACGGCTCTGTTGCTCGGGAATGCCCAGGGCCTTGAGGTGACGCTTGATGGCCGCCATGAAGCCCTTGGGACCGAGGAAGTAGGCGTCCAGATCTCGCTGCTGCGGCAACCAGTCGGCCAACTGCTCCCGGGTCAGCAGCCCCAGTTTGTCCGCCGCCGGGCTGACGCCGTCGTCCTCGGCATAACAGTAGAAGCGCTTGAGCTGTGGATAACGCTGGGCCAGTTCATCAACCCAGTCACGGAACGCATGCACCTGGCCATTGCGCGCGCAGTGGATGAAATGCACCGGGCGCTCGGTGGCCAGCGCCGCCTCCAGCATCGGCAGGGTTGGGGTGATGCCCACGCCGCCACTGATCAGCACCAGTGGCTTGTCGCTGGGCTGCAAGGTGAACTCGCCGGCCGGCGGGAACAGCATGATGCTCGTGCCCACCACGCATTGGTCGTGCAGGTAGTTGGACACCACGCCCCCGGGTTCGCGCTTGACGCTGATGCGGTACTGCCCCTGGTTGGAAAGTGCCGACAGGGAGTAGTTGCGCCGCACCTCCTGCCCGTCGATGAACAGCTGCAAGCCGATGTACTGGCCCGGCTCGGCGGCGAGGATCGGCCCCTGATCCAGCGGCTCCAAGTACAAGGAGGTGATTTCCGCGCTCTCCTGCACCTTCTGCACCAGCTTGAATGCCCGCGCGCCGCGCCAGCCACCCGGAGCCTGGGCCTTCTGCTCGTAGATCGCCGACTCGGCACCGATCAGGATATCCGCCAACTGGTTATAGGCCGCGCCCCAGGCAGCGATCACTTCAGGAGTAGCAATCTCGCTGCCCAGCACTTCGGAAATGGCCCGCAACAGGCAGCCCCCCACAATGGGGTAATGCTCCGGCAGGATCTGCAGGGCCACATGCTTGTTGATGATCTTGGCCACCAGATCCCCCAGTTGATCCAACTGGTCGATGTGCCGGGCATACATCAGTACCCCGTTGGCCAGGGCGCGGGGCTGATCGCCACTGGCCTGGTGGGCCTGATTGAACAGCGGGCGCACCTGGGGGTACTCGGACAGCATCATCCGGTAGAAGTGGGTAATCAGGGCTTCGCCACCGCTTTCCAGCAGGGGCACAGTGGCTTTGATGATGGCGCGATCTTGAACGCTTAGCATAAGGACAACTCCTGGACTTTATGACTGCTTGCAGGTTTCCCTTATCCAGTCAGTTTTCATGCCAAGATTAAAATCGTTATAAATCAACAACTTAAAATTAAGTTAGTCATAAAGACAGCAATGCACTTATAGTCATTAAGACTATACGGAGTCATTATGACCGCAAAATCCCTGCTCACGACCCTGCTCCCCCTGGTGACCGACCTGTCCCGGGAACTGCCCGAGGGCGAACGTTACCGCCGCCTGCTGGAAGCCTTGCGCGCCCTGCTGCCCTGCGACGCCGCCGCGCTGCTGCGCCTGGATGGCGAATGGCTGGTGCCGCTGGCGGTGGACGGCCTGAGCACCGACACCCTGGGCCGCCGCTTCAAGGTCAGCGAGCACCCACGCTTTGCCGCCCTGCTCGCCAGCCCGGGCCCGACCCGTTTTGCCAGCGACAGTGAGCTGCCCGATCCCTATGACGGTCTGGTGGACGGTCTTGACGACCACCTGGAAGTGCATGACTGCATGGGCTGCCCGCTGTTCGTCGATGAGCGGCCCTGGGGCCTGCTGACCCTCGATGCCCTGGACCCGCAGCGTTTCGAGCCCATCGAGCTGGACGCCCTGCAAGCCTTCGCCAGCCTCGCCGCGGCCACGGTCAGTGCCGCAGAGCGCATCGAACGCCTGGCGCTGCGGGCCGAAAACGAGCATCAACGGGCCGAGGTCTACCGCCAGGCCAGCGGACAAAACCGCGAGATGATCGGCCAGAGCAAGGCCCACAAGCGCCTGCTGGAAGAAATCAGCCTGGTGGGCGGCAGCGACCTGACGGTACTGATCACCGGTGAAACCGGCGTCGGCAAGGAGTTGGTGGCCCAGGCCATTCACGCCGCCTCGCCCCGGGCCGAACAGCCGATCATCAGCCTCAACTGCGCGGCCCTGCCCGACACCCTGGTGGAAAGCGAACTGTTCGGCCACGTGCGCGGCGCCTTCACCGGCGCCACCCAGGATCGGCGGGGCAAATTCGAGCTGGCCAATGGCGGCACGCTGTTTCTCGATGAGGTGGGCGAACTGTCGCTCACGGTCCAGGCCAAACTGTTGCGGGTGTTGCAGAGCGGACAATTGCAGCGCCTGGGTTCGGACAAGGAGCATCAGGTGGACGTGCGCCTGATCGCCGCCACCAACCGCGACCTGGCCGAAGAAGTGCGCAGCGGACGCTATCGCGCCGACTTCTACCACCGCCTCAGCGTCTACCCGCTGCGGGTGCCGGCCCTGCGCGAGCGGGGTCGCGACGTGCTGCTGCTCAGCGGTTACTTCCTGGAGCAGAACCGTTCGCGCATGGGCCTGGGCAGCCTGCGGCTGAGCGCCGATGCGCAGCAGGCGCTGCTGGGCTACCACTGGCCGGGCAACGTTCGCGAGCTGGAGCACCTGATCGGCCGCAGCGCCCTCAAGGCCTTGGGCAACCGCCGCGAACGACCGAGGATTCTCAGCCTGGATGCCGCCGACCTGGACCTGCCCAGGATCAGCGAGAAAGCGCCGGACATCGCCGAGCTCACCCTTGACAGCACCCTTGACACCACCCTTGACAGCACCCTTGACACCACCCTTGACACCGCCCCATCGGCGCCCCTCAACGGCGACCTGCGCCAGGCCACCGAGCACTATCAACGCCAACTGATCAACGCCTGCCTGGAACGGCACCAGCACAACTGGGCCAGTGCCGCCCGTGAGCTAGGCTTGGACAGAGCCAACCTCAGCCGTCTGGCCAAGCGCCTGGGCCTGCGCTAGACACCAGGGTTGGGCGCAGGAGCTGGCTTGCCAGCGAAGGGCGGAGCACGGATCCACTGCCCCGCCCTGCGCCGACGGAAAGCAGGAACACCGCTAAAGCCTGCCCTGAATACGTCGATAACCCGTTATCAATGGTGTTGCGTGGGTCGAGCCACACGCCAACTTTTTCAGAGAAGGTTTTTATGTCCTCCAACAAAGCCCGCGCAGATTCGCTTTCGCTTCTGCTGTTTACCTTGCGCAGCGGCAAGCTGATGGCAATCAACCTGCTTAAAGTCAGTGAAATCATTCCCTGCCCGCCGCTGACCAAGCTGCCGGAATCCCACCCCCACGTGAAAGGCATCGCCACCCTGCGCGGCAACTCGCTGTCGGTGATCGACCTCAGCCGGGCCATTGGCGAACGCCCTCTGGCCGACCCCGACAGCGGCTGCCTGATCGTCACCGACGTCAGCCGCTCCAAGCAGGGCCTGCACGTGCAGGCGGTGAGCAAGATCGTGCATTGCCTGACCACCGATATCCGCCCGCCGCCCTTTGGTTCCGGCGGTATCAAGTCCTACATCACCGGCGTGACCCAGGTGGACGGCACCCTGGTGCAGGTGCTGGACATCGAGAAGGTGATCCACGGCATTGCCCCGGCCCAGATCGAGATGGCGCCCACCGAGCTGAGCATGGAAGACGCCGAAGCCCTGGGCAACGCGCGGATCCTGGTGGTGGACGACAGCCAGGTGGCGCTGCAGCAATCGGTGCACACCCTGCGCAACCTCGGCCTGCAGTGCCACACCGCCCGCAGTGCCAAGGAGGCTATCGACTGCCTGCTGGAACTGCAGGGCACGGCCAACGAAATCAACCTGATCGTCTCGGACATCGAGATGTCGGAAATGGACGGCTACGCCCTGACCCGGACCCTGCGGGAAACCCCGGACTTCGCTCACCTCTACGTGTTGCTGCACACCTCCCTGGACAGCGCCATGAACAGTGAAAAAGCGCGTCTGGCCGGGGCCAATGCGGTACTCACCAAGTTCTCCTCGCCGGAACTGACCCGCTGCCTGATCGACGCCGCCAAAACCATCGCCACCCAGGCGGCCTGAGCCATGAGCGAGATCCACTGCCTGCTGCTGCGTCGCGATCTCTCCCGCCCGCAGGCCGTCCCGCAGTGGCCGCCCGGGGTCACGGTGCTGCACTACCAGCCCGAGCTGGCCGCCCAGGTGCATCAGCTGATGCACCTGGGCTACCAGGACGGCGGCGGCAGCGTGCCGCCCCTGGACCGCTGGCGCCAGTCATTCGAGAACGATGCCGAATACGATCCGCAACTCTGTCTGCTGGCCCGCGATGCCAGCGGGCTGATCGGGGTCGCCCAATGCTGGACCAGTGCCTACATCAAGGATCTGGTGGTGCATCCCCGCGCCCGTGGCCAGGGCGTGGGTCGGGCCCTGCTGGAGCAGGCCTTCGTGATGTTCGCCGAACGCCGGGAAGGCTTCGTCGATCTGCGGGTTCTGGAAGACAACCGGCGAGCCCGCCGTTTGTATGAAAGCGCCGGCATGCAGACCCTGCGTCGCGAGCGCGTGCCCCAGGGTTCCTGAACACCGGCACGACCCACCCCGCCAGCCGCGGAGGGTGGCGTGCAACTTGCTTGGCCCCTGCTCCAGCCGCGCCGACGTGTTTTTTTCGACGCCATCCCCATCGCCCCAGAAGGGTTCCCCGATCCATGAACACCCAGTTTTCCTGCGTTGGTTGCGGCAAGTGCTGCACCGATCACCACGTGCCCCTGACCCTCACGGAAGCCCGGGCCTGGGCGGCTGACGGCGGTCAGGTGATCGTTCTGGTGGAGGCCTTCCTTGGCAATGGCCTGGGGCTGCCGGTGGCGCAGCGCGAACATGCGCAACGCCGTTCCTGCCGGGTGCTCAGTGGCAGCGCCGAGGCCTATGTGGCGATCACTTTCGCCGCCTACAACGTCGGCCCCTGCCGGAATCTTGACGAAGAGTCGCGCTGTCGTATCTACGAGCGGCGACCGCTGGTGTGTCGCATCTATCCGATGGAAATCAACCCGCACATTCCGCTCAACCCACTGGCCAAGGAGTGCCCGCCGCACTCATGGGAACAGGGCCCGCCACTGATCCTCGGCGGGGAACTGGTGGACCAGGAGCTGGCGGAGCTGATCGCGCGCTCGCGCCAGGCCGACCGTGACGACATCCACACCAAGGAAGCCATCTGCGCCTTGCTGGGGATACGCACCACGGCCCTCAAGGGCGACGGTTTCACTGCTTACCTGCCCGACATGAACGCCCTGGCCGACGCCATCGACCAGGTCCGCGCCGCTCCCCCGCAGAGCGCGAGCCAGCCTTGGCGCTTTCACCTGTCCGGCGACGACATTGCCAGCCAGGTGCTGGCCGCCGGTGCCCAGGTGGTCAGCACTGCCGGCCGGGACTACGCCTTCATCTCCCTGCGCGCCGCCTGAACCAACGGCGCCGGCTGGCGGGCGATCCGCGCAGCGGCCTAGCCACGCTTATGCCAGAACTCCTGGGCCAGCTGGCGCAGATCACCCGCCAGCCCGGCCACGTCGCCTGAATTGACGTGGCTGAGCTGGCCGGCATTGACCGTGACCTCGCAGGCATGGCGGATGCCCATGATGTTGCGGTTGATGTCCTCGCTGACCGCGCTCTGCTCTTCCACCGCCGCGGCAATCTGCAGGCTCATCTCGGTGATCTGGTTGACCCGCTGGCTGATCCCGTCCAGGGCCACCGCCGCGCGCTGGGCCTGGTCGACGCTGCTTTCCACATGCGCGCTGCTGTGCTGCATGGCCTCCACCGCATGGCGCGCGGCGTTTTGCAGGGTGCTGATCATGCGCTGGATCTCGTTGGTGGAATCCTGGGTCCGCTGGGCCAGGCCACGCACCTCATCGGCCACCACGGCAAAGCCGCGCCCCTGCTCGCCGGCCCGCGCCGCCTCGATGGCCGCATTCAGGGCCAGCAGGTTGGTCTGTTCGGCAATGCTGCGAATCACCTCCAGCACCCCGGAAATATCCGTGCTGTGGCCCTCCAGCTGATGGATGACCTCGGTGGCCCGCTCCAGCTCGCTGGCCAGGCGCAGCACCGCGCTGCGGCTTTCGCCCACCAGTTGATGACCTTCGCGGGTTTCGCTTTCCGCCTGATCGGCCGCCACCGATGCCTGCTGGGCATGGGTGGCGACCTCGGCCACGCTGGCGGCCATCTGATGAATGGCGGCCGCCACCTGATCGGTTTCCGCCTGCTGCTCCAGGGTGCTGTTATGACTGCTGTGCAGATGCTCCACCAGTTCCGCGGCATGCCCGGCCAGACGCTGGGAGGCGTCGCCAATGCGCCCCACCACGGCTCCGACCTGGGCTTCGAGCATCTGCAAGGCGAACTCGATACGGCCGAACTCGTCCGCACGACCGGTGTAGATGCCCTGGCTCAGTGGGTTGTCGCCGATTTGCCGGGCGCGCTCGGCGAGGCGATCCAGCGGACGCATTTGCACACCGACCGCCACCAGGCTCAGGCACCAGCCCATGGCCATCACCGCGCCCTGGAGCATCCAGGACTCGGGCAGCAGCCACGCTGAAACCCCGAAGCAGCCGATAAAACCGGCGCTGATGGCGGCCCACAGGCGCAAGCGCAGGCTCACCACCGGCAGCAGGCTCCAGCCTGAACGCCCGCCCTCCCTGAGCCGGGCATAGGCCCGCTCCGCGGCGTCGATCTGTTGCGCGCTGGGCTTGGTGCGCACCGATTGGTACTCCACCGCCTGACCGTCCCGCGTCACCGGCGTGACGTAGGCGCTGACCCAGTAGTGGTCGCCGTTCTTGCAGCGGTTCTTGACCATGCCCATCCACGAGCGGCCGCTCTTGAGGGTGCGCCACATATGGCCGAAGGCCGCGGAGGGCATGTCCGGGTGACGCAGCAGGTTGTGCGGCGAACCCAGCAGTTCCTCGCGGGTGTAGCCGCTGATCTTGATGAAATCAGGATTGGCGTAGGTGATCGCGCTGGTCAGATCGGTGGTCGAAAGGATGTTCGCATCAGGGGCAAAGTCCACGTTTCGCCCAGTAACCGGCAGGTTGATCTTCATGGCAAGCGCGCTCGTAATTGTTAGGAGGAGTCGGCAGGGCTGCTGACTCTAAGCGCACTGATGCCACGAATACTGATCCAGCTCAGGTTTAAAGCAATTAGCCATCATTGCGCTTAAAAAGCGCAAATCGAGGCAATGTCTTCGATTGTCGGCGATATCAACGTTTGCCCATGGAGCGACGGGTGCCGGGCGGCGCGGCGCCAGGGGTCTTGGTGTGGCCGTTGCTGGCGCCGTTCTTGTACCAGGGCTGCTGGGCATTCTTGGCCGGGGCGAACTCGGACGGCTTGAACGGAAACTTGAACGCCGGAATCGCCGCTTTGGCCTCGGATTCAGGAGTGGCCGGGGCGGCCGCAGGATCGACGTTCAGGCCGTCATCCGCTGCGGGTTGTGCAGGGGCAGTCATGGAAGCTCCAGGGGAGAAAGATAATCCGCGCCAGGGGACAGGCTGCGGTGGCCGGCAGTATACCTGTGCGCCCGCGATCTTTGACCTGGGGCGCGGCGCCCGGGCCGTACTTTTCTGACAGCGCTGACAGCTGGCGGTCACGGTGCTGACCGGGTTGCCGGACTATAACTGTCAACAGATCATGGCCATCCTTCCGACACTATTGCCCCCGGCGCTCGACCTCTATGCCCATTGCCAAGAAAACCGTCGTGTCCGCCGCGCTGCTGGTGGCTCTCATCGCTGGCGCGGCCCGGTTCCTCAACAAGCCGGCGACCGCCAGACTGGCCGCGCCCACGGCGATTCCGGTGCGAGTGGTGCAGGTGGTCCAGCAGGATGTGCCGCGCTACGTCAGCGGCATCGGTACGGTGCTTTCGCTGCACAGCGTGATCATCCGTCCCCAGGTGGATGGCATCCTCACTCGCTTGCTGGTCAAGGAGGGCCAACTGGTCAAGGCCGGGGACCTGCTGGCCACCCTCGATGACCGCTCGATCCGCGCCAACCTGGACCAGGCCAAGGCCCAGCTGGCGCAGAACCAGGCCCAGTTGCAGGTGGCGCAGATCAACCTCAAGCGCTACAAGCTGCTGTCGGTGGATGACGGCGTCTCGAAACAGACCTACGACCAGCAAGCGGCCCTGGTCAATCAGCTCAACGCCACGGCCCAGGGCAATCAGGCCGCCATCGATGCCGCGCAGGTCCAACTGTCCTACACCCAGATCCGCTCGCCGGTCACTGGCCGGGTCGGTATTCGCACCGTGGACGAAGGCAACTTCCTGCGCATGAGCGACGCCCAAGGCCTGTTCTCGGTGACCCAGATCGACCCCATCGCCGTCGAGTTCTCCCTGCCCCAGCAGATGCTGCCCACCCTGCAGCAACTGGTTCGCGCCCAGGACCCGGCAGCGGTCCAGGCTTACCTGGGCACCGACAGCAACAAGGCCGACGCCCTGCTGGGCAATGGCCATCTGAGCCTGATCGACAACCAGATCGATACCGGCACCGGCACCCTGCGCGCCAAGGCGGAGTTCGCCAACCCCCAGCAAAAGCTCTGGCCCGGTCAACTGGTGACCGTGAAGATCCAGACCGCGCTGGACCAGGGCGCGCTGACCGTGCCGCCCACGGTGGTCCAGCGCGGCCTGGATCAGCACTTCGTGTTCCGGGTCAAGGGCCAGCAGGTGGAACGCGTGCCGGTGCAGCTGCTGTACCAGGACAGCGAGCTGAACATCATTGCCGGGGTCCGGGCCGGGGACGTATTGGTCAGTGACGGCCAGTCGCGGCTCAAGCCCGGCTCCCAGGTCCAGGTGCTGGATGCCCCGCCGCCTGCGCCTGCCCAGGAGCCCAAGCCATGAAGGGGCGCGGCTCCCTGTCCGCTTGGTGCGTCGACCATCCGGTCGCCACCGTGCTCTTGACCCTGGCCCTGGTGTTGCTGGGGGCGATCGCCTTTCCACGCCTGCCGGTGGCGCCGCTGCCGGAAGCCGAGTTCCCCACCATCCAGGTCTCCGCCTCCCTGCCCGGGGCCAGCCCGGACACCATGGCGTCCTCGGTGGCCACGCCCCTGGAAGTGCAGTTCAGCGCCATCCCCGGCATGACCCAGATGACCTCCAGCAGCGCCCTGGGCTCGACCCTGCTGACCCTGCAGTTCACCCTGAACAAGAGCATCGACACCGCCGCCCAGGAAGTGCAGGCGGCGATCAACACCGCCGCCGGCAAACTGCCCAAGGACATGCCCACCCTGCCCACCTGGAGGAAGGTCAACCCGGCCGACAGCCCGGTGCTGATCCTCAGCATCAGTTCGACGCAGATGCCCGGCACCGAGCTCAGCGACTACGCGGAAACCCTGCTGGCCCGGCAGATCAGCCAGATCGACGGCGTCGGCCAGATCAACATCACCGGCCAGCAACGCCCGGCGATCCGGATCCAGGCCGCGGCGGACAAACTGGCGGCCATCGGCCTGACCCTGGCCGACATTCGCCTGGCGATCCAGCAAACCAGCCTCAACCTGGCCAAGGGCGCGCTGTACGGCGAGTCGAGCATCTCCACCCTGTCCACTAACGACCAGCTGTTTCATCCCGAGGAATACGCTCAGCTGATCGTTTCCTACAAGAACGGCGCACCGGTGCACCTGCAGGACGTGGCCCGGGTGGTCAATGGCCCGGAAGACGCCTACGTCCAGGCCTGGTCCGGCGATCAGCCGGGGGTCAACCTGGTGATTTCGCGTCAGCCGGGGGCCAATATCGTCGACACCGTGGACCGCATCCAGGCCGCCCTGCCGGGGCTTGAGGCCATGCTGCCGGCGTCGGTGCAGGTCAAGGTGCTGGTGGACCGCACCCAGACCATCCGTGCCTCGCTGCACGAGGTGGAGATCACCCTGCTGATCGCGGTGCTGCTGGTGGTGGCGGTGATGGCGCTGTTCCTGCGCCAGTGGTCGGCGACCCTGATCGTCTCCGCGGTACTCGGCGTATCGCTGACCGCCAGCTTCGCCCTGATGTACCTGATGGGCTTCAGCCTGAACAACCTGACCCTGGTAGCCATCGTCATCGCCGTGGGTTTTGTGGTCGACGACGCCATCGCCGTGGTGGAAAACATCCACCGCCACCTGGAAGCCGGCGACGGCATGCGCGAGGCGGCGATCAAGGGCGCCGGCGAGATCGGCTTCACCGTGGTGTCCATCAGTTTCTCCCTGGTGGCGGCGTTCATTCCCCTGCTGTTCATGGGCGGCGTGGTCGGCCGGCTGTTCAAGGAGTTCGCCCTGACCGCCACGTCCACCATCATGATTTCGGTGCTGGTCTCGCTGACGCTAGCGCCCACCCTGGCCGCCCTGTTCATGCGCGCCCCGGTGCACCCGGTCCACGCCAAGCCGGGCTTCGGCGAGCGCCTGCTGGCACTCTACGAGCGCGCGCTGCGCCGGGCCCTGGCCCACCAGAAACTGATGCTGGGCATTTTCGGCCTGACCCTGAGCATGGCGATTGCCGGCTATATCCTGATTCCCAAGGGCTTCTTCCCGGTGCAGGACACCGGCTTCGTGCTCGGCACCACCGAAGCCGCCGCCGACATTTCCTACCCGGACATGGTGAAGAAACACCAGGCCCTGGCCGAGATCGTCGCCGCCGACCCGGCGGTGCAGGCCTTCTCCCATTCGGTGGGAGTTTCCGGCAGCAACCAGACCATTGCCAACGGCCGTTTCTGGATTTCCCTCAAGGACCGTGGCGACCGGGATGTCTCGGCCAGCGCCTTCATCGACCGCATCCGCCCGCAACTGATGCAGGTGCCCGGTATCGTCCTGTACCTGCGAGCCGGGCAGGACATCAACCTCAGTTCCGGCCCCAGCCGCGCCCAGTACCAGTACGTGCTGAAAAGCAACGACGGCCCGACCCTGACCACCTGGACCCAGCGCCTGACCGAGAAGCTACGCAGCAACCCGGCGTTCCGCGACGTCTCCAACGACCTGCAACTGGGCGGCAGCATCACCCATATCAATATCGATCGGACCGCCGCCGCGCGCTTCGGCCTCACTGCCAGCGATGTCGACCAAGCGCTGTACGACGCCTTCGGCCAGCGCCAGATCAACGAGTTCCAGACCGAGATCAACCAGTACAACGTGATCCTCGAACTCGACACCCAGCAACGGGGCAAGGCCGAGAGCCTCAACTACTTCTACCTGCGTTCGCCGTTGACCGGGGACATGGTCCCGCTGTCGGCCCTGGCGCGCTTCGATGCGCCCAGCATCGGCCCGCTGTCGATCGCTCACGACGGCATGTTCCCGGCCACCAACCTGTCGTTCAACCTGGCCCCCGGGGTGGCCCTGGGGGACGCGGTGATCCTGCTGCAACAGGCCAAGAACGAGATCGGCATGCCAGCGGCCATCAGCGGCAATTTCCAGGGCGCGGCCCAGGCCTTCCAGAGCTCCCTGGCCAGCCAGCCGTACCTGATCCTCGCCGCGCTGGTGGCCGTGTACATCATTCTCGGGGTGCTGTACGAAAGCTTCGTGCATCCGCTGACGATCATTTCCACCCTGCCCTCGGCGGGGCTCGGCGCCCTGCTGATGCTCTGGCTCTGTGGCCAGGACTTTTCCATCATGGCGCTGATCGGTCTGGTGCTGCTGATCGGCATCGTCAAGAAGAACGGCATCCTGATGATCGACTTCGCCCTGGAAGCCCAGCGCAATGGCGGCCTGCCTCCTGAAGAGGCCATCTACCAGGCCTGTATCACCCGCTTCCGGCCGATCATCATGACCACCCTGGCCGCCTTGCTCGGCGCCCTGCCGCTGATGCTCGGCTACGGCACCGGCGCCGAACTGCGACAGCCCCTGGGCATCGCCGTGGTCGGCGGTTTGCTGGTGAGCCAGGCGCTGACGCTGTTCACCACGCCGGTCATATACTTGTGGCTCGAGCGGCTGTTCCACCGGCCCCGGCCGGCCCTTTCGCCGGCCACCAACACCTGAGGCGGGTCATGCGCGTTCTGATTATCGAAGACGAAGAAAAAACCGCGGACTATCTGCATCGCGGACTGACCGAACAGGGCTACACCGTCGACCTGGCCCGGGATGGCATCGAGGGGCTGCACCTGGCGCTGGAAAGCGACTACGCGGTGATCGTGCTGGATGTCATGCTCCCCGGCCTGGACGGCTTTGGCGTGCTGCGGGCCCTGCGTGCGCGCAAGCAGACCCCGGTGATCATGCTCACCGCCCGCGAGCGCGTCGAGGACCGGATTCGCGGCCTGCGCGATGGCGCCGACGATTACCTGGGCAAGCCTTTCTCCTTCCTTGAACTGGTGGCCCGCCTGCAGGCCCTGACCCGCCGCAGCGGTGGTCACGAGCCGGTACAGATCAGCATCGCCGACCTGTGGATCGACCTCATCAGCCGCAAGGCCAGTCGCGCCGGCACCCGCCTGGACCTGACCGCCAAGGAGTTTTCCCTGCTCAGTGTGCTGGCCCGGCGCCAGGGCGAGATCCTGTCCAAGACCTCGATTGCCGAGATGGTCTGGGACATCAATTTCGACAGCGACGCGAATGTCGTCGAAGTGGCGATCAAGCGCCTGCGGGCCAAGCTCGACGGGCCGTTCGAGCACAAGCTGCTGCACACCATCCGCGGCATGGGCTATGTGCTGGAGAACCGCAGTGGCGAGTAACTCCATCGCCCTGCGCCTGAGCGGGCTGTTCACCCTGGTGGCCCTGCTGATCTTCCTGCTGATTGGCGGCGCCCTTTATCAACAGGTGGACAAGGGCCTGGGGCTGCTGCCGGAAGCCGAGCTGGATGCGCGCTACAGCGTGCTGGAGTCGGCCCTGAACCGCTACGGCAATCCGGAACACTGGGCCAAGATCAACGCCAAGCTCAAGCTGCTCAGCGAGGAAGACAAGCGCATCCGCTTCTGGGCGGTGAGCGGCGACCCCGGTTATGAGTACGGCAACCCGGACCCGCAGATCCGCGCGTTCGCCGCAGGACCGCTGGGCATGCGCGATCTGAACCTGAGCGACCATCCCTATCCGTTGAAGGTGCTGGTCAGCCAGTTGCCGGCCAAGGAACAACGCCCGGCCCTGCGCTTTCTGATCGCCATCGAGACCGACACCTTTCACCAGACCCAGCACCAGTTGCTGATGGCGCTGATCGGCCTGGCCATTGTCGGCGTCGTGCTGGCCTCGGCCCTGGGTTACTGGGTGGCGCGGATCGGCCTCAAGCCGCTGATCAAGCTGTCCCAGGAGGCCCAGCGCCTGGCACCGCCACGGCTGTCTGGGCGCCTGCAGCTCTCGCCCCTGCCGCCGGAGCTGAGCCAGTTCGTCAACTCCTTCAACTCCACCCTGGAACGGGTCGAGCATGCCTACTCGCGCCTGGAATCGTTCAACGCCGACGTGGCCCATGAACTGCGCTCGCCGCTGACCAACCTGATCGGCCAGACCCAGGTGGCCCTGACCCGAGGCCGCTCGGCGGAGCATTACTTCGAGGTGCTGCAATCCAACCTGGAAGAACTGGAACGCTTGCGCTCGATCGTCAACGACATGCTGTTCCTGGCCAGTGCCGACCAGGGCAGCAAGGCCACCAAGCTCACCAGCACCTCCCTCGCGGCGGAAGTGGCCACCACCCTGGACTACCTGGATTTCATCCTCGAAGACGCCCAGGTCCGGGTCGAGGTCCAGGGCGATGCCCAGGTGCAGATCGAGATTGCCCACCTGCGCCGGGCCCTGATCAACCTGTTGAGCAATGCCGTGCAGCACACGGCGGCGGGAGAAGTGATCCGGGTGCGGATCGAGGTGCAGGACCATCAGGCGACGATCGCCGTGAGCAATCCGGGGCAGAGCATTGCCAGTGAACACCTGCCCAGGCTGTTCGAACGCTTCTACCGGGTCGACGCCTCGCGCAGCAACAGCGGCGCCAACCATGGCCTGGGGCTGGCCATCGTCAAGGCCATCGCCCTGATGCACGGTGGCGACGTTTTCGTCAGCAGCGACCACGGCGTCAATACCTTTGGGCTTTACCTGCCTCTCTGACTCGCGGATTCTCGGACGCTCGGATTCTGTAGGCGCTGGCCAGCCAGTGCCCACAAGTTCGCGCCGACTGTTGTTTTTTTGGTAACAGTCCTTATCCTGTTCGGCTCTTTTTCCTGGCACCCACTGGATATATTTTTGTCGCACCGAATTGAACTTGCTCTGCAAGAAGGTCTTCAGAAATGTCCAACAGTATGGGTATCGCCAGCGCTTTTGTTTTGTCTTCCCTGTTCGTGGCACCGATGGCCATGGCCGAGGAATCCCAGGGATTCGTGGCCAGAAATGCCGCACGCGCCGCCGCCTTCGAACAAGCACAGATCGCCCAGGCCACCCAGCAGCAAAACAGTCAGCAAGCCCAGAAAGTCACGGCCGAGCAAAGCAAGAGCGACGCTCGAAAAGACAGCTGATCCGCGATACCGACTCGTTTCCCTCGACAACTTCTCTGCTTTCAACCCCGGAGTAAGTTGTCTTAAAGCCGCTGACTTCAGCGGCTTTTTTTTGCCATGCAAGAACCCGCGCCCCAGGCGTCGGGCCCAGAGCAAGCAACTCGCGAATTCACAATAAAAAACCAAGTTCATCCACCAAAGGAGCTACACGTTGTTCAGGATCACGCTGAGAATCAGCCCACTATTCATTGCAATCGCTGCAACTATTCCCACCTTGGGCCAGGCTGCCGAAGAGAGCGACAAACAGGGCTTTGTCGCCGGCTCCAGCCTCAAGCTCAACGCCCGCAACTACTACATGAACCGCAACCGGCAGCAGCAGGCGGATGACAACATCGAGTGGGGCCAGGGCTTCCTCGGGGTCTTCGAGTCCGGCTATACCCAGGGCACCGTGGGTTTCGGCCTGGATGCCAATGCCATGCTCGGCATCAAGCTCGATGGCGGTGGCGGCACCGACAGTTCGAGCATCCTGCCCATCAGCGATGGCAACGGAAAAGCGCCCGGAGCCTTCTCCAGCGCTGGGGCCACCCTGAAGATGCGAGCCTTCGACACCGAGCTCAAGGCCGGCGACCTGTTCCTCAACAACCCGGTGATCGCCGGGGGCATGAGCCGCATGCTGCCGCAGACGTTCCGCGGCGTCAGCCTGACCAACCGCAGCTTCGACGGCTGGATGTTCGAAGGCGGCCAGGCCAGCTTCACCAAACCCTACAACCAGAGCGGTCGCCAGCGCATCGGCAGTTCCTACGGGAGTCTGCGCGATGGCGACGAGAGCCGGCACCTGAACTGGGCCGGGGTGGCCTGGAGCGGCGTTCCGGGGCTGACCAGCAGTCTCTACGCCTCCGAACTCAAGGACATCTGGAACCAGTACTACTACGACCTGGACTACACCTACGCGGTCAATGATCTGGTCAGCCTCAACCCTGGCCTGCACTTCTATCACACCCAGGACACCGGTCAGGCCCTGCTGGGCAACATCGACAACAACACCTACAGCCTGCACTTCACCGTCGGCGTGGGCAGTCACAGCGTCACTGCGGCCTACCAGCGGGTCAACGGCAACACGCCGTTCGACTACATCGCTCAAGGCGACAGCATCTACCTGGACAACTCCCAGCAATACTCGGACTTCAACGGCCCCAACGAGCGCTCGTGGAAGCTCAAGTACGCCTATGATTTCGCCGGCCTCGGCCTGCCCGGCCTGACCTCGTCGCTGTCCTATTCCCGCGGCGAACTGGACCTGACCAAGGTCGATCCGGACAGCCGTGGCTACGCCTCCTGGTACAGCGCCGACGGCAAGAACGCCAAGCACTGGGAACGCGACCTGGACCTCAAGTACGTGGTCCAGGGCGGCACCGCCAAGGACCTCGCCGTGCGCCTGCAGTGGGCGACCAACCGTGGCGGCAACGGTTACGGCGCGCTGGATAACGACACCGATGAATACCGCGTGATCGTCGACTACCCGATCAACGTCTTCTAAGGCGCGTCAGGCAAAAAGGCCGGCATGTTTTGCTGGCCTTTTTTGCATTCGGGATTTATACAGGCGCGACGGCGTGACCGATTTCTGTAGCCCACGTCCACACTAGCCTGACACCTGTCGACGACGTAGCAGAAATCAAAATCATGAACGTGAGCAGTGCGCCCCCTCGCACAGGGAAAATCGCGTCAAACACGGAACGCCTGGTGGTCCTGGCCAGCTCGCTGATCGTCGTGGCCATTCTCAGCATCGTCACCTATCTGTTGATCCGCGAACGCGCGGCCGCCGAGCAGGCAGCGACCCGTGCCGCGAACAACATCGTGCAACTGATCGATGCCGACGTCATGCGTAACGTCGAACTCTACGACCTGTCCCTCAAGGGCCTGATCAGCGCCACGCAACGCAACGACCTGCAGCAGGTTTCGGCGCCCATTCGTCACCTGGCATTGTTCGACCGGGCCACCGCCGCGCCCTACAAGGGCGACATCCTGCTGTTGGACAAGCAGGGCGACGTGCTGGCCGACTCGGCATCGGTAGTGCCACGCCAAGGCAACTTCGCCGATCGCGAGTATTTTCGCGCGCATATCGACAACCCAGACCCGGGAATGATGATCAGCCCGCCATTCCGCGCCCGCAACGCCGATCACGACTGGCGGATCAGCTTCAGCCGTCGCCTCAGCGATGAACAGGGCCAGTTCATCGGGGTTGCTGAAGCGGCCATGCGCCTGAGCTACTTCAACGAGCTGTTCAAGAATCTGGATATCGGGCGCAACGGCTCGATCAACCTGGTGAGTCGCGACGGGGTTCTGCTGGCCCAGCAACCACCTCTGGCGGACGATCTGATTGGCAAGAACTTCAGCAATCGTCCCAACTTCCTGCGCATCCTGCGCGAAGGCAATGGCAGCTTCAGCGGCGTCTCCAGCGTTGATCAGATGCACCGGCTGTACACCTTCTCCCAGGTGGGCGATCTGCCGCTGATCGTGATTGTCGCGCTGTCCATCGACGAGGTCTTCGCGGCCTGGCAACGCACTGCGCTGCTGATCAGCGGCGCCACCGGGGTACTGTGCATCGCTCTGTTCTGGCTGACCTGGCAACTGTGTCGCGAACTGCGGCGCCGGCAGGACGCCGAGCTGGAGCTGGCGCGACTGGCCGCTGTCGATGCCCTCACCGGCCTGGCCAATCGCCGTACTCTGGACCAGGTGCTGGGCAACGAGTGGGCACGGGCCCGACGCACCCATCTGCCGTTGTCGCTATTGATGATCGATGTCGATCACTTCAAATCCTTCAACGACCGCTTCGGCCATCCGCTGGGGGATCAGGCCCTGCGTGCGGTGGCGCAGTGCATCGACGCTTGCGCCGGGCGGCCGTCGGACCTGGCGGCGCGCTATGGCGGCGAGGAGTTTGCGGTCATCCTGCCGGGGACCGACAGCGCCGGTGCCGCCGTCCTGGCGGAGAAGATCCGCGCCAGCATCGCCGCCTTGCCGGCCATCAGCGCCCAGGCCACGTCCCTGACCGTGAGCATCGGCATCAATACCTGGTCGGGCCAACCCGATGTCGCTCTGGAACAATGGGTAAGCGACGCCGACAAGGCCCTGTACCAGGCCAAGTACAGCGGTCGCAATCGGGTGGTTTCCAACATGTCCTACAGCGGCTACCCGCGCAGCGCCTGAAACCTGGGGCATAAAAAAAGGCCATCCGGGGGGATGGCCTTCAAAAACAAAAGGAAAGAGAGAGTACTTACACGGCCGCGACCGGACGCATGTAAGAGATCGGTGCAGTACTGGCGTCTTCGAAGGTCACGACTTCCCAGGCATCTTTCTGCTCAATCAACTTGCGCAGTAGCTGGTTGTTCAGTGCGTGGCCCGACTTGAAGCCTTTGAACTCGCCTATCAGGCTATTGCCCAGCAGGTAGAGGTCACCAATTGCATCCAGGATCTTGTGCTTGACGAATTCGTCTTCGTAGCGAAGACCGTCTTCGTTCAGCACGCCATCCGAATCGACCACAATGGCGTTTTCCACGCTGCCGCCGAGTGCGAGGTTGTGCTTGCGCAGGTACTCGATGTCACTCATGAAACCAAAGGTACGGGCGCGACTGACTTCTTTTACAAACGAAGTGCTGGAGAAGTCCACGCTTGCACTCTGGGTGCGGTCACGGAAAACCGGGTGATCGAAATCGATCTCGAAGCTCACTTTAAAACCATCGAAAGGCACGAAAGTGGCGCGCTTGTCGCCGTCTTCCACGGTCACTTCACGAAGGATGCGGATGAACTTTTTAGCTGCGTCCTGTTCTTCGAGGCCAGCAGATTGAATCAGGAATACGAAGGGTCCGGCACTGCCATCCATGATCGGGACTTCGGACGCGGAGAGCTCGACGTAGGCGTTATCGATGCCCAGGCCAGCCATGGCCGAGAGCAAGTGCTCAACCGTGTCCACCTTGACGTCACCGTTGACCAGAGTGGTCGACATCGTGGTTTCGCCAACATTTTCCGCGCGAGCAGGAATCTGCACCACAGGGTCCAGGTCGGCACGACAAAACACAATGCCGGTGTCGACAGGCGCAGGCTTGAGGGTCAGGTATACCTTCTCCCCGGAATGCAGGCCTACACCTGTGGCACGGATAATATTCTTCAGGGTGCGTTGTTTAATCATGGCTTGGGCCGCTTCAGCGCAAATTGCGAACTGGTATCAACAAAGGCTGGCGATAATAGCAGACCATGCCTTTGCTGAACACCAATCACCCTAATACCCCTGATACATTCCATCAATCGGCCTGGCGACGCAGGAATGCCGGGATGTCCAGGTAATCCAGATCATCTTGCGGATTCAGCTTCGCCGCGGTCGCCGCGTTCGACTGCGCCTGATTGCGCATGACGGTCGGACGGTCCAGGTCGCGGTAGTTCACCGACGGCAGTTCCTGACGAGCAGGGGCTGGCGCTTGCGACTGTGCGGACATGGAAGTCTGAACGGTGTTGTCGATGACCTTTACCGGCTTCTCGATTTTCGCGCCCAGGCCGGTGGCCACTACGGTTACATGCAGCTCGTCACGCATGTCCGGATCGATAACGGTACCGACCTTGACCATGGCGTGTTCGGAAGCGAAGGCTTCGATGATGCTACCCACGTCGGAGTACTCACCCAGGGACAGGTCAGGACCGGCGGTGATGTTCACCAGGATGCCACGCGCGCCTTGCAGGTTGACGTCTTCCAGCAACGGGTTGCGGATTGCCGCCTCGGTGGCTTCACGTGCACGGTTGGGACCGCTGGCGCAACCAGTGCCCATCATCGCC
>Ga0194135_10000558_pt1 | contig 21988 bp, 16 predicted proteins | sample LitLau_LLRF_2013_FD_134024 | JGI IMG/M metagenome (GOLD analysis project Ga0194135, IMG submission 134024) | Freshwater sediment microbial communities in response to fracking from North America - Little Laurel Run_MetaG_LLRF_2013 (version 2) | ecosystem: Environmental > Aquatic > Freshwater >...
ATTGTAATATGATCTAAGCAATAAAGTATTAGGTTCCTTTGTCATTTAAAAGTTAATGGAAACTTGAGTTTGTAACAAAGAATTCAGACCAAACCTTGTCATTCATAATTAATTTCACTGGAGTTCAAAGATATAATAATACTAGTTGTAATTAGATTTCATACACGAAGTTACATCTTTGTTAAGTGGAGTTGTGGAGGAATAAGAGAACGCGACTACTACTACTTCTGTGATATGTCATTGGAACTTATCACTTTGAAGTGCTTTAAGTTAGTTTGAAACAAGTTACTAAAACTCTACAGAGCTATAGAAACCTCATCATCATCATGATCAGAGTCGACGTAGTTATTAGTACACGTCCTTAAAGTCACAGGCAGACTTCTAGAGAGCTTAGACATTGATGTGCATTTTATTTCTATCTTCCTACTTCGGGCTCGCAAAATCTTCAATTATTGTATGTAGGTCTTTAGTACCTAATCATCCTTTGCGGATGCATTTGGCCGTGTTGTTGGCCCGGAGAAGGTGCAGGGGCAGGTGGTGGTCCTTGATCCAACTGCTGAGCTTTAGCCATTACACTTTCTATCATCGCCCTTTCTTCTGCACTCAGATGGCTGAGATCCACTTCTGGAACTGGAGCTCCCGTGCTTATGGCTGCTGGTGGCCCGGCTACTCCTAAATTATTAATACAAATTGCAAAACATTACTTTGTTTCTCAATTCTTTACATAATACTTCTAAAAGTATTTTCATCATCGTGGTGGTCGGGACTACGTGTATAGACTACTCAGACGAAATAATAAATATACCCGGTGTTTATTTCTACTTTCTCTCATGTCATTAGGATGAAAGGTTTCATATTTCCAATCTCATTCGGTTTCACTATTCATACACAATACACTTCGTAATAGAAAACTCAAAATTAGTTGAGTTTTCTCTCTCTAAACTTTTCTTTCTGTGCAAACAAGCACACAAACACACACACACAAACACATTTGTGGTTGGCTTTAAATTATAAAATATATGTTACGTGGAGGTTTAGATTGTGGTTTATTCTCTAGGGATAAATTTAAAGCATCCACATCCTTTTCTTCATTTCGTAAAAATGGTCCCTTGGGTTTTGCATGTAAGTCTTGAGAAACCTGCCTGCCTGCCTGCTCGGTACTTATGAGCGTATATAATATTCCTCAAGACTATATAGAGAAAAACTACTTACACACAAAAACATCTGATAAATCTACTAAAGCTGTTAAAGCCTACAGAGCGGAGCTTTATAGTAGAAAAAAAAAACCTTTCACAAAGCAAACTGCTTCTTATATTAATATCCGTCTCAGAAATAGAAAAAAACCAGAACTCTGCTGGTATTACACTCTGATCGTGTATTATTGTGAGGAATTTTCCACTTAATATTATTGGCATACTAGTTGATGAGATTTGATAAATGCGAGAGGAGTAATAAAAAGGTGGTCATTATTGTCAGCATTCCAAATAATTTCTTATTTCACTCAACAACGCGGTTCCTCACTCAACCAACACCATAGACTGCGTGTCTCTCGAGTCTAGTCGTCGTCGTCATTCAAGAAGAAGGAAGGAAGGAAAGGTAAGTGGTTTTTATATATTATGTAACATCTCAGAAAGTGTGTGTGTGTGCAGTAAACCGATGATGGTGGCGGTGGTTGAAGAGTTTTTCTTTCACTGCATTCCGGGTATATATACATCATTTATAGGCCTGTGTATAGATCGAAAAACATCGATAAATACCAGCAGCAGCAGCAGCAGCAGAGAGGGTTGTGAAAGTTCATACAAGTCGTGCGAAAGGGCAGCCTACTTTCTCCAGCAGTGGTAGCATCCCGTATCAAGGCACCATTGTGCATTTAGCTGCACGCTTTCACTTGGCTTCTCCTTGTCTCCCCGAAATAATAAACGGGATACGCGTGCAATATTCCTACCGGATTTCTTTGTCCTACCATCATCATCATCATCATCACGTTACTATTGTTCTTATATACCTTGTCTGCCTACCACCACTACCACCACACTACCTTCAATTGCCGAGACAATTACCCTTACAAACATACACACACGCTATATTATTATACGATATAATCCTATATACTCATAATTTGTTATAAAGTTTCACTCGTACACTCGAGGAGTATAAGTGTATTATTATTATTACTACAAAGCTAATTTTAAGCTCACGCTATGAGTTATTATATTTCCTTTCCTCGTGTCAAAATAGATATCAGATTGCATGCCGGCATATGAATAACTAAGCCCTTATTAATTTTCTAACTTCTATCTTATTTTCGAGGCATTGACGAACTGATAAGGCGGCGATAAGAGTTGAGACTGCACAGACTGCACAGCACACACACATACAAACAAGCCTGGGAAATCTCTCCCAATATAAATAAATAGACTTATATATAGAGCACGAAAGACATAAAGAGTAACTATTTGATCTTGCTTACTCAAATTTAATTACACGGCCATATCTCATGCTTTCTTTATATATCTCTCATGGCTCCGTTATATATATCTCCGTTTCATGTGTATCACTCTCCCTGTGTGTGTGTGTGTGTGCTACGGGTACGAGCAGCAGACTATCCTTTCATTTCATCTTTAAGATAAGAAATATATACATAACGTAATCAAAACTGAGTTTCCCTAAATTTCCTCCCTTCTTCGAAAACACAATTTCTTTGACAGCAAAGACTTTCATATCTTTCTCTACATATTATCTACGTCAATTTATTCGTCGAAAATGTGAAATACCCTGTCGTTGTAATGTATACATTTATATACACGGGGGCTTTGATTGGAATTATTGAAACTTTCCCCTATCCTTGTTGTGTAGCATTTAAAGACGAAACAGAGAAAAATATTTTCGGCACGTACACTACACAGTACACACCCAACTACACGTACAATACCGAACGAGAGAAATCTACGCTGTGTCCTACACTGCAGCTAATTTCTAAAAAAAACCTGCACAAAGAATGAATGAAAGAAAAGAGAGAGAGAGAGAGAGAGAGAGAGTAATGGAATCCAGTTTCCCTTCTTCTTTTTGCTCTCTCATCTTTGAACATTAAAAGTTCCACACAATGACATACTTTTGAAAGACTTCCAATAATAGTAATAATAATTAGAGAGCTTCCCTTTTCTCCTGTTCAACTACCAATTTAAAGTCACTATAATAATTTATACACCGCTCTCTCGCTCTCTCTCTCTCTCTTCATATGTCATCATGAAATATTTAGGAGGAAAGCGAGGAAAGAGACTATATGTGTCGGTTATATAGAAGCCAATTGGAGTCAAACGAGAGAGTAAAAGGCAATTTAGCCTTCTCTCTTTGCTTTTCACACAACAAGCTGACATCTTGTTTCTCACGTAAATGGAGGCGGAAAGAAAGTGGGAGAACAAGTGATACAACGTATATACATATATATCACTAAAAGGAGAGATGAGCGGTTATATATACAAGTTACATGCTGTACTTATACGTATACGTATATAGACTTTGTGTGTGTGATGGCACACGTTTTAAAATTGGAAGTAGACGAGGAGTGGCAATCACACCAACAAGTTACAAAAAGGATGGGAAAGAGAAAGAAGCTGAGGAAAAGACGAGTAAAAAGACTTCTTCATCCCACATGAACTTCGTCTCTCTTTCTCTCTTTCTATGTTTTCAAGTTGTCCCAACTTTTTTTCCCTAGATTTGCTTTCTCCATTAATAGAAGTTTGACAATTCCCAGGCTGGCCTAACTTGTATACATGTATAGATTGAGTGAGTGTGGGATTCACATGCTCCTTCATATATGCTACCTATAGCAATAAGGGACAAGATAGAATCAAAGAGAGAGTTTTACCAGGCGGACGTTGTTGTGGAAAGGGTTGTTGTTGGTTAGGAGGAAGTCCTCCAGGACCTGGAACTCTAGGTCTGCTCCCTGGACTTGGGGCGCGGTTAACTCCTCCAGGGAGTTGGGGTTGTTGTTGTTGTTGCTGTTGCTGCTGCTGCTGCTGCTGTGGAGGCATTCCTCGTGGAGGAGGCATTTGCTGTGGAGGCATTTGTCCAGGCAAAGGTGATTGTTGAGGAGGAGGTTGTGGTCCGTTGAAACGATGAGGAGTCCCCATAGGACCTCCCACTGTAGGTCTAGGAGGTCCTCCAAAGGAAGGGGGTCCTGCCCGAATCCCCGGACTCGGTCTGGGGCCACTGAATGTCGGAGGACCAGGGAAACCTGGTCTAGGAGACCCTCCGGGACCTCCTCCCATCCCAAGACCACCACCACCAGGAGCCCCTTGTTGAGGCGGACGAACCTGAGGACCGAATCCTCCACCCATTCCTCCTCCTCCTCCTCCCATCGGTCTCATTCCTGGTTGTTGGGGCTGCCCTGGCATAGGCCCCCCTGGACCTTGTGTAGGTCCTCCAGGTCCTCCTGGCTGACCTTCCTCCGTGCCCATGATGGTATTGAGCATCTTGGAGGCAAAGCTGAAGCTGAACATGTTGACCTATCGCACTCTCCTCCTCCTGCTGCACTAGACACACACAAAAAACACTGAGAGTTCAGAAGAAAGCACAGAAGAAAGTTGTCCTCCTCCTCCTCGTCGTCCCCCCCAAGAAGACTCTTCAAACGCTTCGCTCACTCGACGACGACTTGCATGCCTGAGAAGTGCCTTTGAAATCGACAAGGCACATTTACGCGGAGACATCCTCACGAGGCCATGGCTGAGCCACACTAAAGAGAAAGCTCATATAGCGAGGTGGGAGCGAAAGTTGCGGGAGCGCAAGGGCAGAGCAGCCACCACCTCCCCGAATTTCCTCCCTTAGAAACCGATCCGCCTCGGTCACAACCACCACCACCACCGACGACGATCGATACACCCGATGGAGCACACCACCACACGTGAACTTTCTTTCATTAATCACCTGTGCTAATCACTCATTCATCCCACCTCACACTATGTCAATCACGCTCTCGTACACATTGAGCATCATCATCAGTTCAGTGCGAGCTTTTTATATTATATGCAAACTCATCGAGATGCGTTTTCATGCGTTGTTTAATTGTAGAAATGATCAAGGCTGCCCTCCATACACACACGTACACGTATATGTATATATATGGACTTTTATGTGATCTAAATCCCACGACGTTTGTTGGAACCTGGAAAGACACAGAACGAAAAGGCAGGAGCAGATAGGATTGTGTGCAGAGAAAGTGAGTCTTCTTTAATGCTAACAGAGAGAAGCTTAGTTAGTAGCAAAGAAAGACGATGGAGAAGAAGCTCCGAATGTTGTATTAAAGTAGCTATGAGAGAAGACAGAAGAAAGAAAGGAGAGGCAGTGTTAGTGGTAGTAGAGTTTGGTTGGGACTTATCCACATGCTTTCTCCACCACCACTACTACTACTACTGCTAATACTACGTGTTTCATACATGCACAACGAGAGAGAGAGAGGCTTTTACAGGGAGGACTAAGCGAGTGAATGCGGGTGTATTGATCCTCTACAGTATCAAATATGACAACTCTTGTGCTACACACAGTCTACTACTTTGTATGGTAGGGAGAAAGTCAGAAAGTACTATTTTTGGCTGGTGAGAGGCGCCTCTTCTTCACTTCAAAGAGATCTCCGAGAACTTATATTCTGGGGCCGAACGATATTCCAACATCTGGGACTTATTTTTATATATTTCAAACTTCCTCTCTTGGTGAAAGTCTCTTTCGGAGTTTGTTGCATGCAACAGGAAGCTCGCTGGACTCCTGCTTAGTTATAATACGATACTTTCTCTCGCATATTGTACGTCATTCATACTCGTCCACGTAGAGTTTTCACGTTTTATTCAGTATGGTTGGTTTTATTAGTAACAACAGTGGTGGTGGGAGTTCTGTTCCTGCTGATAGTAATAATAATAATAGTAATGACGATCTCGTAGAAAATAAAAGTATTTCAATTGGAAGAATGGTCAATTTTACTGATCAAGTAACGAGAAATTTTTCTGCACAACCTTTAAACACTGGAAAACTAACTCAGAGTCCGAGTATTATTAGTAGTGACTTAAGCAGTAAGACTTCTACTTTTTCATCTCTCTCGTCCAGTTCACCTGCTGCTGGAACTTCTTCAGATACTTATACCATCCCTCTAACTATCACAATCATCTCTATTACGCTTTACGTATCGTATTACTTGTGGAGAAAGCATAGACATCGAACTTTATCGGCATTGTCCAAGTAATATTGTTCAATGCTACTTTGTATAATAGAGATTGAAATTTGATATACGACCTACAACCATTTTTTGTCTAAATAATTGCAGACTTGAGGAGTACAGATATTCTCGCCTCAGCCAAACCGAAGTAGACGTAGACAGCGATAGATTCAACGATGTACTTTCTCCGCAGAATGACTGTCCTCCTACTTCTGCTACTGAACTAGAATGTGATGACCATGGGGTTAGTTAAGAAACTCATGAATAGGTAACTTAACTCGTGACAAGGTTGCTGATATTACTTTCTTTGTTCTTTTCTCATTTGATTCACAGCTTAAGCCGGCAACGCTTCAGTTGGAAACAGATTCATTAATTACAATTCATGATGAGATGTCCAATATACAAACGAGTAAGGGAGGAGCTTTGCAAACATGTAATGGGCAGGGTGCATCAACGGCTCCTGGGCTAATTGATGATCTCTCGGATGAAGTAATTAGTAATTAATTAAGCTGTAGTCGACGGGTAGAATTCTGGGGTGATATGAAACGACTAATTCCAATTATTTTATTAATGTTGCCAGCAGGATCTCTTGCAGTAATTATAACAACTATTAACCAAGATGTACACTAACGACGTGGCAAATAATCCAACAAACATTCCAAATCCATTCCATTAAGCAAAATCTTGTCAGGTTGAGGGAAACGAGGGAGTCAGGACTTCAAATCCATATATAGACAACTTGTTGCGCATGAAGGATTCCCTACTTCTCTGAACAGTCTCAGTTATGGAAGTTTACATATGGACATTTCGTTTCCAGAGGGTGATATGTGTTTGTGATTTAGCAATCACTGTAAAATGTAACTATCTGATAGTTTGTGATGATAATTGAGCATTCAAAATGTTGCCTGATGAATTTGATATCAATATGCATTATATGTTAATCGAGTTTAACAATAAACAATGACTATCTTCCTGGCAAAGTAGAGTTTGTTAACAAGTGATATTTTATTTCATCACTTTTTTCTTTTTTAATTAAAAGGCGCCCATACGACGAATTCATATACTATAGCGTTTTAGTTGAATAAAACGTTTCAAAATTCAAAAGATTATATTGAGACTGGCTAAAATTAAGTTGGTTTTGCTAACTTATGATATATGCTTATACTTAAATTTATATTTTAGTAAGCTTACTAAACTTAACGGACTTATCGTCGAACTTCTCTTCATATTTTTGTTTCACAACATCAAACTTATATGGTCAAACATTAAGCTTGATAACACAGTGATTTAGAGGAATCGAAGTCCTCAGTATCAAATCAACGTATGCGCACAGCGACTTGGGTACAATATTATTTAATTTTAGAGTTTCACGCCAGCTGCATGCAACGATTCAATTGTATCGTTGGCATGAAACTAAATTAGTGTGACACAGCAGGCCACTTTCTTCAATATTCTTAGGGATGCAGAATAGTGCCATCCTCCAGCCATTGTGTAATTTTCGATTCGTAGACTTCCAGGTCATGAACACTCGTACCAAATCTAAAGCAACAAAATTCAAGGTTAATTTATTCAGGGTAAACACATATTTTTTGGTTATTACTTACCTTTTCAGATGTGGCACTGTTTTCGCGGAGACTTCTATAGGCAAAGGTAGCTCTGAATTTACAAGGTGACGCAATAAATGCACGACAAATGGTTTTGTGTTAAGAACCCAACTCGCTTCAAGCTCCTCAGAAGCAGTAGGAGGCGAAGTTTCTAAAATTAAGCCTTCAGCTCGGTGAAACGCCGTCAATAACAGAGAGAATCCAAGCTGTAGCAAAATACAAGACTCAGTAAATCTGAAGGTTCCAACGTAATAAAAAATGTAGTCGACTGTATTAACTTGCTCTACCTTGCTTAAGATAATAGAAGAATGCACGGCTGAATCAAGTTTCGAGTTGAAAACAGCTATCAGGTGCTGCATGTCTGCTTGGAGAATGCAATGACGGAGAAAAGGGTATGTTTTATCTACTTCTAATGAAAACGCGACATCGCCTACTGCCCACGCTCTGAAGGTTCGGACCATATGCTGGAACACTCCATACCTCACAGAAGGTTCCATTAAGGGTATCAGTCGACTGATGAGCATCTGTTTTTAATGAGACTGGTTTGAAGTAGTGACAAATAATTAATGATTGGGTAGACTCAAAAAGCACTTACTTTTCCTTTTTTCACACTCAATATTTCAGAAAGTTTTTCCGGAGATTGCAATACTTGTATCACCTTTCTTGAAGCCTCTGATCTTTTGTGACTGCTTTCATCATCAGCATTTAGCAGCAAAGTTTTTCTTATGTCCGCTTCTTGAATGGCCAGGAGACATTCGTACAGCTGTCAATTAAGAAAACAGTTAGAGCATACGCTACCACAATTACCTGTCAAAATAGCTTGATGAAAAATTACCTTTTCTACTTCCAGTAATAAATATCGATAGGCTTTGACCCCACTTCGGTTTGTTGGACCGGAATCTACAACTCTAATGACAGTATCAATCGCTTTCTTAGGAGCTAACGCACTAACAGCCTGACAAGTAGGAATATCATTATTAGTATTTGGTTGCTATCATAAGGAAATTCATTTTTGCAACTGATATTGAGCTTCAAACCTGTAACTTTCCAAGTGAATTTTCGAAGTGTGCCGGCTGGTACGAGTTTCTATTAGAGGGATCATCAGATTTCTTGGGGTACAGTTTGGCGAGATAATCTCGCTGTTGTTTAGGGTCGCTTACTCCATGTCTAACCTTGTACATCTGTCAGAAATAAAATGACAATCATGAGATTCATGAAACTCGGGAATCAGACTATAAGCAAGTACCAATGAGTAGTAATCCGTTGTATAAGGATGGTCGTTTTGTAACTGAATAATTTGAATATTTCTCAGTCGTTGTTTATCCTTCTCATTCATGAGCCCTCTGTATGGATCATCAGTCTTTACAGGTCTCATGAAGGGGATATTATTGGGGTTAATAATTCCATGAGGTCCAGGTGACGACGGGAATTCATGTCTAGCTAGGGGATGTCCCATCTGAGGAGGATGCACGGGCATCATAAAAGGAACACGATTTCGAAGTGCAGGGGGCATTTGAATGAATCTCAGCTGTTGTTGATGCTGATGGAAAGCGAGTTGAGCAGCAAGATTATTAGCTAATTGAAATGGATATCCTGCCATTCCTTGTGCCATAGGTTGACGTCCTCCAGCAATCATGTTCATATTCATGTTTGGATGCATCCTTGGATGCCCCTGAATCATTACGTTGGTTAACCCCATTCCTGGATGTGGACTAAGTCCAGGAGGAGGTCTGAGATTAACAGGTAGGGCTTGTTGCATCTGATTTTGGAAAGGTGGTGTCATAGGTGGTTGTTGCTGCATTGAATGAGGAGGAGTTTGTGGGGGTTTAGGTCCTCCAACCAACTGATTAGGTTGGAATCTTTGATCAGGACTCATGGGACCTGCAGGTGGATTAGAGGCAACTGCAGAGCCTCCCATGAGTTCTCTTTCTAATTCTTCCGCAGTCATCACTTTTCGGAAGTTATTCCCAGAGGCTTCAGTAGACTGATCAGGGAGTTGAGGCTTAGGTGGACCAGGTCCATCCAAAAGTTCTCGCTCAATCTCCTCCACGGTTTTAAATACCTACAAATAAAATTTCATCCATGTAAAGTCAACGTGTATGCCCAAAAAAAGTTGCAGGTTGATAAACCACGCTTACAGGCTTCTTATTCTTTGTTTCTTGCGACGCTGGAGCTGCTTGCGGAGGATGACCTTGCCCAAAGAAATTATTAAACGGTGACTGTAAATCTGAATTACCCTGGACCCTAGACATTTGATGATGTAATTCCTGCTTCATTCCCTGTGAAGCTATACTTTTATCTAATTGTTCTGTAAAGAGTAAATTCACCGTTAATATTCATAGAATCTCGTTTTACTGAAATAGTTTCATTGACTCACCAATTTTACTACCACTCATTTGTACGCGAACAGTACCCAGCGTATGCATGTCAAAGGGTTCAGAAAGTATAGATGATTGATGTGAAGGATGTTGTGCACTTTGCTTCTGTTCTGAAGGTATAATTGTCGGGTGCATAGACCAAACAGACGAACCAAGAAGTGAACTTTGACCAGGAAGTTCCGTGTCTCTCAGCCATTGCATGTGCTTATTCGCGACCTAAACAAACATATCAAATGAAAAACCTTTAAACCTATTTCTTTCAGACTTCCAAGTCTTTCAAATTCAAATCACTAAAAATGAAACCTTACCTGCGGCGGAAGAAAGTAGGTACTCAGGTTAGTAGTAGTGCCCAACCTTCTTAACTTGGACTTCATCGCTTCCTCTTCGTCCTCATCATCCAAGTCATCCATGACAAGTCTCGAAATACTTTCCTCCAGAGCATTTTCATTATCAAAGTCTTCCTCCGGCGAATCTTCCACATCAATCACCCGCATGGGCTCAGGCGACTTTTTCATTTCATTTAACACCTCCTAAAACCCAATCATGAGACACGAATTTTAAAACCCTTTCAACGGCCTCCTCCTCCTTCACACCAAACCTAATGGAATCTGACTAAAAAACGTTTATCCTACCACAGTCCTCCGAACAATGTCATTAATTCCGTTTGTCTCCGATTCTCCCATATTAAAGATATCCACATCCGTTGCATCCCAATGGATTTCTATAAAAAATTGTTAATGTTACATCATAAATCTAGCATTCCCCCAATATTCCCGTTGTTATTAACTTGTATAAATCTTGAAAGCCTCTCTATTTAATTAAATGCTTTACCTCCATCGTCATCTCCAAACGTTTCATCATTCAAAGCATCGAACTCCGATTCCGTAGCTAGAAACCCGTTAGCATCTAATTCATCCATGATGACAACTTCCTATTACTTCTATCTCTTAGCCTCAATTTATCCTTCCTCCTACGATCTCCCCCCTACCTGACGTTTTATTGATGGAACAAACGTCACTTTTGTTTCATTTAAAGCGCTCCACGACCACGGCCACAAACTGTGGAGGAGCTCCACAGAACTACTACTACAACACACCTTACTATCAAGCTATAATTGGCGAACACTAATGAGACAAAACTGATAAAAACCCGATTCCACGATTACGTTCTCTTAACAAGGCCCGAACTTTTATTCAATCTCCGTACATTTACCACCATATATATATATATGTTATATATGTAGAAGTTCCGACCATGTAGTTGTACAGTACAAGTGACTTTTATTTTCAACCTGAATTATATTACACAACTCCGTGCTGGTTGAGACTTTCAAATCTCCCAAAGCGAACGACTGACTTACTGACGTGTACATGTGGTGCCAAATTTTTAGTCCACCAAATAAAGAGACTCACCCTTTTATTCCATTAAAGACAAGTACAAAGAAGCCTCGTCGTTTCTTCTTTTATACACAAAAGTGAGACTGGCCCTCTCTTTCTTTCTCTCTCTCTCTTCTCTCTCTCTCTCTCTCTCTCTCTCTCTCTCTTATGAGTGACTTCTCATGATAATGATAACAATGCTTTTACAAACTTAAACTTTTCATTCATCCTCTTAGCTATTTATTGTATTCCTGAACCATCATCATCGGAACACTTTTAAATTTCATGTTTTACCATTCATATGACATGCCGGATTCATCTCCATATTATGGGAATAACATGATATGTGTTTTAGTTCTCAGGACTGGTCGTCGGAACAGGTAAATTCATTCGGTGCTTGGTGTACTACCATCACGCACATAAGCCGTGTGTATTGCGTGCAACTATATGTATGAATCTGTGTTTTTATATATACGGTAACTATTTAGAGAGACGTAGTGTGTATGAAATAGTAGAGAGTATAGAGAGTGTATTTTGCTCCTGGAAAAAGACTTGATTCATTCAATGTGTAGGGAAGAGAAGAGATGCTTTCATATCATTTACTACTACTACTTTATAGTATATGTAGTCTACATGGACTCGGATCTTGTAAATAGTGTCGAGTTGAGAAGAATTTAGTTAAATATATATTTAAGGACGTAGTATTAATCATTTCATTTAAATATCCAAGTCATTATTCGTATTCTTAGTCTGGACACAACAGTTGAGAGAAGAGACTACTTTTAAGTGTCAATCAAAGATGAGATATATTTACATTGACAGTGAGTGAGACTTCACACTTCTTCATCAATGTTCATGGAAGTTAAGAAGCGGTCCTCATCATCAGGATCATGTTGCATTCATTCACTCCAGAGAACATTAAACTCGTTCATTCATATGTATAATTGAAGGAGAGGTGAATATGTAAAGACTTGTAATTTACACTTAACAATACACACACGACACACATCAGATAATGAGACAGGCAGGGGGAAATAATAATAGTAAGTTTTCTGGAAGCCGAGCAGGTTTTAAATACAAGCGTTAAATGTACAATCATTGCCGAAATAGATTAGAGGAAAGTTTTCGAATTTAGAGATCTTTTTTGGAACTTTCTAGACTTCACTGAAGAAATAAGCCTAGGAAAGACAGAACTAAGCAAGGAAAAGAAAGTATTTCGATCCTATTTAGAGTCGGACAGTGTCTACTCGGTATTTATAATAATGACATGGACCCGTGTTGTATGAGATTATATATAACTACTGTACATTAATGTAGAACTTTGTGTATGGACATGCATTACTCTCATAGAGTCCGAGATGCACGTGAATCATTACGTAGCAGTTGTCTTAATTGGATCAACCATTAGGGAACACATTTGTGAGCCTTTCACCTGTTATATTACATTTAGCACTGTGCCATAAGATATTTCATTCTTCGGGAGCTCCTCAATCGATCAAATCTCAGGTTTGTCAATCCAAACCGAAATTGTTTCTGTGCTGCAGCACAAGTAAATACTTATCTTTTCTGTTTTAAAAAAATTAGAAACACGTAGCCAGCAAATTTACACAGTGTTTTAGACAGAAACAAGTTTGTGTTTCTATTTGGTATGTGGTAAGAAGAAGTGGTGGTAAATCTCAGCAATGTTATTTCCAGGCTGCCATTTAGTGGTACTAAAAAGTAATGTATAGAGGTTACTATTCAAAAATGCAAGCCTTGGAAACCAAGGAGTTAGTCAAGTTGTTTGATTGAATTACACGGGTATTAATTTTCAAGTATAAACATAAGAAAGGTTGTGAGTCTTATTGCATATTTTGAAGTACTAAAAGCTTCAGATATAGCTACGACAAGTGTTTCCAGTCACAGTCACTAGTTTGTATACTAGTGGCTATTTAACTCTTCGGGGTCGTCTAGTATGACGAGAGCAAAGGGGTATAAAATCATACGAATCGAAACTGCATAGCACGCACAATTAATTAATTCCTCGGGGATGAGTGAGTTACTTGGAGAAAACAGTTCAAACTATCAGCGTCTTCTGGACTCCCAAACATGGGGCAAAGGAATGGACATTGCCTACACTCGGCTAAACGATCATCATCAAAATTCTTCAGAAAGCTTTGCCCATTGGAGTATCATTAGAATTCCATTTCGAAATTTGGCAAGAGCAACTGTTTCCCTTCCTTTGGGGGGATTCATTTTCATAGTCCTATGGGCAATGGCAACTGACCTGGAATCTGCCACCTACACACACTGCGGGGTGAGTGTAATCGATTAGAAATCGAGTTGACAAATCGAGTAGATTTTAATTGTTTTGCATGAAAGTAAACGATTTTTGAAAACTCAGGTGAAGAATTATCTTCCATCGTTATCAGCGGCTATGGGAGGATTCTCATTGTCTCAAACTGTGTGGAGGATTTGCATAGCCCTTCATGCAGCCCCGAGATTCATGGTCACAGGGATGTACTACAGATACCTAAAATCCATTATCTTTTCTAGACATTTTTGCTGGGCTCTTGCAGCTTGTGTGTTAAATGTTTTGGAAAATCTGGGACTTATTGGACTGACTTATGTCTCTTCCAAGGAAAATTACGGTAACAGACTATGTTCTAATAGCGATATGCAGTTATTACACTTTTTTCTAGCCTAGTTCCATGTAAGAAGGATGTCTTTACTAATGGGATTATACTTTTCGTTTACTTTGCAGGAATTCATGAGAAATGCTTCATAGTATTTATGGTTTGCTCAGAGCTTTACATGGTGATAATGTGCTTGCTACTGTACCGAAGCAGAAACATACCTGCTACGTATTTGGAAAACAAAAGTCTTCGCGTCAAAACTCGTCTGGTGCTTGTAAATCTGGTCAGCTTTGCACTTGCAGGATACGCATTTGTAAGACACAACGCGTATTGTGAGGAAGGAAGTAAGTTTTAACTCTTTAGATGAATATGAATAGCTGCCTTCAAGATATAATTTCGACTAACCTTTTTAGCATTCCAGAATAAGAAAAGTGTGTGTTTCTAATCCAATATTTCATTTTGTAGTGTACACGATTTTTGCGTTTCTGGAATACATTGTGGTGCTCACTAATATGGGATTCCATATGACTGCCTACTGGGACTTTTACGACCGGATTCTTACAATAGGTCCGTACGGCTTAAAGCTTCGCTGATTCATTAACAGTATTAATATCATAATAATGAAAAATTACTCATAGTGGTCTCTATTTCTTAAGCTCAGTTCCCCATTTAATCTTCAATGACCGACCTACTAATATGTAACAATATGCTTACCACTTTTTGAGTCTCGTAGACAATCTCATTAATGACTAGTAGTTGTAGTTTCACTCCACAGTCTTCAATGGATTTGGAATCAATACTAATAATTAATATGATTCAATAGGTTCCAGTATGAAATTGTCTCTTAAACTCTGTGAGATTACTTAACAAACTGAATCTGTAGATGTAGGAGGTTGAGACTAACTCATTCATGAATAGTGCTTACTACTCTTAATATATTTAACGATAATTATAAGCCAATAGAATTGATTAGCCAAAGGCAACCTTTAACCCTCTCAGTATTCGCTTTGAAGAATATATACTCAATCATTATCTATTTTATTATCATTTACATTTTGCGTTGATATTTTTTTTATAGATCTTATGAATTTCAAACGCCTGTGTACCCTGTACAACCTCACCCTACCGTACTAGCAGTCTGTTACTCTCCTACCTAGCGTTCTTCAAGATTCCTAGAACTGCTGATAAGTCCTGTATGTGATATATTATATAATGTTAACCATGACTTTCCTTTCACCATGTTCAAATATTTATACAAAACCTCAAAATTCAATGTTCAATAATTGGCTCTCTCGTCAATGCTCGTATAGTAAAATGATACAACTACTGATGAAAGTAATTAAACATGCAAAAATCTTTAACCGTAATTAGTTAAAGTTATTATTGTACTGTTAAGTATTATTCCAGTATCATTTTACCCATTCATCCCAATCAATATATTATTATATTGTGCTTTCACTTGGTGACTCGTATTAATTGTTAAACAATCAACCACAATGCTAAAAAATATGTTGCATGTACCACTACAACTATACATATGTTGTCATTTATTGTGTCAAACCCACTGATCTGTAACTACATCAATGGTAAAAACCAAGCGTATCTCAATCAACCATGTGCTATATTTTAGTTATTAAACTGATTTGCATTATCCAGATGTAAAACCAAAAAACCTTATTGTTGTGTATTAGTATTATATATTTAATTATATAACTTTCTTTAATATATTATTTTTGTATGCAGCTCTAAACCTGGTGATTATTTATTACATTTTGTACCTCGTCATTCAACCTTGTTAATTTTAGTTATAAATTGATACATATATATTGCTTTCATTTTCATAGTCTCTCTACTCGCAAGTTACTATTATTATGCACTCTTTAACGAAATATATAACTATCATGTTTATCCAAATCAAACTTTATCATCTCGGCAATATTCTTACTTCCCAATATACTTCCAATATGTATTTTTCCTTGCTCATATCTTCTGTCCAATCATAAGTACGATGCATGGATTCAATGGATTGAAATCTGCAGACATCGACATCGTTAAATATATGAGTTCCTGCTGGTAAGTACGAGAAATAAAGAGACGAACACTACTTCAACAATTATAATAATAATCATCTTATTCCTCTTCTTCATATCAGTTAGCCATCTTGAACTAAAAATGCATACACGCTTGTTATTTGATACACCACCTTAACTTCCGTCCTTCGTCGTTGTACTTTTCCTCATTTGAACCATACATATATACCATGATGATTACCATGTCATACGATAAGTCGATTGCAAGTTTATTATCGAGTCATTTCATTTCATGTCATGTCCCCATTGGCTCCTCCATCATTCGTCTAACTACGTAACAATGAACATATCATCGGACTTTTACAGACATCATCATCGGAGTCTTCGGAGGTGATTTTGGTGGTGGTGGTGGTTGCTGGCGTGCTTTTTGCCTGGCTGTCTAGTGTCTATGTCTCTCTCTACTGTTGTACTATGTATTACTTGAGAGTTGCATCAGAAGAGCCGAAAGAACGAGGGAAATGAAGAAGGTGATGCACCACCACCACCACCAACACCAAAACAGGCACCTCACCATCCACTCTTATGTAGCTTTTATTATAGGTACCTTTGTGTTATTATTACTCTGATCGTCAGACGCAACGAGACTCCTGTTTGTTAAAGGGAGCTCACAACAACAAATAATAGAAGAGTCCCCTTCGAGATATTTAAAATTTAAAAGACGACCTTTGCCGTCGTTTACCTGGCATGACCCTCATCTTGTTACCTTGTGTTAATTATAATTAAGGATTTCCTGAACGAACAACAGGAAACCAAAAGGTGAGTGTGGATTTTTTATGCTTTTGTAAGTAGTGTAAAAGAAGGAGACGCGCGCGCGCTCCCGTAATTGTTATTATTCAATTATCTACTTGTTGGCGTTTTTTGGGAGTTCATATTTGATTTTTTGATTCTGTCATGTCATAATCAATTCATGACGTATATTTAAGATGGTTTTTAGGGTGCGTGTGTGTCTGCTGAGCTTTGTCCACGTGTTACAGTAAAATCAATATATAAAGACGTGTTTGTTTGTTGTAGGAAAAAGAAAGGAGCTGAGAGTGTAGAGAATGGATTTTAAGTGAAAGTGTTCTTGTTTTGATGGTTAGGTCATCAAAATGAATGGTCGAGAGGAGCTTGGACATGGTCGGCGACAGAGAGCCTCAGAACCTGCCAGCAGGTCTCATGAGAAGGACGTTGAAAGGATGAATGAGGCTACGAAAGATCGAAGGAAGTCACTGCCACCTAAATTGACTCCGGCGATGAAATTGGAACTCATGTCCATTAAAAAAGTAAAAGACCCTTGGTCAGAAGAAAATCAACTGGTGAGATTGGATTCGTTATTGTGATTAAAAATTAGGATCGAAATTGTGTGCTGAATTTGTAATACGTTGATTGTTTCTGTGCTTTTAGCTTATTGATGCGTTCCATGAAGAAGTCTGCTCGTTGTCGACTGGTGACAAGTCGAAGGATTTGGTCGAGCTGGCGCATTTGTTGGAAGGGTCAACTAAGATCTTTAGTGCTCAAGCAGATGAGCATTATCAACGCGTGATGTCGTATCGGGAGCAAATCATTCAGTGGCGAAGGTGAGGATAAAGAAGCTTAGATTTATTGTTTATGTATTTAAATGTAAGTTGAACCTGTATTGAAGAATGCTGAGACATTTTACTTACAAATAATGATTTTTTTCAGCCAAAGTCAGCAGAGCAAAGCTCGTGCAACCGCTGCCATAAAAGAGGCTGATGGTCAAGTGGATTCATCCGATTCACTTGAAGAAGATAAGAAACAAAAGTGTTTGGTTGAAAATGGGGAGAAAACTGAGTTGGAGGCGACTAATAAATCCGGTAAAGACGAAGAACGCGATGGGAATGACTCGGAAGAATTAAAAGCGGAGTCTGGAGAAGTGGGACTGGAAACCGGAGACGGTAGCTGTTGCTTGTTTTCTATTTGTACATGCACGTGTCCCGGTTTTACATTTGTTTTAGCAGCCTGACTTAATCTTAATCATGCTTATCCGGCATTATTTTTATTATATAATTATTTTCTTAATGACCTACTGCCCCATGCGCTTGGTAGATTTTGATTCGCTGATGACTGTAACTTTCGACAAACAGATTGAGTTTTGTAGTTACGTATGATTCGGGTATATCAAAGGATAAAGGATAGGTCTGGATCAGTAGTTAGTAATTGGAGACAATTTTGTAAATAAATTAAAATTCCTATGTTTATCTCCCGTAAGGTTAATAATTTTCCAGGGGGAGCTATTTTTCCTGAAAGAAATTAACATGAGAATTTTGAGAAAGAGGAAACATTAATTTATCGAGTTAGGAAAGTAATTCTTTCCCTAAAAATGTTTAAAAAACTTCTCTAACTAATATGCATTCAAAATAATCAAAACGTTTAACCGGTTTCCTACTTTTTCAAAACCACGATCCGTTTTTAATGTTTCTAAAAAACTTAGCATGTGTTTATAAAATCAACACTACCGTATTTCCCGGATTGGAGCCACCCCCGGTTTATAGCCACCCCTGAATGTCCCCCTGTCTCTTTGGCTGGATTGAACCAATAAAACAGCACCCCGGTATATAAGCCCCCCTGTATACATCCCTCTCTGAATACAGCCCCACCCAGTACACATTGTATGCTTATGGATGATCAAATAACATATGCAACAAATTCGCCTTATTTTCAGGCAGTTTAGGTTAAAATTGTTCGAATTTCACATACAATCCTAAAAATTCATTGAAAAATTACTAAAAGCTAAATTATTAAAGCCACGTCCCGGTATGTAGCCCCCCTGAATACTGCCCAGGCCTTTTTCAGAGGGCCAGGTCAGGCCTGCTCTAATTCGGAAAATACGTTATTTGTAATCCCTAAAATGTCCCCCATAACCTCCAATTACTTACTCTGTATTATATATAGTATATTTGTTTATACAATTTGGAATTGTCATTATACCTGTGAATTATTACTGTATCGTAAAAACAAATAAACAGTTGTGCGATATATTGTGGTGCAAGAAATTGTAACTCGTGTGAATTAGCATTATTCGAATCATTAATACTACATTAACTTATCCTATCCTGCCAGTAACTTTCAATTAACATGCTTTTTCAGGGAACAAAGATATAAAGGATTCTGACCCTGAGCCGGAAGAATGATGGGAAGCGTACATCCCACCTTACCCGGGGTTACCCAACGCCTATAAAGCTCTAACCATCGCATCATGACACTGGAACCCTATTATGTCCGACAAATGTTTCTTCCTACTTAGTCAATGCAACATATATATACATGTTGTCTTGAAAGCTTGCTCTTATATATTAGATGTTCCATTTTGCTCGCGCGGTTGTTGTGTAGAACTTCATTTACCCTTCCAGACTTAACACTTCATTAGATAAATGCACGATATTTTGTACTTGCATTTAATTCAATTGATCATTGAGCTATACATTTCAGTTGACAAATTTATTGGTAATTTCAGGTGCAGACAAAAATCCTGCCACGGACAGTGGAATTGAGTCGGAACCTAGCACAGATGAATCGCATGATTTAATGAATGATTTAGAATCAAATACTCTAAAGCGTACTCAGGACTTAATGGCAAATGAAGCCAACGTGGACGAAGTAAGTGCATTAATACCAACTTTCTCATATAATGAGTTCTTGAAGTTGATATGGAATGGGATGAAACTAATCACGTCTAAAAGTTATATTATACTGAGGCTTTTAAGATCTAATTATTGTTTGTATTTGTAATTTTAGAACAACGAACCAGTTGTTAAAAAGAAGAAGATTGTATATGACCCACCAGCTTTAATTTCATGCCATGAAGAATTAGAAGAGCTTGTAAAGGCCGGGTTAATGTGTTCGGAAGCTCGTATTGACATGGATCCTCCGTTGTTAGACTTAGCTGTTAGACTTTCCAGAAAGAAATATGTTTTGTACACTGAGGATAAAGTCAAGGACGAGAGGAAACCCCATGAGATCACACTTAAGGTTGACAAAAAAGTGGATTCAAGCACCAATAAAGATCAAAATACCAGTGATAGTGCTTGTGAACCTGTATGCCCGCAAACAAGCGCTTTGAATGCAATTAAGGAAGGACTTGCAGTATCAGCTGCTAATGCAGCCGCATTTTCAGCAGAAGATCAGACTGCTATACAAGAGTGCATAAATGAACTCCACTATCTTCCCTTTACCTTTGAGCTTTCAAAAGCTGATCTGGCATCAGCTTTCAATAAGACAGTCGAGAGAATGTCACTTATATTTCAAAAGAATAATGTAGAAGTTACCAGAAATATGGTAAAAGGTATGTGAAATTAAGATTAAGACTTTGTACGTACATTTTACATTTTAAACCGTATCAAGTACGTTTAATAATAATGTGTATTGTATAACTATTTTTTGTAGAAGCGTCTGTGATCACCACATGCAATAGTTTGGTAAAGGAACCGGATAAACCAAGTGGCTCGAACGGAGTCTCCATTCATCCAGCGGTGATCAGTCTTGGCGACATATACAATACATTCGTCAAGTCTTGCAGAGAGGAATGTGAAAGTTTCATGTCCAACAGCAAAGCTATTTTAGAACGCACGAAAGAGAAATCTTTCGCTGAAAGTCGAGCAAATATTCGTGCAATGATTGCTGAGTTGCAGCGTAACATAGTACCAAAATTTGCTCGTGTGCCACTGGTAAGTTTATTTGTAAACTTCTAAACGCCAACAGTTAATGCATTGAAATTATGATACATTTCTCATTGATGATATATCTACTGTTCTTAGATGGCAGAGAACACCCCTGAATTTTTTCAACACGTAACCATGTTTGAGAAACGGATGAAGAAAGTGCTTGAAGAAGACGCTAAAAAAGAAGAATTTGACGTTCGTAAATATGAACGAGAAGTTCTGGAAGTGACTGTCAAAGAAAGCAATGAAATAGAAGGATCTCTATGTGAAGACACTTTTTTAGTCCCTCAATCACCTATGAAGTCTTTAAGTATAGATAAAGACATTTCTGAAATTATGGCTGCATCACCGTCCACTAGAAGTTCCTTTGATGGAAGCCAATCCAGTAGTGGTGGGGGATGGGTTCCCTTAAGAAACATATTTCAGCACATGAAAAATATCGACAAAACTGAAGCAGCACGCTTGTTTTATGCTGTACTAGCTTTGGTAAGTTTACAACAGCTAATTCTAGAAATATAGTACCACAAATTGGTTAATAAATATTATTCATTATATTATTATTTATTTAATTTTTTTAAATTTTAAATTTATTTCAGCTGAGTTACCAAAATCTAGACATGAATTATGATCAACTATATTCTGCCGAATCCGCAGCGCTTATAACCAAGCAGTTGCAAACCTTACACACCAAAGACGATGATCTTGACAATAATAAGTTCCATCGAGGAGTGAAGATATGTACTAGTCGTTGTCCAGATATTGATAAGGAGGAAGTATTTGTTTCTGCACTAACTTCCGAATCCCGTGATGAAGCATTTCGACATCTTCTTGCAGAACAAGCGAAGAACCCCGACTCCACCAGTAATGCAGTTGCAGGTTCTAGTTCATCTGGTCGTATAATTGATGAAGGCATCGCAGAGGCTATGGCAGATTTCATTGAAGAGTCTGGTTCTATGTTCCATGGTAGACTTGAATCGAAGAAGCGAAAGAGAAAGGCTGACACTTCTTGAGGAATACTGTTGATTTTCAGACTAATTACCTTATGGTGCTTCTAACATAGTC
>Ga0194135_10000559_pt1 | contig 21970 bp, 17 predicted proteins | sample LitLau_LLRF_2013_FD_134024 | JGI IMG/M metagenome (GOLD analysis project Ga0194135, IMG submission 134024) | Freshwater sediment microbial communities in response to fracking from North America - Little Laurel Run_MetaG_LLRF_2013 (version 2) | ecosystem: Environmental > Aquatic > Freshwater >...
AGGAAAACCCTGTTACATAATAAGGTTTAAGAGTAATTGATTTAATGGTATTTGTATGAATATATTTTTTATTTATTCTTTTAGTGAGATCTCCTGCGTGTAGTCTCTGAGAGGCTTCTGAAGTATGTAAACTTCTCACCCCTGCTGATTGTCCCCCTGTCATTGCAATTTTCACGTCTATTGAAGATATTAAAATAATAAATAATAAATCGTATGCAAATCCTAAATTTGGGGATGTTCCAGCATTAAGCAGGATTTTTAACATTACGTCGCCGTAATGTGGTTCAACTGTTTTTAAACCTCCTCAAATGAACTCAACTACGTCTTGTCCTATTCATGGTATAGCACTAATTAAATTAGTAATAACTGTAGCTCCTCATAATGACATTTGACCATATGGAAGTACATACAAACTTACTTTCTATAATATAAAAAGCCATGATAACTTTCTTGTTCGTATATCATATTTATCTATAGATAAAAAGTCCCGACTGTGCATTAAGCAGCATTTCAGCCACCCATTAGTGACCCAGTCTGTCGCGATCCTATGGAGAACCGACGATCTCTTATATTATTATAATATACTTTGATCGTTTTCACTAATATCGCCAAAGAAATAATATTATTTCTTCAATGTCCCTGTCGGGTCATTCTGCTTTAAGTTTTATTTTTTTCCATAAATTGCATAAAACTTGTTACTCGCAGGACTACAACTATAATAATAAATTAATTTAATAATAATAATTAACAATTCAACGTCCTTTTAATAATTTACTTGAACTCTTTAAAGCTCTACTTACTGTTGAATATGAACAAGTTAAAGCTTCCGCAGTTTTTACTATACTAGGAAATTCACCATAAACAGCGCCATTTAATTCCTTTACAATAATAGACTTAGATTTATTTTTCATATTTAAAATAGCTTCTTCTGAATAAGAACGTTCTTTTCTATTAAGAGTGGATTTTCTAATAGCTTCTATAGTATCTGGAGAAAGAGATCTACCTCTATTTAATTCTCCTATCCGGTTTCTACGGGCTTCACTATAATTAGCTTTCATTTTTATTCTAGTTACTTCTGTATGTTTATACCCGAAACTTGAACCTGCCTCTGTTAATATGTTATAATCAGGTAAAAGAGACTTTAAATAGAAGTCTTCCAAATCTAATAATTTCTTATTATTTTCTTGATTAACTATTTCAGGAAATAATTCTAATACAAAAAAAGCAAAATTATGTAAACCATACTCTTTAACTGCGTTTTTAACGATTTTACTACCATTAAAATAAATTAAATGATTAGTAAATCTTGAGTTAATTCTACCTGTAGAAGCTGATCCAATATAATAACTTAAAGTATCTTTATTCAATATCATATAAATACCGCTAAGGTCTTTAGTTTCTTTAGCTATATTCTTACGTACTGAATCTTCATGTAAGTTATCATAAATAAAAACTGGATTAAGATTTTTAGATTTTAAAAAGTTATTTATTACATCAGGATTACGTGATGTAGAGTAATATCTTTTATTATTAAATGTAATTGTTGTTTTATAATTATTATTATAGTCGTTTTGGGCTATGTTTAAGTAACCCAGGAAACCTATACCCATCATTAATATAAGTATTATTGTACCTAAAACTCAAGCTAATGTTCTAGGTGCTCTGTATGATGCATAGTATAAACCTCTACCTATGTGTAAGTATACTAAGAAGAAGAAAGCTGAAGCTGTATTACTGTGTAAGTAACGAATTAATCATCCATTATTTACATCACGCATTATCATTATAGAAATAAATTCTATCTACTATAATCTAACCCTTAGACGCTCTATCTATAGGTTTAGATGTAAAAATATATTTATTTTTATATGATCTATTAGTATCTATATAACGATTACAAGTATTACTACTGGGATTTAACCCTAATAACAAATTTACCTATTTAGATATAAAAAAGTAAAACAAAAGAATTCCATAGGAACGTTATCACTAATCGATTTTTTTTCTTTTAATAACATAACGACCTAAAAAAAGTTTATTACTATCTATATATCTTGTCATAGTTCTGTCATTAGAATTTAACTCTCTAGCTGTTAAACGAATTGAAGCATATTCAGTAAAAATATCATTTTCGGAATAAAGAACTTCAATAACCACAGCACGTTTAGCATTATAATTTGTGATATGTTCTTTTAATTTAGTTAAATGTTCTAAACTAAAATTTTTAGGTCCTTTCAATTTTTCCTTGGCTTCGTCTGTGTGTCTATAACCTAAAGGAGATCCTGCTTTTTTTAAAATATTATATTCAGGTTTAAGGAGATCTAAGTAATATTGTTCTCTAACAAGAACGTTTTTTCTATCACAAAATTCTAATATTTCAAAACTAAATGTACTGTAACCATGTTTTACTAAAGCTTTACAAATTAAACTGAATTTTGACTGAACTATTATATGAGCTAAACTATAATATATATAAAGACGTTTAGATAAATCTACGCTACTACCTACGTAACTTTTACCGTTTATATTGTTTATTCAACGATATATTCCGGCTTTACCTTTTATTTCTTTTAGTATTTTTAATTTATCTGAGTCAGCATTTGAATACTTTAGTATTGGGTTTACAATTGAAGTTAATAAATAATTTTTGATTGAGTGCATAATCAATAAGAATATTTATCTTTTTTATTTGAACTTTTAAATTTATTTACAATATGCTTACGTTTATATGTATTTAATAGATTATATAAATAATATATTTTTACCTTATTAAAGGTAATTTTATCGTTGAATATTTAAAAAAGTTATCATATTTTATTTTTGTAATTGATTTATAGGTTTATGCCCAATTATGTGCCGCACTAAATGAGATAAAAGGAGATCCTTCGATCATACCCTCATCTGTATAAATATAAACAGTTTTAGGATTTTCAGATCTATTGGATATACTAAACTTACGTACATTTTCAGTGTGCGGCAAATCTAACTTTATATCAAAAGGAGGATCTTTTTTTATAATATCCTCAAATCTATTATTAATATTATTAATTATTTCATCAATATTCTCAATTAGTATAGTTGTACTATATCTTTTATTTATAATTTCTGAAATATCTAAAAATAAATTTTTACCTTCAAGTGTATAATAATACCCATGAATTTTTAAGATTAAAGCCATTCTTCATAATTTTAAATCTATGACTTTACGGCTATAAAATTTAGATTCATCCAATAAAGGTAAAATGTAATAATATAAAGCGTCTGCATTAGCTACAACCAATGACACAACATTGGTTCTAGCATTAGTTGTACTTGTGACATTTACAGGTAATATTTTATTATTTTGAGTGTGAAAATACTTAGTATTACTGGATAAACTAATTAAATAATTAGTTATTGCATTTAAACTTTCCTGACTTGTATTTTTTTGAGCCACTTGTAAATACAATGAAGACCCTGTTTTAATACCAAAAATACCTTCACCTTCAATAAAACCTATAAATCAATTAGGGTTTATTATAATTTGAGATTTTGTTGTATCATATGTAAATATTTCTCTTTTAGAATTCATATTATTTTTTTAAGATAATATTCTTTCTATGTGAGTGTCTGATAAATTTTTATTTTTATTTCTAATAAGCAAAGCTTCATAAAAATCTTTTAAATCTAGTTTTTTACTAGTGTGTAAAGGATAATGATTAAAAATAGAACATATTGTATTTATACCTGAAGCATCTTCTACAATAAAAGAACAACGGTTTCTATTATCTTCTTCTGTTATTCTACCTATATTTAGATTTGATTGAATAATTTGAAGAACTTTTAAATCATCTTTATGCAAACTAATTTTGAATCTTAATTTAACATAATTACGATCTATAGTAATTAAAAAATTACCCTCAGCATCAGTAAATCCACTAAATCAGTGTAAAAATTCATCATTTATATTTACTTTATTAAGACTTTCATATTCTGAACGCTGCATAGCTTCACTAGAATAGTTACAAAATCCCGTTTTATTTTTAATACCTGATACGAAAATAAACGACAATAAAATTATGCCTGAATTAATAAGGCATAGATAGATATTCATCTCTGTTTTACTTCTCAGTAAAAATTGGACTATATCTTCATCTATTGCTTCACACAAAGATGTCAGGCGTGTAGTCTCTGAAGATCCTAGGTGGTAATAAGTAATGATATACTTAAATACTCCTTAGGTTACCTGCTGATTGTCTTATCTTTTGGTAGACATAATTAATTTAAGTTACCTCTTGAAATTGGCAGACATAATTAGTTTAGGTTACCTTCTGATAAGGGTTTCCAGCAATTTAGCCTGATTTAGAGAACACATTATGCTATATGCTCTATAGAATTGAAGGCTTCTGCTACACTTGGGTTATAGTGCATAGCAAGAGTTACACCTGTAATTATTTGTATACCTAAACAAAGTCCTAATAAAGAACCAAAATTTCATAAGTAACTTATGTTACTTGGTTGTGAATGGTCAATTATATATATGTTAACCAATTTTAATAAAGGGTGACTTTTTAATATTCTCATTTTAATTTTTAGAAAAATTTTTACATTTATCAATACTTATATATAGTAATAAATACAACTCTACCTACAAGATTTCTTTATTCAATGTATTATTACATAAAAGATATATACGTATTTTAAATAAAAATTATATATTTAATATATTAAATATATATACTGCATAATATGCAAATTGTTATAAAATAATAATAAGGATATAAAAATTCAGAATAAATATTATTTATTCTGACTATATACATCTTTATTTGAAGTAGTATCCGCATTAGTTTCATCTTCTGTTACGACTTTAGATTTCTTATTTTCCTGCGCGCCAAAGGGCGAGTGATCTTCCTCTGTAGTAGATCTTTTGTTATCAGATGAACCTACATCATTTGGATTTTCCTCTATATTAAATTTATTTAAAGCTTCACTAAGAGCATTCATTTCTTTTACATCGTGTTCTCTAGATTCTGCAATAGTTGAATGTAAAGAATTTTCAGGTAAAACCTTAGTTTTTTCATATTCCTCTTTTTCATCTTCAAGTCATTTAAATTCGTGTTCCATCATTTGTTCATATATATTTTTCATTCTTTCAACATATCATTTCCCGGAATTACTATAATCAGGAGTATCAGATGTACTAACATCTTTATCTTTATTTTTATCTTCCGATTCCGAATTATTCTCTTTAGTTTCTGTATCATCATCTGTCCCATCAAAAGAAACAGTTTCAGAAAAACTACCTAAACCTAATATTCCTGTTAGATAAATTAATAAACTAAAAATAACAGTAGGTTTAAAAATGAAAGAAATAATTTTTTTGATTACAAATTTAGATAATCTAAACAATATTTTTGGTTTAAGTACAAATCATATTATCTTGGTCGTATATTTAAATACTTCTTTTGTATCACTTCAAGCTCATAAGAAACTTGAAGTTAAACTATTTTCATTTATATTATCGTGTTTACTAAGTTTCACGTAATTATTAACACCTAGTAATACTAATACACATGATAATGTAATAGAATTAGCTAAGTCGAAGAAAATAGAAATGAAAGTAAATATTGATAGATAGAAACAAGCTCCTATTAATATGTATAGAGCGTAATCAGTAACTACTCCTTTACCTAAACCAGATATTGTTTTACTAGCTTTAACTAAAGCTACTCCAAAACCGTAAGGACCAATTCATTCTATACTACCTTTATCTAAAACTTTTGTAGTTTGACCTCCTAAATCTAATACTGTGTTAACAATATATTTATTATAGAAGAATTCAACTAAGAAACGTTGGTTAAAGAATCCATATATGTAATATCCTATATTAGATAATTTGAAATTAGATACAAGATTTGGCATAAACTCTGGATATATTATAGCTAATGCTGAGAATAATATTGTTAATATGAAAGGAAGTAATTTAAATATAGTAGGTACACCAAATTCAGTATCGATTAGTATTTCATGCATAGGATGAATAAATATACTATTATCTACAAAGAATCCTGAACCTAAACCTATATATATATCTTTAGTTAAATAACCAAAATATATAGAGAATATAGCTAATATAACTAAAGGTAAACTAATAAATATATCACCTTCATGAGCATTTTTGTAATAATTAACAGATCCATTAGGATTAGCTAAGAAAGTTAAGTATATAACTTTTACTGAATATAATGTAGTAAATATTGCACCTATTGTTGCAATAAAGTAAACATTTATACTACTAAAGTGATATTGACCATAAGCAGATTCTAAGATAAAATCTTTACTAAAGAATCCAGTCATGAATGGGAAAGCAACTAAACTAAGACTAGCTATTAATATTACTGTATATGTTAAAGGTAAGAATGATATTAATCCACCATATTTTCTTAAATCTTGATTATCCACAACTGCGTGTATTACAGCACCTGCACCTAAGAATAATAATCCTTTATAGAAAGCATGATTTATTAAATGGAATATAGCAACATTATAAGAAGATAATCCTATAGCTATAACCATCATACCTAATTGACTCATAGTAGAATAAGCAATAATTTTTTTAATATCTTGTTGGAATAAACCTATAAGAGAACTAAACACTGTAGTGATAGCTCCTAATCATAAACATATTAATAAAACAGTTGAACTATATTCTATTAAAGGAGATGAACGTATTAATAAGTATACCCCTGCAGTAACCATTGTAGCTGCGTGTATTAAAGCAGATACAGGAGTAGGCAAAAATGTTGATTCTTAATATACATTATTAAGAATACGCAGTTAATCACTTAACTGTTCGGACTATATCTTCATTTATATTAAAAGATGACTTATTCATTATAATCTGATTTATTAATATTATCCTTATATCTAAGAATTAATAATAAACCTTCAGGATCATTATGCTTTTTATTTATTACTAATTTATATATTTTTACTCAATTAAAATATGAAATATACTTTTTAGTTCTTAAAGGATAAAAGCTAAAATATTGTATGATAGGAGATAGTTTAGTTGTATTAACTGTTACATTATATCCATCATAACTCTTTAAAAAATGGTTTTTACCACCTAATATACTTGCTAAGTGATCCATATTTTCAGAGTTACCTTTTTGAGATAAAATATATCTTAATCTAACCAATTTAGCAGTATTTGACTTATTATCATATACAGAACAAGTAAAACATCCTTCTGCGTCTGTAAAACCTGACAATCAAGCATCCTTTAAACTAGGTTTGAATTCTTTATCTAAATACAATATGTTTTGTTTGTATTTTAAATTTAAAGCATTTAATCATAATTTAAATTGTTCTTTTCTACTGCCAAGAAAGATATTACCATTAAATATAGAAATAAGTTTTAATATATTATTTTTATCTCTTACTCTATAACAATGAGTATTTCTAACAGAATCTTGTACTCTTACTACACCAAAACCTAACTCTTTTTTTATCATAAATAAAATTTGAGCGTCCTTGCTTGATTGTGTAATTCTAAATTCTAAATACCCATCCTTGTTTATAATAAAAGATCCATCTCCTTCTACAAATCCTATAAATCATAACTTAAATTTATCATCATTTAATTTAAATGCTTCACATGTAGTCTCTGAGGAACTTCTATTCGAATTTCCTGCGGATTGTCCCTCATCTTGGATTTTTCCGAATAGACTAAATCTAAGAGGACCAAGACTTAAAACGGGATGTTCCCGCATATAGTGAAGTTTAAGGAAAGCCCTATTTAAAAAACCTTCCATGGCCATAGGTAATCATATGTGAAGTCCTACTTGAGAACTTTTAGCCATAGCACCTATTAATAAACATATACCTATTATTGTTATTATATTTTCGTTAATATATGGAGCTAATGAAAATACTGTACTATAATCTAAATTCAAATAATGTATAACTTTTCAGTTACACTTGGACTATATCTTCACCCTTATTCAACAGAATCAGTGTACTATTGATAAAGGGGTATAACGTGTAGTCTCTGAGGAACCCTTTAATAATTTATTTTTTATTATTAGTTTCCTGCGGATTGTCCATTTTCACCTTATAAGGTTCTATTCTTTTTAATTTTTAAGTTTTGTGTACGCAATATTATATATTAAAGTTTCCACAATAATCTATAAAAAGACTTTAGGAGTTTCCCGCATATAGTTATATAATAAGAGAGATATTACTATCTCCCACGGCAATTTATTCAAATTGTAAAGAATTCAAATGTGAAAAATCAAATACTTTTCGCTTACTGTTAAACTGATCTTTAATAGATTTTATTTTTTCTAAATTATCTTTACTTAAAGATCCTTTATGAAGATCTTGAACATTGCATCAATCCTTATAAGCTAGATACTTAGAAGAATATAAAGGAAAACTTTCGAAATACTTACGAACTATTTCATGGCTTCTTGAATTATGAGCCACTGCAACAAAAGCATAAAATTCTTTATCCTCAGTTTTTCTAGTTCTAGTATATAAATTAACTGTAAAAAAGGCAGCAATATCGCACATAATATGAAAAAAACTAGATCCTCCTTGTTCTAAAGTAACCTCTCTAGAATAATTTTGTTTTACTTCTATACGGAAAGAAGTTTGAACACTTGTTCTTAAAAATACTCCATTTTTCTTACGGTCGTAGACAGTTATACTAAAACATCCGTCCGCATCTGTAAATCCAGCTAATCAACTATTACTTTCTAAAGGAGATCTATCTAAACCTAATAACGGTATATTATTTTTATCTTTTTCATTTATTCAACGAATAGCTCTATGTAATGCTTCTATTTTAGGTGTTCGCATATGACCATTAATTAAATTAATTATTTTTAATACTTCTTCTTTAGCTAAAATTTGTAATAAGACATGTCCTGCTTTAGGTCTACTAATTACTTTACCTACTTTTAATTCAGTAGATAATTTTTCAGCTAAAGGTTTATCATGTATATTAAAAGCAATAATAATTTTTGGTCTGTATTCCTTTTTTTGTGTATCTTTATCGTGTACAGCAATATGTCCATCCCCTTCTATCAAACCAGCTAAATAAGGTCTAAGAGAAGAGTTCTTTCTCACTTGAACATAAGATATATGATTAAAATGAGAAGTACTTCATAAAGTATTTGTTTTAGAGTTTCTCCGAGCGTAACCTGATATTGCACCAGGTATAACACTACCACCGGAGTTAGTCCTTGAATTTCTCGGTATTCATGTGAAAACTTTATAATTTTTTTTGTTCTTACCTAAAGATCATAATATTACAAACATTCCAATTGTTAAGAAACAATCCCCAACTCTATTAGTTAAAAATGCTGACAGAGAACTTTGGTTAGCTGCAATTCTAGTAAATCAGAAGCTAACTAGAAGATATGAACAAACTCCAACACCTTCTCATCCTACAAACATTAATAGATAATTATTACCAGTTACTAAGATAATCATCATAAAAGTGAATAAACTTAAATAACTGAAGAATCTTTGATTATGCAAATAAAAACCAACTTTATCTTACAATTAACATACGAGTATTAAACTTTTATTTATTACTCTTCTTCTAATTTTCTACCTGTATTCATTACTAATTTTAATTCTCTAATTAAATTAAGACCTGCAAGGCTAAGATGACTACCTTCATTCATTAATTTATTGATTTTACATCAATCTTGATAATCGTATAATTTTACTCCCACTAAAGGGTTTTCATTAAAAAAAGGAATGATAATATTAGTAATATCCTTAAAATTAACTATTGTTAAACTTACAGCGGATTTACCGTTATATTTATAAATATTTCCTGTTCCAAATAATTTAAGAATAGTTTCCATTAATTTTAAATCTCTTTCATTAGCTTGCGCACGAGAGATTCGAAATCTTAATTGTACACGATATCCTATTTTAGTGCTTGAAGGAGAAATACGAACATCAAAATTACCCTCCCCGCTAACAAAACCTGAAATTCAAGAAGGGTGAGGTATGTTATCAGTAATAATGATTGGTCTTTCCACCGGTTTGTATTCTACAAATTCAGATTTTAATACATCAGATAATCCTAAATTCATTGACGCTTTTATATTTACTATTTGATTTAAACCTTGAGTAGTAAGATGAGCTTTATTGTTTATGAGCTCTACTACTTGTTTAAATAGTAAATAATCTGCAGCTTTTTGAGAAATTAAAGGATATTTATCTAAATGATTAATAAGTTGAAATAAATCTTGATTAGAATCAATAGAATAAATAGCTCTAGATTTATCTTGATATGAATGTATAGAACCTATACCGTGTAAATATTCTTGTATTTGACGTAATAAATCTATATCTCTTAAATGAAGACCTATTTGGAATTTAGATTGAACACGTCAACCTAATTTACGGGATTTATTTTTATCTAAAATTATGGAAAAAGAACCTTCAGCGTCTATTAAACCTGAGATGGTTCAAGGATTTATGTTAGTATGTGAAAAAGTATAAAATTCTCTTATGTTGGATTGATTAGATGGGATATTGGCTAGATAATTTCTTTCGAAACCCATTAGAGTACACCTTAAACGCATTAATTGTTTAATGCGTCAACTACCGTCTACTCTTTGCTCTTTTACAGTAATATTTTCACATATTACTGATTTAGATCCGCGATTGTCCATTTCGTTTTCACTCATTTTCTGACTTGTTACCATACCTGAGTAATTACTTCAGCCACCTACAACCTTTCAATTGCAGCTTGGTATCAGAAACTTTAGGAGGTCCCCGGAGTTTGGCAGTTTTTCCCCATAGCCATGTTTTCCCTTAACACGGCCTCATCAAGGATCATGACTCATATATCCAATAGAGTAAAAGTGAACTAAAGAACTAATCACTAATACAGGTATTAACATAGAACAACCTTAATTAACTAATTAAAAACAAGATATTTTTATCTATATATAACTTATTTTAATAAAAACTATAAAGAATAACCTTTATAATTCAAGAGTTTACCCCTGTGCTGGGTTATCCACTGTGTGTAGCTTAATGGATTATCCTTTCTCTTTACGATATCACACTCGTTATAAGGTCCGACTGTACATTTGGACAGGCATTTCAGCCTTACCCCGGTGAACCAGTCTGTAGCGACATTTACAACTGCCGACGGTCTAATACAAGGACGTCCTTGACCGTTTTCACCTATTTTTTCTGCAAGTATAGAACTGTTCGATTGTAATCTTACTCAGTTCCTTAATTTTTTTCTTAATAAATTACCACCCGCCTCTCCACTACATAATATTTTTATTTAATTAAAAACAGCAATTCTTCTTATTTTGTTATTTTTTATTTCTATATATTGTTCGGGGTTGTGACCTATGGAATCTAAATGTTTACTTATAGTTTCAGGATAAACATTTACAATTAATCCTGCTTCTTGTAAAGTATTCGCTAACACAATTTCATTATTTGGTTTATAAATTTCATATACACAACTAACTTGTTGATGTAATACTTTATTTGTTAAGATATCTACTTGTCTCCCGTCAAATAAATATTTTACAGTAGGATTAATATTTATTAATTTATCTAATTCTTCTTTACTTAGTATTTCTACTGGTTTTATGTTTGTAGACAATCTATAATTATTCATATTATATGATAGTTTTAAGATTATTTCTTTCATTCCATCTATTCTATGAATTCCATTATATATTGCAATACAAATAAATTTAAAATCAGCAAAATCTAGTCCTTTTTTACTTAAAAATTCCATTTCACTAAAAAATGGTATTAAATAATTATGTAATACTCTAATATTTTTTATTATTAAAGATACACTAGCTTTACTATTTTCTTTAGAATTACTCTTAGTTATAGATATAATAGATGAATTTCTTAATTTAAACATAGAATATTTATCAAATCCTAAATTATTTTCTAAAAATTCCTTTATCTTTATTAATACAGGCAATTGTGAAGCATGTAATTCTATAGCAATAGTTGGTACTAAGTTGTCTCTTCTGATAAAGAAAGATCCATCCCCTTCTATAAATCCCAATAATCAATATTTATTAATTACTATATCATTAGGTCTATCAAAATCAACTCTTTTCTTATTCATACTTTCCTTTAATTTTATAATATCATTTTTAATAGTATCTATTTTACTATTTTCATCTTTATTATTATAAATATTAAAAGCTTTCTTAAAAGCTAAATAATCTAAATATTTAGTTGTATTAAGGTTATATTTATCGAATATTTGAATTAATTTCTCTATTCCTTTTTTATCTGTAACATTAAATATATATTCATTTTTATAGCTTCTAACGTTACCTATACCTAGTTTTTCTTTAATTAATTTTAATATATTTGCATCATCACGATGTAATGCTATTTTAAACATAAATGAAAATTTAGATATTGAAACTTTATCATTCTTTCATAATGTATTTATCGTAAAACTTGACTCAGCATCTGAAAAACCTACAAATCATTTCAAAAAATTATCATCTTCTGAATAATATTTATCTTGTTTTGTGCTATAAGATTTGGACAATATTCTGTTTATACTTAATCCTCTGTAATAAGTATTTAATTGTAATGAAGAAAAATTTGTGTTTTTAATTAACTTAAACATTTGTTTTATTATATAAAAAAAACTATATGTTATAATTAGAAAAACTACCTTGCAGAGTTGGATTCCCACCAACACAGCTATTATTCATCATATATATGACGAACTCGCACTATTTACTGTTAAACTATCAAATTGGAAGTTTCATACCATATTAAATGATTCGCTATCTAATCATTTAAATAGGTTAATTGATATAGGATTATTATTAAATCCTACTTCAAAAAAGCTAATTATAGCTAATATTGTTGTTGTTATTATACTTAAACAACCTAAGATACGACTACCTGTCACACCGACTTTTCTACCAAAAAATCCGGATACTATAGATCCTAATAAAGGTAATATAATTATACTTAAATACATTATTTATATTCTATTGCAATACTTCCTCTTCGTTTTTCCCCTTTACCATAGGAATTTAATTCCCTTAGGTGGGCTGGGTATTTCCACAACTTTTTAGCTATGCCTGACTATATCTTAAGCAAATAATTTATATATCATAACTATTTACCAACCTCCATTTAGTCGATGAACTGCACACCATACTGAATTTATCAGTATTAGGCGCTTGGCTGCGGATCATCTATTTCATTTCTTCATACAAATCGTTTTTACCGTACAACGAGTCATTACCTGTTCCATTAATTACATTACTGTATTAACTTGGTAGATTTGTCTTTAAGAGTTTCCCGCAATTTGAAGGTTTTGCATTTATATTTTTAAATATAAATACTAGATGAAGGTTCACTCCACCTTTCTTGACCTAATTTCTCTTAAGCCCTAATCATCTCCATGATTATTTTTAGTCTTATTATTTAAACCTGTATTTTGATTTTTTAATTGTAAAATCTTTTTCTGCGTGCTGCTGGTGAAACCAGCCAGCATGCATCCATCTTCTTTTAAATGCTCTTTATTTTTAATAATCAAAGCAGCACTTTTAAAATCTAAGAAGTCCGGGTTTTTTGATCCTCTTATATTATGTTTATCAAAAAAAGGAATTATATGATTAACTACATGATCAATTTTTGTATGCGCAAGCTAGATAAATTCACAAACCGTACGGTTTTTATATTTAGTAGGCGTACTTCTCGCGAAGCATGCCTACACATACCCACATCCAAATAAATTTTTAAAACTTTCTAATAAAGATAAATCTCTTGAATCTTGAGCTATAGAAAAACGTAATGAAGCAGCTATACCGCTTTTAGTTTTATAATTTTTTATAGCAATAAAGAAGTTTGATTCTCCTTAGCCCCGTAGGGGCTCCTACGGAGAAAATCCAGCCATTCATTCTTGTGTGCGCAAGCTAGACAGAGATATTTTTTTTTCCTCTTTTTATACTGGCATAGTCTCAGGGAAAGCTTCTTTTAATTTATTCGATAAACCTAAATTTATTGATGCTTTAATGTTAACTATTTTTTGTATTCCTTCTAAAGTATTATGTTCTTTTTCTAACATTAACTCAATAATTTTTTTAAATAACACATAGTCGGAATATTTTTTAGTTAACAGTGGGTAATTGTCAAAATGAGGTATAATCACGTTAGCTATATCGCTTATAGTACTAACTCTAAATTCTACAGTGGTATTTTTATTAGGGTTTGATACATAACCTATACCACCAAAAAATTCCTGAATTTTAATCATTAAATCTCTGTCTCTTTCATGCATTTTTATTTGAATTCTAGCTTGAACATTTCATCCTGTTTTGTATCTAGGATTTTTTAAAATAGTTACTACAAAAGAACTCTCAGCATCAAAAAGTCCAGTAATAAATCAAGGATCAATTGAATGATTTTTACAATTAGAAGAACACGCTGTAGAATAATTTCTTATTCCTAATCCCCCTTTGGGGGATACAGGAGTTCTATTTACGAATTTTACAGGTAATTTACGAGAACTAAAGGATAGACGGTTTGATTTAAGAGACGAAAGTCTATAAAAAGCTACTAAAATAGCTAAACCAATGGCAGATTCTGCACCAGCAACTACTATAATGTATATAGCATACGTTTGTCCTATTATATCATCTAAATTAATAGAACTAACCAATATTAAGAATGTTATAGATAATAGCATTATTTCTATAGAAATAAGCATTAATATTATATTTTTTCTGTTAAATACGAATCCTAAAATTCCTATTAAAAAAAGTACTAAAGTTAAACTCATATTTTAATTTAATATATACATCGAATTATTCAGAATTATAATTAGATACGTATATTTAAATTTAGAGGCGTGGCTTGCTTCGCAGCCTAGCCACTAAAAATGTTTTTTATACGTATATTAGTATAGTCACTATATGAATGACTATACTAGAGGCATTATAGATTCGAACTACAATTGTGATGTCCGTAGCATCAAGTTTTACCATTAAACTAATACCTCTTTTATCAATTAAATTGATAAAAAAATTATTCATAAATATGTTATTACTAATAATAACTTATTATAAATTAAGCGTTATAAAGTCAATGAACAAATTTGTCTATATTTACAGATTCTATAACTATAGGCATTGAACTGTGAAGGATTCCACATATTTCTGAACACTGCGAGTTGCCTCTACGTTTATTTAATGTAAAGGATAATTTTTAGCTAACTTATTAGATTAGCGTTACAATATATTAGTAAGATAAAATATTTTTAACTTTTATCTAGTTATTTATAAGCAAAATAATAATCTTTATAAATTTTTTGCTGCATACTTCTCGCTGGTTGGTGAAACCTAACCTGCATGCACGCTAGTCTTTTAAACGAAGATATAAATATTTTCTATCTAACTTAATGTTTAAAGTATCAAAGTATTTAATTGTATCAGTAATACTTTCAAATTCTTTCTCAAAATTTTCTCCTTTTACTAATATAGGTTTATTTTTTTTTATTAATTTTTAATGAATCTAAGTCTGTATCTACTTTTAATTTTTTATACTCATCAATAATTAATCCTACTTCTTCAAAATTATCAGGTAAAGCATTCTCTGAGTATTTACATAAGAAATTATGAAATACTTTTTCATCTTTTATATATTTAGTTAGAGTGTCTCTTTTAATAGTTAAACCTAATTCTCTTAAATATTCAATGCAAGATGTTAAAGAATCAAAATTTAAAGTATGACCTCAAGAATCTAAAAATGTATTTCCTTCTTTAATTTCTAATTCCACTGAAATACTTCTACGAGTTCCTAATGTATACATATCTTGTCTTTCTTTTTGCATCATATCTACTAAATCATCTATAGAAATATTGCTTGTAAAAGCAGTATATATAGGATAGCTTAATAATAAGAATTTATTCAGATATGGTCTTTTAGAATCTACATATTTTTTACTAGTTTCAGTGTGTATTTTTAATATTCTTTTTAATTCAATTTTAGATTTAGCATGATAATAAAGAGTACTACATGTTAGATCATAAACATATACAGCATCACCTTTTGATGATCCTGCGTTAACAACTCTTAATGTATTCAAGTTAAATTCTTTATCTAATAAATAATACTGTTCTAATATTAAAGAGTCTTGATTACTAAATTTATTACTATCTAATTTAAAGATTATTAATTTAAAAGCTTTTAGCCCTTCTTTGTGGAGTAAAGGTAAAAATTTACCAACTAAAGGAAAATCTCCTTTGAAATAGTAATCCATTCTACGTCTTAGTAAATTAGATGAACCTACATATTTCTGTAGGCCGGAGGCCACTGAATTTTTATGTATAAAGATATATACACCAGAGAAACCTTTATATTTAGATTTACCTGTTAATTGATCTAAAAGTTGACGATTTTCCGGTGTTGATATAGGAAGGTCCAATTCAACACCTTTAACTTTTAATAATTCTTCTAATTTCGAATCAGTAACTGATAAATTTTGATTTAATAAGACTTTATTGATAACTGATGAAGTAGTAGGTTTCCCACTATTTATATGGTTTAACGCTAAAGACTCTGGGTTAATTACCAAAGGTCTAATTGAATTAAAAGATCTACTTAAACTAAAACATCTAGTTAAAGATACAGCAGCTATAGAACCTAATCCAATACGTTTATCAAATATGAAGTGATTATTAAAAACACTTCTACTAATTGTATCATGCAATACTACAATAGTCTTTCATATGAAAGACAAGTGCTTCCTGTGTTTGTATTGATCATTTATTTTTACATTAAAATAAGTTTAGCAAACTATTGTAGAGATCCCTAAATATAATTAACGAATTAATATATATCTATTTAACAAAAAATACGAATATTCATATTTCTCTGCACCCTTTCAAGTGGGGGCTGACTATACCTTAAGCATTATTAATATTAATAATACCAACCACCGTCTAGTCGATGAACTGCATACCCTTACCCTAAATACAGAGCAGTTGGTACTTGGCTGCGGATTGCCCATTGAATAATAAATCTTGATTTTACCGTACCACGAGTCATTACCTGTGCCATAAGTTATGTCACCATACTTACTTGGTTAAGATTCCTTTAGGGGTTTCCCGCAATTTGATGATTTTTAACCATAGGTTCACTACAGTTTTGGCCATTGTTCAATAAGACCATAGAATACTCCTTCTCTGTTAATAAATACAGATACTTGGTTTAGTCTACCAGGATATGCGTCAGTTTTTATACCTAAAGAAGGACAAGCAAAAGAATGTATAACATCTCCAGATGTTATAACAAATCTAATGTGTGTTAATTCAGGAACTATTACTCTGTTATCAACTTCTAACATTCTTAATCCACCTTCTTCTAAGTCTGAATCAGGTACTATGTAAGAATCAAATTCTATAAACTCTTCATTAGAATCTATGAAATCTGGATATTGGTAACTTCAATATCATTGATGTCCTTCAGCTAAGATAGACATTGAAGGATCGTTAACTTCATCCATTAAATATAATAATTTGAAAGATGGGAATGCTATAAATATTAATATAACAGCAGGTGTTATAGTTCAAATTAATTCTATTAAAGTCAGCACTAACTCATGCAGTTTCCTACATGACTGGACTATATCATACCTTTTATAAAAAGGTTTCCACATGTAGTCTCTGAGGATCCTACTCGGTGTTAACACCTTTGGTTTCCTGCTGATTATCCATTGTTACATCCATTAAGATTTTCACTATTAAAAGTACTTAAGGCTTTAGGAGTTTCCAGCATATAGTGGAATTTTATTCATAGTTTATCTAAATTAATTTAGATGAAAATTTATATCTATCTTTAAATATTTCTCCTGAATTCTTATATCTTATAATAGTACTTCCACTTATCTCTAAAAATTTTCCTGCTCTTCTAGCTGAGACAAAACTACCTATTAATTTAAACCCTTCTGATGAACACTTTTCATATATATATATAGGACTACCTTTTGCAGCACTCATTTTTAATTTAGTTTCATCAGAATGAACTCTACCTAAGGCTTTTTGTTTCATTAGCTCAATAGTAGATTTATCATGAGTTTTTCCAAATAAAGGATTATTTTCTTTTGCTTTTTTTAAACTCATTAAATTTTTAGTTTCTTCTGTGGCAGTACAACCAAATAATGCAGATTTTTCCTTTACATATATTCCTTTTAAAGATTTACTAATTTTAGCTTTAGTTTCTTCGGAGTGTTTATGATAAAGGGAACTTCCTGCTATTTTTAATATATTATATTGAGGATTTAATTTATCAAAGTAATATTGTTCTCTAGCAAGTAAATCAGATTTTTCACAATATTCTAATATTGTTACGGAAAAATTAGAAAAACCATATTTAATTAATGCTCTTGAAATTATTAAACTGTTTTTAGATTTTAAATAACTAAGAGTAAAATATTTTTTGAATCTTTTAGATAAATCAATAGATTGTCCTATATAAATATCATTTGTTAATTTATTAGTTCACATATAAATTCCTGATTTATCTATATTTTCTTTTAATATATCCTTTTTCATGTCAAAAGCATTTTCGTATACTTTAACAGGAGATATACTATCTGAAGGGTTTCTAGATGAAGTACTGTAAGTACGTATAAGATTAGAATTAAAATTTCAACTATTATAATTTTTAGAACACTTTTGAATAGGCACTTGTTTACCGTGGTTTAAGTATTTATGTGATATAGGTGATCTTTTTTCTGCAAAATTTCTTATTATAGAGAAAAGTACTCATCCTACACCAAATAAAATTACTACTAAGTAATACATGATATTGTCCGTCTACAAATATAACTTTATTAAACATATACATATATGTAGAAAAGTTATTTATTGTAGTAACTTTAATTTTGAGTTACTATTATTCTAATAGGGTAAAATTCTGGTTAACTATTGATAATTCCAATTACTATAGATAGCGCTAAATAATTATGTACTATCTTTATTGATTCTAGAAGCATTCATACCTGATCTTATTTTAATTATTTCTTCTAACCCTTCTTTAGTTAAATGAGATTTAGAAGTCATTAATTTAGCTATTTTTTTTTCAATCTTCAAAATCTATTACTTTAGATCCTATAATAGAGTATTTTTCTGCTTGCTGCGCTAGCTAAAAAAGGAATAATAATTCCAGTTATATCGGATAATCTAGTTACAACAAAATTAATAGCAGATTTTGACAATTCTAATCTACCACAATTAAAGAAAGTAATTAACTTTTCTATAAGTAAAGTATCTCTATTATGTTGAGTAACTTGATAACCTAATACTATATTTCTGCTTTGATTTTTTGGGATTTTTGTGCTGCTACGCAAGCATAAAAAACAACCTTCAGCATCCGTGAATCCTGCTACTCAATTAGGATTTTATTTTTGAGGTAAAGTCACTAAAGGAGTAGTTTTACCTATAATATTAGGGAAAGCTGATTTTAATGTTTCAGGTAAACCTTTATTCATAGAAGCTCTTATAGAAATAATTTTATTAAAACCTTCTATAGTTAAATGTTCTTTATTTTTTATTAGCTCTAATCCTTCTTTAAATAATATAAAATCTGCATGTTTTTTTGTAATTAAAGGATATTTATCGAAATGTTCTATAAGTACATTTAGATCATTAATTGAAAAAACTCTAAATTGTACTATATCTTTTTTTACTTTTAAAACACCTACACCACCAAAAAATTCTTTAATTTTTCTTAATAATTCTTCGTCTTTTTTGTGTAAAGCTATTGAAAATCCAGGATTTACATAATAACCTATTTTATATTTAGGATTTTTACCTATAGCAAAATGAAAACAAGCTTCACCATCTGAAAACCCAGTTACATAGAATGGGTCTAACTCTAAATTAGATTTTTTGGCATTTTCCATATATTTATCTAATACTATATATCATTACAATAAGTATTATATTTATTTTATGATATACATTATTAAATTAAGATCAATATTGTGATAAACTCTTATTGAAGACCTCCGCGTTTTTATGGTATAAATAATTATCTATAAATAAGTATTAATATTACTTATTTTAATTTTAGAGTATATTAATATTTCTCTCAAAAACTGGTTTCCCAGCGACTAGAGCACACCTTACAACATTAGATTACGAATGTTCCTAATATTGAAGAACCGTCTGCTCGTTGCTCTTTTACAATAACATAAATTAAAATGGCTTACATATGACGAATGCTTATAATTTATATTATTGATTTAGATCCGCGATTGTCCATTTTTAAAATAATAATAATTATTATTTCTCTATCTCTAGTGATATTACTGTACCTCAAGTGATTAGCTGAGCCACTTAAAAGGTTTCCCTTAAAAGCTTAGTTACTAGAGCTTTAGGATGTCCCCGGAGTTTGGCTCTTATACACGAAAATCATGTAATTCTACTAATCCTTCCATTTGCAATAAATAAAACCAAATTTAACTTTCTATTAGTTAATAACATAAAAATAACTGCAATACAAAACATCACTAATCCTCTAAAATTCTTCCTGTATTCATATTAGCTTTAATATGAATAATTTGGTCTAATCCTTCTTCAGTATAGTGAGCTTTATTGCTAATTAATTCTGCTAAAGAGCAGAAGTCTTTAAAGTCTAAAGCTTTTATTCCTAAGATAGGATATTTAATAAAGAAAGGAATCACTTTTTCAGTTAAGTTAGACGTTTTTGATACTCTGTACACTACTGCGTTTAAAGAATGTTTATAAATTTTTCCGCATTCTAAATATTCAGCAATGCAAGCCATTAGTTGTTTATCACGAACATGTTGATTGATTTGGAAGATCAATTCAATAAAAGCATTTGAGTTTTCTTTAGGGTTTCTAACTTTAACTCCAAATGATCCCTCTCCGCTAGTAAATCCAGCCAGTCATTGAGGATTATATATTGAGATGTTATTTCTCTCAGGTCTCATGACAGGTATGATATCAGGAAAAGCTTCTTTTAATGCTTCAGATAAACCATTGTTTACAGATGCTCTAATTGCTATAATTTTACGTAAACCTTCAGGTGTTAAATGTTCTTTGTTAATAAGTAACAGGTAAGCTTGTTTAAATAAAGAATAATCTCCAAATTTTTGTGAAATCAATGGATATTTATCAAAGTGATCTATAACTAATTGTAAATCTTTAATAGAGAATACTCTGTATTGTATTGAAGTTGTACCTTGTGTATAAATCTCACCAACACCAAGATAATTTTTAATAGCTTCCAATATAAATCTATCTTTTTTATGCAGACTTATAGCAAATCTTGGTTTGATTACTCAACCTGATTTAACATTATCACTTTTTGTTATACTTAGAACAAATGAACCTTCTGCGTCAGTAAAACCAGTTAAGAAATTAGGATCTATAATTAAATTAGTATTGTTTCCTCTACTATCATTAATAGATGATGTAGAATAATTTTTGTTATTATTAACTAATAGAGTAGTAAGGATTTTGTTGCGATAACTTCTTTCGAAGCCCATTAGAGTACACCTTAACATTATATTACGTGATATAATGCAACTACCATCTACTCTTTGCTCTTTTACAAATATATTTTCACTTATATTTGATTTAGATCCGCGATTGTCCATTTTTCTTTCGATCATCTCTTGGCTTCTTACTATACCTGAGTAATTACTTCAGCCACTCATATATTTTCATATATGGCTTAGTACCAAGAGCTTTAGGAGGTTCCCGGAATTTGGTAATTTAATCCCCATTAAGGATTTCCCAGATCCTTCAGGAAGAGGAGTAGCACTATCTTGGAAGTATATACCTCAAGCAACAGGTGCATCCATATATATAAATGAATTTAATATATTTTTCATTAAAAATTATAATCTAAAATTTCTAATTATAAATAGAATTGTTTTTGATTATTGTTAGTGTATACTAAC
>Ga0194135_10000560_pt1 | contig 21957 bp, 17 predicted proteins | sample LitLau_LLRF_2013_FD_134024 | JGI IMG/M metagenome (GOLD analysis project Ga0194135, IMG submission 134024) | Freshwater sediment microbial communities in response to fracking from North America - Little Laurel Run_MetaG_LLRF_2013 (version 2) | ecosystem: Environmental > Aquatic > Freshwater >...
GAACAGGCCGCTGTCAAAATCACAGTTGCCGTAACGGTTACCGACCCGCAAGGCAAAACCTTACAGGACATTACAGTAGTTGTTTTTACGGATTTTACAGCTGGCCGGGGGGCATCAGCAATAACTGATGACAAAGGCATGGTGAACCTGAACCTGGATAGCAGTACAGCAGAAAGAGTTTATGTCTATGCAAATCACAGCTATTGGGGAAACTTTAAGGAAAATGTGAGCCTGACCAGCTCTCTCCTGATTCAGCTGACTCCGATAAGCCTTGATTTCAAAGACTGTCTGAGGTATTTCTATAATACCAGCAAATTACCCAGGATCACCCAAAAAGTGCGTATTGCGATTATAGATACTGGCGTCGGACCGCACCATGACCTGGTGGTCAGTGGAGGTAAAAATATGGTCAGAGGTGAGAATGAAGCAGATTACCAGGACAATGGAGAGGGCCACGGAACCCATGTAGGTGGAATTATAGGGGCTTTCGGAAGACTCAACGGAGTAGCCGCAGGGGTAGAAATCAGGAGCTACCGCGTATTTCCAAAGAATAAAGGGGCTTCGAATTTTGATATTATGAAGGCTATAAATGAAGCCATTACTGATCAGTGCGACCTGATTAATATGAGTCTTGGCGAAGCGCAGACTGATGAAGGAATTGCCAGTTATATCAAAGAGGCTTACAACGCAGGTATTGTTTGTTTTGTGGCTAATGGTAATGACAACAGAGGGCCTGTAAGTTTTCCGGCGAATGACAGTCTTACTATTGCCGTTTCCGCGATGGGCCGATTGAATACCTTCCCCCCTGACAGCGTAGAGAGCGGATCAGTTCAGGAGCCCTTTGGTACAGACACTGCCAATTTTATCGCTGACTTTTCCAATATAGGCAAGGAAACCGCTCTTACTGCCCCGGGTGTAGGGATTATCTCCACCTATCCCAATGATCTTTATGCTGTAATGGATGGTACCAGTATGGCTTGTCCGGCAGCGACGGGAATGGCTGCAAGAATATTAGCCGGGAATCCGGCCCTTCTTAACCTGCCCCGCAACCAGACAAGAGCTGATGAGTTTGTGAAGTATCTTTCTGTAAATATTAAATCTATGGGTTTTGGGAACCTATACGGAGGCAAAGGCATGTTACAGGCACCTGATCCATCATAAAATGATAAAAGGGACTGTATCCGGTTCAAAAAGATACAATCCCTTTTATAAAAAGCAGAAACGATCAGTCCTGTAAATAAAATCACCCAGCTCTGCAGCAAGACCTTCTGTGATCCTGGTCGTACCACTCCAGCTGGAATGATTATACTCATCGACTTCTTTAAGAAGGCAACCCACCAATCTACCATTCGCAAAGACTTGATAAAGTGGGACAATAGCTGTTGGCGGATTAATTGTCAGCGTAACTTTCAGCTTATTGACCTCTGCTATGTAGGTGTATTTTTGCATAGCACTAAAGTATAGCTTAACAATCAACGCGTCAACAAGTATAAATACCGTTTTTCTGATACGTATTTATTCAAAGATCTGATGAATATACTTATCAAACAGAGACATTTGGTTTGAACTTTAATCACTTTTTTAAGTAAATTTATCAAACTGCATCAGCAGGATGCTAATTAGCGGAGAAAAAGTGATTATATCAACAGATGAATTGTATTCTAAAATATCAGGGAACCAGTGAGCCTGACATGCAGCAAATAGATGCTTTCCTGGAAGCACATCATGTCCAGGTACTGGATAATAGTTTGTGGCCCGAAACCACCTTACTGGAACTGGATGACTCCGGACTTGCAGCACTTCAGGCCGTCCTGGGCGAAGAATGGGTAGTTTACCCGGAAAAACTATATCAGGTCCCCTCTCCCAGAAAAACCATCAAAAAATATCACCGCTAAATGAATTTGTTACATCAATAGATTATGAGATAAATTTTTAATTATTTACATTTAAGCATCTATCCAGCTCTCTTATGCATACAATTAAAATATTAAAACTTCTATTAACTTATTATCTCAGTATTATTGTAGCTACAGTTGCCTTGTACATTGCCGGAGCAATAGCAATCAGCTATCTGGACACAGGTTTTCAGCCCTTTATTATCTGGTTTAAAATACTCACCCTCGGCGTAGGCGGTTATTTCATCAGTCATTACAAAAGAAAGGAGTTTTATTATTACCAGAACCTGGGAATGCCAAAAACGTTTTTGTGGATATGTAAATTCTCCCTTGACCTTACTCTTTTTCTTGCTTTACTGTTCTTAATGAACTAAACCTGAAGACTATGTGCTTTTCTTGGGATAATTAAACAACAGCGAAGAAAGAACAGGCAAAAGAAAGATGGCGACTGTAAATAAAGACACAAAAAGATCTGTTTTTTCTCCTTCCAGAATTTCTGCGACCCATGATGCGGGATAAAAATGGGTAAATATAGAAGAGGTCAGTTTAATACCTAAAACTCCGATTACACTAAATGCAGCAGTTTCCAGGAACGTGAATTTTTCCATGAGTTTAACAAAGGCCTGAGCCACAAAACGCATAGCCAGTATCCCTATAAATACACCAATGTAAATCAGATAAATATGGTTAGTGAAAGCTACAGCTGCGAAAACATTATCAATAGAAAAAGCTAAATCCATCACTTCAACCAGAGCCACAGTTGCCCAGAATGTGCCCATTAATCCAACAGTGGATCTGTAAAACCAGCTTTTATTCTTGTCTACTATTTCTTCTGTGTCTTTATTGTTTTTAGCGCTCTTCTTTCTGAAATAGTCAAAGGCAAGATACAAAAGATATAATCCGCCCAATGGCTTCAACCACCATATTTTCACCAGCCATGCGGCCAGAAACAAACATATTCCCCTGAAAACATAAGCACCGACAATACCGTACTTCAATGCTCTGTCCCGTTGATCCTTAGGCAAATCCATCACCATCGTGGCCAATACAGCAGCATTATCCACTGAAAGCAGACTTTCTATAACAATTAAATTTAAAATAATAAGTAAGCCTGCCTGGATATCATCTCCCAGGATAGTATGTAGAAATTCCATGTTCAATAGGTGTGTTTAGCCTGCTAATTTACTATTTGTAAATTAATTGCCTGTAGTTTCAATCCACAATTTCCAAGTGGTAATATTTAGCAGGAAAAACACCGGTTAAAGAAAAGCGTCAGATTCGCGGTAAGCCTGGATTACCCTTAGCTCTCCTTCTTTGCCTTTAATCACGTTCCCATGCTCCATGCCCATCACTCCTTTGTACCCCTTTTGATAGAGATGTTTAAACAGGTTTTTATAGTTTATCTCGCCTGTTCCAGGTTCATTTCTGCCAGGATTATCGCCGATCTGAAAATAGGCTATTTCATCCCAGCAACGATCCATATTAATCATCAGGTTACCTTCTGTACGCTGCATATGGTAAATATCAAAAAGGATTTTACAGGATGGGCTATTCACCGCCTTACAAAGACTATAAGTTTCGTGTGTCTGCTGTAAAAACAATTCAGGGGTATCACTCAGGGTTTCCACTACCATAATCAGATTATGAGGCTCAAAAACCGCAGCACCTGCCCTTAGGGCATCTACAACATTAGCCATCTGAATCCCGTAAGGTAATTTGCGTTCGTAAAAACCAGGGACTACGGTCAGCCATTTGGCATGACATCGTTTCGCTGCTTCTACCGACAGGCGGCAGGTTTCTACAAAATGATCTTTAAATTCCTTTTTGCCGGTTGTCAGAGAAGTCTTCCAGTTATCACCTCCATCTACGACAAATACCCCCATTCTCATGCCCAGTTTTGCAAGCAGATCACCTATTTTTGTCTGTTCTGCTATCGGACGCCCCAGAAAACCATTATCCTCTATAGATCTGAATCCCTGATCATACATATACTGGATCTGATCCAGAAAACTTTTACCTGCATGCTGCGCAAACATACCTTCATGAGGTGCATAATCCAGGTTAAATGTTTTCCCGGTCTGAACAGCTCCGGCCGGGGCAGCTCCCGCACTCACAACAGATCCGGTCAGTACAGCACCTGTTGCAATCGCACTATTTTTTAAAAACTCTATTCTGTTCATTATATGTAGGTTAGTGATTCTTATTTAATCATTTAATTTACAATCATTTTTTTAAATCCTGTCGTCAGGGTATCTGTTACACTCCCGTCTTTACGGTGATAAATAATATAAGCTTCCATGCCTTTCCTGGCCTTCACAAAAGCAAGTGCTTCTTCTATATCCATCGCCATCACTGCATTATCATAACCATCGGCAGTCAATGCGTCCCTGGCATAAATAGTCACGCTGATCAGCTGGTTATCCAGCGGGTAACCGGTTTTAGGGTTAATCAGATGGGATATCTTTTTTCTTCCGGTTTGCAGATATTTTCTATAATTCCCGGAGGTAGTTACCGCTCCTTCATTAAAACTGATGACGTGTCTGAGCTGAGGTTCGGATTGTTCATTTAATGCCGGCCCTTCAATACCTATCCTCATGGCCGAACCATCTGGTTTAGGTCCTTTCATCCTGATTTCGCCACCAATTTCCACTACATACGAAGTAATTCCTTTACTGACCAGATAATTAGCTACCACATCAACACTATAACCCTGGGCAATCCCATTCAAATCGATTTGTATACCCGGTTTTTTCTTCAGCAGCCTGTTACCTTTTAACTCAAGGTAATTCATTCCGACATTTTGCAACAGCTTCTTAATTTCAGCACTGTCCGGAAAGAGACTGATGGGCCTGGGACCAAAACCCCAAGCCTGAACCAGTGGTGCAACAGTCACATCAAACTTTCCTTCAGTGTCTTTGAAGATCTCAAATGACTTATTCATTACTGCCACAAAATGGGGATCTACCAGTAAACTATCCGTTGAATTATTAAACCTGCTAATCAGAGAATAAGGTTTATATAAAGACATGGAAGAATCTATTTTAAGCAAAATACTATCTACAGCTGCCTGCGTTACAAGTGGCGACTCTGCAAAATATTTAATCGAATAATCGGTTCCCTGCGCATAACCATGCAGACTATATTGCTGCTGATCCTTCCCCTTTAAAAAGAAAGAGATCAGCAGCGATATGGATACGATAACAGCTTTATTTATAAAAACCACAGCAGATTGATTAAATTACTTTGGTTTTTCCTGGCGTAGCTACAGTATACAGGCCATTTGCATCAGGCATCAGTCTTGGATTGGCTGTCCAGCTCAGCTCATCAGGAAACAAACTGTTGTCTGCTTTTAAAGCATCGTCCCATTTAATGGTTTGCCCCGAATAGGTAGCGTACCTTCCTATAATGGCCGTAAAACAGCTCTTCGCACCACGTTCTGCATCGCTGAATTTGTATTCACCTTTCGAAATTGCCGCAAATAATTCATCATGTTCGGTCTGATAGGGATTCTTATTGCCTTTGGTTGGATGACTGAACAGTTCTTTCCCGCTGTGATCCCAAAGCACACCATGGTTCCCGGCCGACAAGTAAGTACGTCCTTTAGTCCCCTGAAAGGACTCATCCACCCTGTTTTCGGTCCCTTCAAAATGACGGCACTGACTATAGATAACTGCTCCGTCTGCATAAGTCAGCTCTACAGCATGATTATCATAAATTTCACCATAATCTTTTCCTGTTCTCCAGGCCCGGCTTCCGGTCCCCTGCACCGAAACAGGGTAAGCACCTTTAACCCAGTTAGCGATATCTATATTATGAACGTGCTGCTCCACGATATGATCCCCGCATAACCAGTTAAAATAGTACCAGTTGCGCATCTGGTATTCCATCTCTGTCTGTTGCGGCTGACGTTTTTTAACCCATACGCCGCCACTGTTCCAGTATACCTGTCCGCTATAGATATCACCTATAGCCCCATCCTGGATACGTTTCATAGTTTCTCTGTAATTTGCCTGATATCTGCGCTGTAAGCCCACCACCACATTTAGTTTCTTCTGCCTGGCAATTTCGGCAGCTGCCAGTACTTTGCGGATACCCGGTGCATCAACGGCTACCGGTTTCTCCATAAACACATGTTTCCCCTGTTTTACAGCTTCTTCAAAATGCATGGGTCTGAACCCCGGAGGAGTAACCAGTAAAACTACATCTGCCAGGGCAATTGCCTTCTGGTAAGCGTCAAATCCAATAAATCTTCGCTCCCTGGGCACATCTACCTTATCTTTGAATTTATCAGAGAGGGCCTTATAACTGTTATCCATTCTGTCCTGGAAAGCATCGGCCATAGCCACCAGTTTAACATTTGCAGTCGTACTCAGGGCCTGAAAGGCAGCACCAGTTCCCCGGTCTCCGCAACCGATCAGGGCAATTTTAATCGTATCATCTGTCGAGGAATGACCGCCGGCAAAAGCAAACTGATTTAACAATACACCTCCGGCAATCAGTGCAGAAGTTTTGATAAATTCGCGGCGTTGATCACGCATTTCTTCATTGTTCATAGCAATTGGTTTATATTTTTAGGTTTATCTGGTTGTTTATTTATTAATAATCGGCAATCACAGGCTGATCGTAGTAGGCATTTATCTCTGCTTTAGAGGGTGTTTTCACTGGCCTGACCAGACGCATCCCAATAAACGGAGCTTCAGGAAACCACCAGTTACTTTTAGGGATCTGCGGATCCAGCTGTTTCCAGGCCGGGTCTGAGGCCAGCCTTGCAGCGGAACGTAAATCATTTGGTGAATCATCATAAGAACCTCCGCGGATTACATGTGCATATAACTTAGCAGGAGTAGCTACAGGATTAATTATTGTTTTTCCCGGCTGACTAGCGTAAAAATCAGGCACATACTGATCATAGGTCCACTCTCCGACATTGCCATATAAATCGTATATACCCCATTTATTAGGCTTTTTCTGACCTACAGGGTGTGTTTTACCACCACTATTTCCCTTAAACCAGGCATAGTCCCCCAGACTGGCCTGGTCCTCTCCAAAGGCATATTCCTGCGTACTTCCCGCCCGGCAGGCATACTCCCATTCAGCTTCAGTTGGCAGGCGATAAAACACTCCCGTTCTGGCATATAACCATTTACAATACTGAATAGCATTATAATGAGTCATGGCCAAAGCCGGATGGTTTTCCTTCCCCATTCCAAAGGTCATATCCAGATAAGGTTTGGTAGGTCGTGTAACTGCATCTACATTCGCCGGTACTGCACCTGTACTATGGGACACTTCATAATCTTTATACAGAAAAGGCTCATATAAATCCCAGGTCAGTTCATAAGTACCCATCCAGAAAGCATCCAGTTTCACTTTATGCACCGGTTGTTCATCGGCCTTGCCATTTTTACTTCCCATCAGGAACTCGCCGGCGGGTATAGCCTGCATGCTGAAGGAAAGTTTTGTCCCCTCAATTTGTTGTACATACGACTTCTCCTGAGCGAAAGAAAGAAAATTGCCCATCAGCAAAGGAACGATCATTACTATTTTGAATTTCATCTTTAATATCCTGGATTCTGTATCAGTTCTTTGTTTTTGAAAATTTCATCACGGCTGAAAGGTCTGAAATAGGTTTTATCATCCCATTTGCGGCTTTCCTGCGCGGTCTCTGTCACAGGTGTATAGGTATAATTATAAACCGAAGCGTCATAATGATAAGGTTCGGACATCGTCTGCCCTGATTTAAATTTACCTGTCACTTTGATATAAGTAGTTTGCCGTCCCAGCGTTTCAGCTGCAATCATCCAGCGGCGGGCATCATGATAACGCTGCTCTTCATAGACCATTTCAATTCTGCGTTCATGACGGTAAACAGCTCTTAAATCGCTCTGTGATGAGGCGGTAATGGCGGGCATGCCGGCACGGAAACGAATGCGGTTCAACCATAACACTGCTTCACCCAACTGACCTGTTTCAATACTCGCTTCAATATAATTTAATACGGCTTCAGTATATCTGAAAAATGGCCAGGGAATAAACTGCGGCATCGATGCATCCACAATATTCGGATCCGGATCTATAAATTTCTGGGTATAATATCCCGTCCAGCTCCCATTCCAGTTTTCAATAGAGCCTCCACGGGTATCCAGTCCTTTGAAACTGATTACCTGACCATTCTGGGCCAGATCATATTCACCGGTTTGGATCTGATTGGCTGGATCTACATTCCCTGAAACTTTATCACGGGGTTTCCATCCGGCGCCGTCATATAATACGGTCGCATAGAAACGGGGATCGCGGTTTTGATAAGGAGCGCTTTTTTGCTGTGGGTTTGTCCAGCTGAACGGGGTTCCGTCAACCATTTCATAATCATCAACCAAAAGACCGATTGGCGTATTACCTGCCCAGTTATGATAACCATTCGGCCCATTGAACCTGCCATAACGCATATCGCTTAAGTCTATAAAATATCTGCCAAAAATCAATTCTGAAACAGCTGCGGCATCTATACCCGGGGCTTTACTTTCACCCCCCATAGCTACACTTTTATAGTTAATACGTCCCTGATCAGCAGACTCTGGCGAGCTGAGGTTCAGCTTATAACCTGATCCCATATTCATCACTGCTTTAGCTGCATCCTGAGCCAGCTTCCAGCGCGAATTACGATCGCCAGACAGGTAGCCCAGATATTCAGGGTTGGCATATCCGGCAATAACCGATGATTTAGCTTTAGCAGTTGGGATATCATGCAGATCGCTGGCTGCGTAAAGCAGTATTCTTGATTTCAAAGCCAGTGCGGCCAGCGCAGATGTCCTTCCTTTCTGTACAGCCTTCCCGGTAAGCAACTTAGCAGCATCATCACAATCTTTAACAACAAAATTCACACATTCCTCGAAAGTATTCCGCTTCACTGCAAAATCATCATTAAGCGTGTAAACCTTGGTGATCAGCGGCACACCACCCTGAAAACGGACCAGCTGGTGATAAAAATAACCTCTCAGAAAATGTGCTTCACCCAATAACTGATCCTTAACATTCTGGTCTGTAATCCCATTATCTGTACCAGATAACTTCTCGATTGTAATATTACAGGCCCGGATACGGTTATACATCTGACTGTAACCCCAGGTATCATCTACCCAGCCCAGTGTGGTTGGATTGATCGTACCGGAGTTGATTAAATCAATCCCCCGGTTAGGGTGAGTAAACAAAGATTCATCCGAAACGGAGGATAACATCTGCTCTGAAAATCCTCCATTGCTTAAACCATTATAGATCTCTGTGACAAAAGCCCTTGCTAATGCCGGGTCTTTCCATACCAGATCAGCAGAAATTTTATCTGGTGGCGTCACAGCCAGGAAGTCTTTCTTGCATCCACTCACACATAAAGTGAACAAGGCAAGCGTAAGTATATATGTATTATTGATTATTCTTTTCATATCGATGTCTTCTAATGTCTATGAGCTTAAAAAGTTACTTTAACACCTGTATTGATTACCCTCGCCTGTGGATAATACTGTGCACTGGAGTTGGTAGATTCAGGGTCCCAGATACCTATTTTATCAAATGTGAAGAGGTTTAAGGCATTTACATAAACCCTTAATCCGCTTACGCCGGCCTTTTTACACCAGGCAGAAGGCAAAGTATAACCCAGTTCGACATTCTTTAACCGGACGTAGTTATTGCTCCGCAGCCAGTAGGTGTTTCTGCCGGCTATGTTAAAATCAGTGTAATAGGTCTGTCCGCGGTTCGATAAACGGGGAAACTCACTGCTCGGGTTATCAATACTCCAGCGGTTTTTATAAGACCACTCCAGAAAATTCCCGATATCACCAGATTCGGTCAGTCCTACAATCTGAACACCACCTGTAGCCCCCTGGATCAGTGCAGAAAAATCAAAGTTTTTATATTGCAGGCTCAGGTTAAAACCACCGGTAAATGTAGGTGTGCTGGTTTTATCCGATCTGATCTGGTCATTCCCATCAATCTTACCATCCCCGTTTACATCCATGAATTTCATATCACCAGGTCTGAGTTTGCTAGTAAAGGCGCTGTAATCAATCTTATTGGCGTCAATTTCGGCCTGATCTTTAAATACACCTATATACTGATAAATCAGGTCTGTACCTGTTGGCATTCCTGTAGACTGCTGCCATGCAGGAGCCCCGGGTGTTTCATCCCAGAAAACGATCTTATTTTTAGAATATCCGCCATTTACACTCAGTCCGTACCCTAATTCTCCGATACGGTCATTATAACTCAGTTTAAATTCAAATCCCTTATTATTTACCTTACCCAGGTTCACCGGCGGCAGTTTATCCGTAATCCCGGAACTGCCGGGGATAGAATTGCCTCTGCTAATCAGGATTTTGGTCCTTTTATTATAGAAATAGTCAAATTCAAAACTCAGTTTACTATTCAGGAAGGAAGCATCCAGACCAATGTTGGAGTTATTGGCTACTTCCCAGCCAAAATTTAAATTAGGCACACGGTTCTCTGCCAGGGTCTGGCTATATTGATTATTGATGACATAATTCCCAAAACCCATGGTACTTAAATACTGGTATTCTGCCAGTGCTGAACCGAAATAAGCTTCAGCCCCCATTTGTCCCCAGGAAGCCCTGATTTTTAAGTTATTGATAAACTTAATATTGTTTTTAAAGAATGGTTCTTCGGATACACGCCATCCTGCTGAAACACCTGGAAAGAATCCAAACCGCTTATCTTCCGGAAAAATGTAAGACCCATCCAGTCTCCATAAAAACTCAGCAATGTATTTCTCTTTATAATTATAACCAGCTCTTCCAAAATAGCTTAACCTAGCTCTATTGAACAAATTATTTGGACCATCTGTCGGATTGCCCACGGTCTGTTCCTTATCACTTCCTGCCAGTAATTCTTGTAAAGCCGTTGAAAGAAAGTATCTCCTGGAAGCAGAAAAACCATCGTTCGTAACTTTTTCACGGGTTATCCCAGCCATCAGGTTAAAGGTATGATCACCTATTTTTTTATCATAATTGGCCATTCCCATTAAGTTGACAGCTAACTGTGCCCCGGCTGTTTCGGATAAGCTCGCATCTGTACGTGGAGACCGGATAGTTCCCGTCAGGACAGGTGTTACCCCATCCGCTTCAAAAGACTTTTTGTCCCAGTAATACAATGTCCAGGGTGTTTGCCAATTTTTTTGTCTGCCGGCAAACTTGTCAATAGAAGCCGTACCAGTAATCTTTAATCCTTCAACACCAGGCACTTTAATATCAATTTTACCTGTTGACTGAAAATAATCTCTCCGGTCTCTGTTATAACCTGTCAGACTGGTGGTAATGACATAAGGATTGTATCCATATTCTATATCTGGTCCGGGTAAACCATTCGGCCATACTTCCTGTTCAGTAGGTTTACCACGCATCAGCATCCTGAAAATATCACCAGCACCTACGGTGGGATAATTACGGACTTCTTCTCTTCCGGTAACCCCCAGTGTCAGGGTCACATATTTACTTACAGCTGCTTCCAGGTTAATACGTAAATCATATTGCTGATAACCTGTGGCCGATTTCTTGTAATACCCATCCTGATCAAGATACCCCAGTGATACCAGGTACTTGATATTTTCGGCCCCGCCGGTAAGCTGTAAATTATGTCTTTGCTGTGGGGACCAGGTTTTCAGGGTTGTTCCGAACCAGTCTGTATTGGGATACCGCAGCGGATCAGAACCATCTCTCAGTTTCTGCATCTCATCGGGACGATAAGCAGCCGTTAACACGTTTCCATTATCTGTCCGCTGATAGGAACCTGTACTTTTGAATCCCTGCCAGGCTGCGTTCCATTGGGATGAAGGCAGATCGGCCCCAAATATATTCAGCTCGTTCAGGATCTCTGCATACTGCGGCGAACTAGCCATTTTAGGGGTACGCGTAGGCTGCTGCAACCCATAACCAAAATCATAGGAAAGCTGTGGTTTACCGGATTTACCCTGTTTAGTTGTAATCAGGATTACCCCATTAGCCGCACGCGAGCCATATATCGCAGCAGAAGCGTCTTTCAGTACCGAAACACTTTCTACATCATTTGGATTAATACGTTCTAAACCACCAGCCCTGTTGGGGACACCATCGATCACAATCAATGCATCATTATTACCTAATGAATTTACACCACGGATACGGATCGTCGAACCATCATAACCCGGTTCTCCACTGGATTGCAATGCGGTGACTCCCGGTAAACGGCCTGCCAGAGAGTTAGAAAGGTTTACCGTAGGTGTTTTGGCCAGTTCTGAGCCTTTTACAGAAGCGACTGCTCCCGAAACTACCGCTTTCTTCTGCGTTCCATAACCCACCACGACTATTTCAGAAAGTGCCTGGCTGTTTTCCTTCAGTTTTACATTAATCACAGTCTGGTTATCTACTGCAACTTCCTGGCTGATATAACCCAGGTAAGAGAATAACAATATTCCGTTTTCGGGGACCTTAATACTGTATTTTCCAGCCAGGTCTGTCATACTGGCTGTAGCTGCATCCTTTAGTTTAACGCTTACCCCGGGAATACCGATTCCCTTATCATCGGTCACTGTTCCCTTAACCAGGATAAATGCCTTTTCGGGTCTGATCACGATCAGATTATCATTCATCGCCTGAATTTTCATCCCCGTACCTTTTACTAAAAGGTTTAAGGCGTCAAAGACAAAAATTCCTTTCTGAGTCAGTGTAATACTCCTGTCCAGCGGAAGATCCTCTTCACTATATAACAAACGGAAATTCCCTTTATTTTCCAGAACGGACAAGGCTTCTTTTAATTTGACTTTCCGGAGATCGAGGTCGATCTTTTTGTTTTGGGAGTAGCTGCTTGCAGACACCTGTGTACACAGGATAAAAGACAACACAAAGATCCAGTTTAACATTAATAATAGCTTTTTATTGGAAAAGTGTAAGCATAGAACTTTATTGCACAGTCCTTTTTTTTTCATAGATTTGTGAATTTCAAAGTTAAAAATCTGATTTCCGCAATGTTATATTGCGGCATGAAGGTTAAAAAGGGGGGAAATGTTGGCGCATTTACTCCCTTTTTTTATTAGTAGATGATCACGTCATGAGCTTTAAGATTAAAGGTGAAAGGTTTAATTAACTGCATTGCCGTCAGGGCTTCTTTAATATTTTCATTTTTAAAGACACCGGTAAAACGATAAGATTTTGATTGTGCGGAGTGGAAATCGATTTTCACATTAAACCAGCGCTCCAGTCTTGGCTTTAAATCCTCAAAGGATTCATTATGAAAAACAAGTGTATTACTTTTCCAGGACACTTCTTCGATATATTCATTTCCCCCAATCCTCACTGGTGTAACATGATCTATCATTAAGGTCACATTGGTTTTAAGCATTCCATTTTCACCCTCCGACAGTTCAAATTTTTCGGATGGATTTAAAATGATCTTTTGCTGGGGCTGTTCGTTTACAGAAAGTTCAATGGACCCCCGCAGCAAGGTCGCTACAGACTTCTTATCCACAGGGTAAGCTTTGATATTAAATGCAGTTCCCAGTACCCGGACAGAGATCTTATCTGTATTCACGATAAAAGGCTGAGACTGATGGTGAGCCACATCAAAAAAGGCCTCACCTATCAGATGTACGATACGTACCTCTTTATGGGCGATATCCGAATTATAAGATAATTTGCTGTCTGCATTCAACCAGACCATGGTACCGTCTGGCAGTCTGATATTTTTGCGCATTCCTTTACCAGCGATAAGCTGTGTATCGAGTGCATTTTTATCGATACTGTGCAAATAAAATAAACCCATAAAAAAAAGGAAACACACAGTCAGGGCAATACAAGAAATTGTTTTATAGGAATAACCATTTCTGGCAGGAATTTCCATCACCCTGTCGGTCAGCTCATTGTGATACTTGAGTTTATGACATTCATAGATCCGGTCAATATCAGGATAATCAGTATTTATTTCTTCGGCGTTCGGCCAGAGTTGCTTTAGAATTTCTTCATAATAAACAGAATCCGGATAACGTGCAATAAGCTCATTAAGCTCTTCCAATTCACGTTGGGTAGCTTCACCAGCCATTTTACGGGCTAATAATTCTATAACTCTGCTTCTTTCCATATGGACGGCCGTACTGATTTTATATTGGTTAGTGTATATAAGACAATATAAAATCGGAAACTCCCTAGTCCGGATGAAAAAAAATTAACACCCTACATCAGATTAAATTCTGCTTTAAGAACAGCTGTCAGTTTTTTAACCGCAGTGACCAGGTGTGCATCTACTGTTTTTGTAGAAATATTAAGGATAGTGGCTGTTTCTTTATAACTCAGTCCATCTTCTTTGATCAGTTTAAAAACCAGTTTACACCTGCTGGGTAATGCATGAGTAGCTTGTTCCAGTTTCTTTTTCAGCTCATCATTGATTAATAATTGTTCGGGATTGAGCGTATCCAGCACCAGCTGAACATCGACATCTTCCAGAAAAACCAGTTCTTTTCTCGAAGTTTTGTTAATCGCATTCAAACAGAGATTACGGGCAATAACAAATGAATAAACTTTAATATTTTGTATTTCAGGAAGTTTAAGCCTGTTTTTCCAGAGTGTGATCATCACATCATTAGCTATCTCTTCTGCCTGCTCTCTGGATTTCAGTAAACAATAGCAAAAGCGATATAAGGCAGGAAATAGATACTTAAAGAGCTTCTCATATGCATTTTCACTATTATATAGCGCTATATCACAGATCAGGTCAGTTAAGTCTGGTGAAGGTTTAGGCATCGGAATATATTTGGTTAATTCAAATTTAACAATTTAACCATACCATCCAAGTCCATGCACTAAACAAGTATTAACTAGTAATAAACCTTTTATCAATTATAACACGGCTCCTTAAATTCGGATGAGTCAGCACGCTGATTAAGCCTGTGCCCGGCGCTTTCAAAATAATAGAAAAACATAGCTTTCACATCCTGGCTCATGGGATATGCGCCTTCAATCCACGAAGTCAGGCTCAGTTTATCAACGCCTGTGTCCCGGTGAAGGTCTTTAATGGTAATACCTGTCCGGGTCATTTTATCATTCACCCATTCCGGCCCTACATCATCAACCACTGCAGGTATATAAGCTATAGGATGAACAGTGACCGGTATATCCGTCATAAATCTTTGAAATAGTTCCTGGGTGACTGTAATGAGCTTCGGAATTTCTGCATAATGACCAGATCTGCATTTCCATTGCCGGGTTTTAATCTTTAATGCTGTAGGTTTGGCTGAAAGTATCTCGAAACTAATATTTAATTGAATCAAATATTGTTTAGCCCCCTCTTCCAGTCTTAACAGATCTATATGCTGAACAATACCCAATAACTTATAAATATTCTTAATTATTTCCATTTTCCAACTCCCAAAGGGTTTATGACAAGCCCAGGCTCCCTCTTAAACACTCTGTTTACAACAAAAAATCCATTTTCTTTGATATTCGCGACCGGATTTTAAATATAAATATTCTTTTATTTACACTAGAAAATAATTTTAATTTAATAAAACCGGCAGACTTCTGTAAAACAGCACAGATCATCTTTTGTTTTGGTTTATTAAACCGGTTTAACATCAAAAAACTTATATCCTCCCGGTAACAAGCAGATAATCTTTTTCTTATGCGGGCTATCAATTGATAATTTCATTAATTAGATAATATTTAAATAATATAACTTTAATACAACATCAGTCTCTTTACTTAAATATTAAATCAACCTATGAAAATCAAAAATCTACTATTTGCCAGCTGTATATCACTGGCATTTGCCTCATGCTCGAAAGATGCCATGCAGGAACCAGTTCCGGTAAAAACTAACCAGTCGGCTCAAACCAGCAGACAAAATGCAACTGCCCAGGCAGCTACTGTAATCACAGAAGATTTCGAAACAGGCAGTAAAAGCGCATATGCTGCTGCAGATATTACGCTGAGCACCGGCTCCTGGAATCTTGACGATGCTTTGATCGGATCAACTGCATCTGATGTGAAATCAGGCACAAAATCAGTTCGTATCCGTAATACCGGTACACTGAGCATGAACTTTAATGTGAGCAACCCGACTTCGGTAAGCATTAAACACGCTGTATATGGAAGTGACAATTCATCTACCTGGCAGTTATGGGTATCAAATGATAATGGCAATACCTATGCACAGACGGGTTCTACAATTACTACTTCTTCCAGCCAGCTGACTACAGCAACTTTTGCCATCAGTGCAACGGGTAACCTAACCTTTCAGATACGTAAAGTATCAGGTGGTACCAACCGCATTAACATTGATGATATCAGTTTGAGTACAGGTGGCGGTACCGTCCCTCCTGATCCGGGTACGGGCGGAACTCCCGGTAACACCACAGACAATAATAACTTATTACTGGGAAACCCGACCAATGCACAACCAAGCATCAATTCAGCTTCCAATTACCTGATGGACCAGACTTATTATACTGAATCGTATAACAGGGATAAAGGAACTCCAAACTGGGTATCATGGCATATCAGCAGCACTGACCTGGGCAGTTCTTCAAGAGCTAACAACTTCAGGGCAGATATCAATTTACCTTCGGGCTGGTACCAGGTAAGTAATACCAGCTACTCCGGTTCAGGATTTGACCGTGGTCACAATTGCCCTTCAGGTGACAGAACCTCGGATAATACAGCGAACTCTTCTACATTTTTAATGACTAATATGATCCCACAGGCCCCTAAAAACAATCAGCAAACCTGGGCAGGCCTGGAAAACTACGTTCGTACCCTGGTACAGGCTGGAAGCGAAGTTTATGTGGTGATGGGATCTTATGGTTCGGGAGGCACTGGAACAAACGGATACCAGACAACTATTGATGGCGGTCATGTCAATGTCCCTTCGCATATCTGGAAAGTAGTAGTTGTTCTCCCTAATGGTAATAACGATCTTTCCCGTATCTCCACTTCAACACGTGTAATCGCTGTGGATACGCCTAATGATCAGACTACTGTCAGTACAGACTGGAAACAATACCTGACTACTGTAAGATCTATTGAGGCTGCATCAGGAGTCAATATTATGTCGAATGTCAGTCAGAGTATACAGGACGTACTTGAAAACCGTACAGATCAGGGTAGCTAATTGCAAAACAGGGTGCTGTCTGTATAAACAGCATCCTGTTTTATTCTCTGCTCAATGAAGTGGATGAATTCCAGCCATAATCATCATCAATTAATACTTTAAACTGAGGATTGTCTTCTTTAATAAAATCAAACCGGTAGTAAACTTCTTCGCTATACGAATTAAACTCTGCGGATCTGCCTATACAAACCTGGAAATGTAATGCATAATTCCCTTCCTGCAGGACAAAATCAGGAACAGCATTTACAGGGTAAAACCTGCTTCTCTTTTTTTCTTTTTCCAGATCTGCGGTCATATTACTTGTCAAGCAGATAGTTTCTGAAACTGTACTGATACAGCATTCATTAAGATCTGTTATTTCAAACGGAATTAAAGCCGAGCGTTGTGAATTCTGATCAATATGGATCTGATCAGTCTCCTGAATCAAAAAAAAGGCATTAAAACTCCCTTCAACCAAAGGGTCCAGCACGATGTAGTCTGGATACCAGATCATCCCTACTCCCCTGCTTTTAGCAGTCCACTGCTCAAATTCCGGCTTCTTTTTAGCAGACCTGATCACAATCTGATTTTGAGATACAAATGTCTTGATGGTCATCATATTTTAGCTTTATAGTTCTTATTACAATAGTAATGCCCGATTTCAATTTAAACGGAGAATCATACCGTATTAAAGATATTTACAGCTACAATAATACTAATATATTTAGTAAAACACTTGTTATAACGTCTTTTTTTAGCATACATTTGTACGATACTAAAACAGTTTATGTCCGAAAAACACATCATCCATATGGATCTGGACTCCTTCTTCGTCTCTGTTGAAGTGCGCAAAGACCCCACCCTGGCCGGCAAACCTGTAATTATAGGCGGAACCTCCGATCGGGGTGTTGTGGCTTCATGCAGTTATGAAGCCAGAAAATTTGGTGTCCATGCAGCAATGTCTTCGCGCATGGCGAAAATGCTCTGTCCTCATGCAATTTTTATCCGGGGTAATATGGATGCCTATTCAGAAGCCTCACAAGAGATCACAACCATTTTAAAAGACCGTGTTCCCCTGATCGAAAAAGCCAGTATCGATGAGCACTATATAGATATGACAGGCATGGACCGTTTTCATGGCACCCGGCTATATGCCCATGAACTCCGTCAGACAGTTATCCGCGAAACCAGGCTCCCTATTTCATTTGGGCTGTCAGTGAACAAAACAGTCTCCAAAATGGCTACCAATGAGTGCAAACCTAATGGTGAGCTCAATATAGAACAACAGGAAGTACAACCCTTCCTGAACCCGCTTTCAATTAAAAAAATTCCGGGGCTGGGTGAAAAGACCTTTATCAAACTCAGTGATATGGGCATTAAAAAGATTTTCACACTGACCCAGATTCACCCCGACCAGATGTATACCCTGCTGGGTAAAAACGGACTGTCCCTGTTACAAAAAGCCAAAGGCATTGATCAGTCGCCCGTCATTCCCTACCAGGAGCAAAAGAGTATAGGCACACAATGTACTTTCAAGACCGATACTATCGATGTTGGAACAATCCATAATCTCCTTACCTCGATGGTCATGGATCTGGCTTTCGAACTCCGGCAGAAAAAGAAACTGACTGCCTGTATGACTGTGACGATCCGTTATTCCAATTTCGAAGACGTAACCAGACAGGCCGCTATTTCTTATACCTCCATGGATGCAGTCCTGATCCGCAAAGCAAAAGATTTGTTTCAGCAGCTTTATCAGAAACGGATGCTGATCCGCCTGGTTGGGGTACGTTTGTCGGGCCTGGTTAATGGTTTCGAACAGATTGATCTCTATGATGCTTCTCAGGAGCAGTACAACCTATGCCAGGCTATGGACAAGATCCGTCAGCGTTTTGGACAAAAGTCAATCACTATGGCTTCGGCTTTAAACCTCAATCTTTAAACCGATGTACCTGAACGTCCACTCTCATTACAGCCTGCGTTATGGCACGATGTCTGTCGCCAAACTGATAGAAGAAGCCATGATGCGGGGAATCACCCAAATGGTACTGACCGATCTGAATAATTCTACCGGGGTCATGGAGTTCTGGAGGGAATGTAACAGCAAAGGGATTAAACCCATAGGGGGATTGGAATTCCGCAGGGATAAACGGCTCCTGTATATTGGTATTGCCAGAAACAGGGAAGGCATGCGTGAACTGAATGAATTCCTGACGGTCCATAACCTGGCGCAAAAAGAGCTCCCTGATCAGCCTCCTGTATTTAAAGATTGTTTTATCGTTTATCCGTATACCTGCCGGCAGGAACTTCAGGAACATGAATACCTGGGTATACGTTTTGATGAACTGCATCTGCTCTACGGCAAAGACCTGACCCTGATTAAACACAAGCTGGTGGTTTTACAACCGGTGGTTTTTGTCGAAAGAATCGGATACCGGCTGCATGAATACTTGCGGAGTATTGACCTGAACACTGTTTTAAGCAAAACGGGCGCACAGGATAAATGTACCCCAACAGATACCTTTCTGCCACCAGGAGAACTGGAAGCCAGGTTCAGCAAATATCCATTCATCCTGGATAATACCCGTCAGCTGATGAATAACTGTGTGATGGATTATGAACAGGGAAAGATCAAACTGAACCGGAAGACCTTTACAGGCAGTAAGATCGCAGACAGAGAATTACTGGAAAAACTGACCATGAGGGGAATGGCAGAACGTTATGGCCGGGATCACAAAGAAGCCCTGGACAAAGTAAACAAAGAACTTAAAGTAATTTCCGACCTCGGTTTCTGTGCCTATTTTCTGATTACCTGGGATATTATCCGCTATGCGATGAGCCAGGGTTATTACCATGTCGGCCGGGGCTCTGGCGCCAACAGTACGGTAGCTTACTGCATGAGAATCACAGATGTTGACCCGCTTGAACTAGATCTTTACTTTGAACGTTTTCTCAATGCTGAGCGGACTTCACCACCCGATTTTGATATTGATTTCTCATGGGATGAGCGGGAGGATGTACAGGATTATATCTTCAAACGTTATGGGGCAAGACACGCCGCCCTGCTGGGTACCATGTCTACTTTTAAAGACCGTTCTGTCATCCGCGAAATAGGGAAAGTTATGGGTTTGCCCAAAGCAGAAATCGACAGTTATACAGACCGTACACAAGACAGTTCCAACCGGGATAACCCTACCTTTAAAAAGATACTGGCTGTTTTTGAACTGATGGATAACATGCCTAACCAGCGAAGCATCCATGCGGGCGGAGTACTGATCTCGGAAGAACCGATTACTTATTATACAGCGCTCGATCTACCCCCTAAAGGTATGCCTACCGTACAATGGGATATGTACGAAGCAGAGCTGATCGGTTATGACAAATACGATATTTTAAGTCAGCGTGGTATTGGCCATATCAAAGAAGCTGTCAGACTGGTTGCCGAAAACAGGCAGTTGAAAATCAATATCCACCAGGTCAGAACGTTTATGAAAGATCCGCTGCTCAATGACCGTTTACAGTCGGGTAATACAATCGGCTGTTTTTATATTGAGTCTCCTGCGATGCGCCAGCTCCTTACTAAACTCAAATGCGACAACTATCTTACCCTGGTTGCTGCAAGCTCCATCATTCGTCCCGGAGTAGCACAATCCGGTATGATGAAAACTTATATCCAGAACTACCATCGTCCGCAAGAGGTTAAGTATCTGCATCCGGTAATGGAAGAACAGATGAAAGAAACCTATGGTGTAATGGTTTACCAGGAAGATGTGATCAAAGTCTGTATCCATTATGGTGGTATGGATGGCACGGATGCCGATATCCTGCGAAGAGGTATGAGTGGAAAATACCGCTCTCGGATGGAATTTGACAGACTGGTAGAAAAGTTCTTCGAGGGGTCGAAAAAACTTGGCCGGGAAGAAGCAATTACACACGAGGTATGGAGACAGGTCTCTTCTTTTGCGGGTTATAGCTTTTCCAAAGCACATTCAGCCAGTTTTGCTGTAGAAAGCTACCAGAGTCTGTATTTAAAGACTTATTATCCGATGGAGTTTATGGTGGCTGTGCTCAATAATTATGGCGGATTTTATACCCGCTGGCTTTATGTCCATGAGCTTAAGCAAACGGGGGCCACCGTACATCTGCCCTGTGTCAACCAGAGTACACCAATCGTTTCTATCAAAGGAACTAATGCTTACCTGGGTTTCATCGGTATCCAGGGATTAAACCTTAAACTGATGGAACTGATCCCCGGGGAGCGAAACAAAAACGGAGATTACCTCGATCTGGAAGATTTTGTCAAACGTACGGCAATCAGCCTGGAGCAGGTGATTATTCTGATCCGGGCGGGTGCCCTGCGTTTTACCGGCAGAAGTAAAAAAGAATTACTCTGGGACATCCATTCTATGCTGGGCACGAAAATGAAACCTGTTCAACATACAGAATTGTTCCGTACAGCTCCCCGGCATTACCAGCTCCCCGAAATGGTGAGTACCAAACTGGAAGATGCTTACCATGAACTGGAACTATTGGGTTATCCCTTAAGTCTTTCTTATTTCGATCTGCTGCAAACCAGCTATCGCGGCGATATCCGGACTAAAGAACTGATCAGTTATGTAGGCCGGACTGTTAAAATGGTCGGTTTGTATGTCTGTGAAAAAACAGTACATACCAAAAACAATAAAAAGATGTGGTTTGGTACTTTTCTGGATGCAGATGGAAATTTCTTTGACACTACTCATTTCCCAAACAACACCCCTGCTTATCCTTTCCGGGGAACAGGTTGTTACCTGATCCTGGGTAAAGTAGTTGAAGATTTTGGTTTTCCAAGTATAGAAGTTATCAGGTTCGCGAAACTACCCATCCAGGAAAACCCGGTCCTTCAATAACTAATTGACAATCATTTCCGAATGTTTCAGATCGAGCGTGATCCGCTGACCTATCC
>Ga0194135_10000561_pt1 | contig 21946 bp, 14 predicted proteins | sample LitLau_LLRF_2013_FD_134024 | JGI IMG/M metagenome (GOLD analysis project Ga0194135, IMG submission 134024) | Freshwater sediment microbial communities in response to fracking from North America - Little Laurel Run_MetaG_LLRF_2013 (version 2) | ecosystem: Environmental > Aquatic > Freshwater >...
CCCCCCCCCCCCCCCTCTTCCCCCTGTTTTGTTGGATTGAAAATAATGGGTAATACTCTCACATGTTTCCGCGTGTATCCTCCCTGGGAGAAAGCGGAAAAGTAAAATCTGATTGATCGGTAAAGGGTTGACTATCGATTACGGCAAGAACAAAAAAAAAGGAGCAACGGAAATAAATAAGGAGCCGAAAAACTCTGTCGTTTGCATGTCTTTCTTTCTTTTGATTCGCTTTTCCCTTTCTTTCTACTATTTGAAGAAGCTGCTGAGCCTTTCACTTTCCTTATTTCCTTTCCTCCTCCTAAGGTGAAAGTCCCGCACGCTGTACTAACTACGTCTCTACACACGACGACGAGGAGTTGTTTGTCTTTTTTTTCCTTCTACTAACAACAAACCAATTCAGAGTCAGTTCCTTTTGTCTTTATTCCCCGGACTTGGCTGCGTGTTAAGGAAACGTGTTGGAAACTTTGCCTTGGTCACACATATTATTAGACGTATTGACGGTAATAGCAGGGTGAGGAGAACAACGAATTCGACTAACTTCTCTCTCTCTCTCTCTCTGCCCAAAGTCAACGGATTCCTAAATCCTAAATGAAAGTCTTAGTTTATGAAAAACTGAAACTATGAGGAGGAAAGGTAATATAAATTGCATGCTTAGGGAAGTTCTAATGTTTGGCTGACGTGAGGATAAGCTTTAGAGTTTCCTTCTTCAATTGCATCCAAAAACGGAATCAGATCCCAGAAAAGTTGGAACCAGCAGCGGTGCATTGTGGGCTAACTCCTGTGGACTTTCCTTTAGTTTCTCCCAATATAATAATAAACCAACAGAGTGGGCCTTCTATAAATATCAAATTCGGATTTTGATTACACCTGTCATAAAGTATTGGGTTTCAGGCGCCTTCACATGCTTCCTCTCCCGTGTATTACTAAAAGCATTAAGGCTTAATTTGGAGGTGAAATTATGCCATCAAGACCACACGTCATAAAAATCCACAAAAATAAAAGCAAAATCAAGTGAGTTAAATTAAATTCTTGGCTAATTAAAAAATTGTTACCGAATCTTTGCTGAGATTTTGATAACGCAATTTAAAGTTAACTTTTTTTCTACCTAACCTGTTTGGCGTGCTTGCAGTTTTCATTTGAATATGCCGAGGACCACGTTTCATCATTCGGAAATCAGATAGAATGCGTTTCAGATAATCTTAAGCTTCGTTTGATTAGGATTAGGACAGTAGTGAGGGAAGCCTATTTTGGTAGAGTCCATTTTATATTCCGCATAACCATGGAAATTACTTTTCTCCGCGTTAGAATAGGTTAGGCCGTGAAAGACCATTAGGCGGAGCATGATAGTTCATAAGTGACACATTAGAGAATCAATTTGAGTTCCCAGATAACCCTCCTAAGTTCAAAACTGAATGCTCTACCCAAGTGGGTTATTATTATTCCATAATAACATTCCTGCAAGGACTCCGATTAGGCCCGTTTAAGTGGTTGGGAATCCTTTCCTCTTAACATGAACCTAATTATGACACCCATTCCCAAGTTCTAGTCCCGTGTAAAGTCTTTTTAGTGCAAGGAACAAGGGAAAGTCGTCTTCTATAAAAATGAAATAGAAAGGGAAAGGAAAGAAGGATGAGATGAAGTGTCAACATGCGGATAACCCGAAAAAATGAGATGATATAAAAATTCTAATCCGACGGCTAAAGGACAATCCTGTTAAAGTATTCATAAACACAAAGGCGCTTTCTCTTGTCTTTTTACAACTTTGGAAAGACAAAGGCTTTTCCGTCTTCTGCCTTTTGGGAAAAACCAGAGAAGCCCTCAAAAGTATTTTGTCACTTGATTTTTTCTGCTCTTGAGAATATGCTGCGTCGTGTGGAGGATGGAAATGAATTTTCTTATAGTTTTCGTAATCTCCGTGTTTGTGTCTGCGTTTCTCTTCCACAGTTGTCTAGATTTTTGTAAGATGAGGTCACCCAGTCGAACCTAATAATAATACTCCTGTGCTGTGTTGGAATGAGTTTCCACACACGCTCCCTACTCTGAAGAAAGTCAAACGGACGGAAGAAGGGATATTTAAAAAGTATTGAAATCCGGACGTATTTTCACTCTTGGGAACTTTCCCTCCGCCTTCACCTCTTCCGCCTCTTACTCCCCTCGGCTCTCCGCTGGGTGATAGGCACCTATAAAGTCTCCCATTTTATTAACCAATCTCACCCTTAAGACACAAGGAACCTCGTATTCTGACAGAGACCGGAATTGTTCAGGCTCAGGACCCAGAGCGTAAAGGTGAAGTGACGCTTCCAGAAAAGTATAGACAGGCCTTCCCAGGATCCAATTTAGTCCTAAACCCAGATTAAATTGGACCAGAGTGAAAGGGCCTGTATAAAATTGGGCGCGAAGACTCTTACAATCTTTGTATTTTAAATTGTGATCTCTCCATACTTTCACCGTGGGTACAAGTGGGATAATTGTGAAGAGTTGAGTTTATTTTTAAATTGGAGAGCGTGGACTTGAATTTTGAATTGTGGGATACAGTGAGCGATAAAAATTTGAGTCATTGGTGATGGGGATGAGCGTCGTAATTTTTAAGAGGCTGTTAGACATGCCTAATGAGAGAAGGGTGACTGAATGCCTAAGTAGACAACTTTTGGTGGCGGTGGGTCTGGGTAGGAAGAAGTGCGGAGGGTTGGGAATTGGAGGACCACAAAATAATATAAGATGGGATGTGTCTTGGGTCTTAAATAAGGTTTCCGTGTATGCAAATGAAATTTCAGCAGAGTCAAGAGACCAGCAGAGAGTCAAGCCCTTGTTCCGCCTCAACCCAGACGAAAATTCAATGGGAAAGTCTTCCCCCGGACTGTGAACCAGCGTAGAGGGAAGACTAGACAGAGTTGAAACTTGGAAAAGTAGTCATCTCATCATCACACATCTCCAGTTAATACAAGGAGAACAAAATTTGGGAAGATGCAGAGGACAGAGGAATCCCACAGGCAGGGAAAGACTTGCTTGTGTTAATGTAAATGACTCACTAACTCCATCTCCTTCCCAAATTTCTGCGCAATCACACAATAACTTTTTACCTTTATCCCAATGAACTGAAACTGGAAATCGGGGATTTCGGTTGTAGCCTTTCCTCTCATTTACCGTTAAAAATACTAGAATAATCATAATAAAATTTATACACTTTGCCTCAAATTTCCATTTAACCACAAATAACGTTTACGCGAGTTGCTTGTTGATGACCGCAGAATTGGGACCGGATAATAATAATGAGAACATGCGTCTCCTAATTGTATTCTCGCATAATGAGCTGGGTATATCAAATTTCATGAAATCCTCCATCATCATCCTGCATCATCCACCTCAACCAATTTATTCAGATTTCCACCGCGGAAACGTGGCCAAGCACATGCTACCTCTCTTTGGATCACGTGTAGCATTTCTGTAATAAAATATAATAAAACCTCCAATATGAATACAAAATATGACCGAATTGGGATTTATTTCCAAAAAAAATGGAAAACGATTTTGATTTCCTATCTGCACACGTTGTTGGCAGGTGTGTGCTATGTACACTACATGGAAATTGAATTTGGTTTGAAGATATCCCATAAACTCGGGACTTTGAAGATGTCAATTACTCGAACCCGGTGTTGAAATCAATACGGAATTATGCACCGCATTATAACAACGTCAAAACGCGCATCCCTTGCTTGAACCAAAAATGCAGGGAAGGAGAGCATCTTTCCAGACTCAAAATGTCAAGAATACTCTCACCGACTCAGATTGACTTTGAACTTTACGTTTTCTCTCTCCTTTCCATATTTTTTTTAAAGAAAGAAAATTCAATAACCTTTTTTTCTCTCCATATTGTGAGTAGAGCGGGGGGAAGAAGGCCTTTAGCCATGTAGTAACAGTGGGGGTGGGAAAAGGTTGAGGGGAGAAAAATCAATTAATCTTACCTTTTCCCTTGTATTTTTCCCAAGAACAAATTCTCTCCTACTTTCGTCTACGCGTCATCCTGGAGAGACGAACGTTGTTATAAAGAGGCTGGGATTTAAAATTAAAGTCATGAGACAGCGGGCACGACGCGCACGAGGTCTTGCAGCCATGGAATAAGAACTAAGGGAACTACAAGTAACTCGAGATTTTCTTTCTTAGCATATCGGATATTTGAGAATAGGAAACGGGACACGGATTCTTAAGGACAAACTTTAATTCATTTGCCAGAATCCGGGGCAAGTTCAGGAAAACTCGAACTGGGGCGACGACAACGGCGGAGGAAGGCTTGCCCAACTTCTTTTCATCCCTTTTCCCTATTGTTTTCCCTTGTTCATTTAACACAGCTTACCCAGTACACAATCCCCATCTTGGCTATCCTTTCCCTTGGTCATTTTATCTGTAAAACCACCGACTCCTACATTCAATGTAGGAGGCGGTAGTAAAACTCGGAATCTGATTCCCATTTTTGATTTATTAATTTTACACTCTATAGAAGCTTTATATAATCAGGGAGGCGGTTGCACCTTATTGTTTGATTTTGATATGGAGCGTGCTTTCACCTTTATTGAACAGGATTATGCGTTATGTGTGCTCAGTGGCAATTAATGTGTCACAACATGGGAATTATCTTATAGTTAAACAGGTTGCCATCAGGTATTTTTTTCTAAAAAAAAAAAAGGAGCTTCCCTTCTCGCGGGCGTGAACTACTAACACTGCTGATTGATTACATAGACAAAAAATGATACTTTGCGGACAGTGAATTGGATTTTATGTCGTGGTGTGTGTTTTATTTTTGGCTAGATTAATTGAAATTGTTGTTTTCATCGTATCTGTTTTTTTTTTAAATACATTTTTCAGTGAAATTGTTGAATTTTCTGAAACTTTTCGGCAGTGGAACACCTAATTTATGAGTCCCAAGGGGATTGTTGTGCCGAAATAAAGAAATCATTAACAGGCGACTGAGCAGAATGGGGAGTCATTATATCCAGTTTAAAGTTCCACACACTCGAGGGCAAATGTCGTAGTTGGAATTACTGACAAAGGGTTGCCATGATCTAAGCAACTACAATTCGCAACGCTTGGTTTCATTTCCTTGATAAACACGCTGAGAGTCAAATCTCCCTAGCGTCCGATTAAGAGGAAGAGGTGAGAAGTAAAAGATTTCCTAAGTTACAGAAATGATACCCTTGAATGCGTCTCTCCGATATGTGTAACAAGGGAGTGTTTAGCTTTCTCCACTGGAGCAAAAACATTGGAGCCTTTCAAATGGGGATGCAGTGCATAGGAGCATTGGAAAAGTATCAAAATTCTGATTTTGATTGAAAGTCCATTTAAGGAAATGTCAGTTCCAGTCCAGAATTGGAGTTTAAGAATTCGGGCTTAGAGGAAATTTACAAAAAAAGGAGGATGGAGGAGAGGGATAGCTATAGGCTTTTAGTCTTGGAACAACATTCTCGACTAGAAAGCACACACACACAAAGTTATTAGAATAGACACGACAGGTAAAAGACGGAAGAAGAACAAGATGGTTCCATCCGCAAAAGGAAAAAGAAAAAAAATTAAATTCTTATGTTCATTTCCTAAGTATATTTTGAGTGAGTAGGATTCAATGAAAAGGAGAATGGCCAGAGGGTGGAAAGAGAAAAAAGGAAAATACTTCCTCTGCTTTCCCCCGCTCTAACTTCAGGATGAGCGGAAGACGGAGACGGAAAAACCGACAGCAGCCAAAGGATGAGGAAAGAAAGTCCAAAGGGAAGAAAGACCAACTGGGGAAAATCCCATGAACTGATTTCTCTGTTTTTACTCCTTGCTTTCCCTTGTTGTTGTTGTAAATGTGTCTTGTAAGTTCTTACAAGAAACCAACGGCAGGAAGAGACAGATGCTCCCGTTTCATTTTTCTGTCAGGAATATTAGTTAATAACTTCCGCTCCTGAGTTAGGCAACAAGAAACATTTTTTTAAACAGAAGATTTTAAGGCAGCAATGGAGAGAGCCGAGTCAAGACTCTTCCCTTACTCCGCTTTTATTGGTCAGCAGTTCCCTTTCAAATTCAGCATAAATTTGTTTGCGTTATCAAGAGACTTTGGGTCAAGTAGAAGGAAACACTTTTGATAAAAGTTGGGCCAAGTTTCGCTAAGATTGGCTTTAATTACCAGCCATTAAGTGCTAGGCGACGCGTGTTTCAGCGTTGCTAATAGAGGGGAGCCGCCTCATACCCCAAGGTTCCCTTCCAAAAACTATTGAGCCCAACTCAGCAATTTTTAAGTTTATGCAGTTAATACCCTTTACTTTCTCCAAAGAAATTTTACCAACAAGTAGTTTAGTTTGTATAGGAAGGAAAGGAGAGGAAGGAAGGAAGGAAGGATGAAAATGTTCCTTATCTCACTTTCCAGTTTGCACGAACCACGTATTAGCAACTACAGAAAGCACAGAACCATTTCCCCCTTTTAATTTATATGGGCGAGATGAGCCCCACAAAGTTTTATAGTGTTGAATAATTTAGTTTCGAAAAATAGAGCTCAAGGAATAATTACGGCTCTCCTTTTTATCCCAATCCTAATTAAAAGTTTTTAGTGTAAGTAGGAATTTATCTTAACTCCGCAATTACAATCTTACACTTGTTCCCGAACGCTGTAAAGGCCAATCAGGTCGGTCGGAGGGAGAAAATCCAAAACTTTTGTTGTGTTTAGAAGGATTTGTTTGAACGTATGGAGCTTAAATAACCCATGAAGCATTTAAGTTTAAAAAAAAAAAGACTTACGGATCACTTCTGCGGATGAGCGGAGGATGAAGATTCCGAGGATTTGGTACAGAATCTGATGAATTGGGGCCGTCGAAAGTTTGGAGATGATAAACACGACCATTTTGAGGCGGGTGGTGGTTTCTTGCTGGGGAAAGCTTACGTTTGCATTTTACATTAGTTCTCTCTTAGAAGGATTTCCATTTTGACACATTTATTTTTGCTTAAGGGGATTCGTTTTAGTCCGGATTCGGAAACCTTAAAATTCCAGGAGAAAGTCCTCTTGGAGTCGTTGCTTAAAAGAAAGTGAGACTTATATCTCCTCAAGGTATAATTTAAATACCCTGTATTTTCTCTAGTAAGAATGGAAAAGTCAAATACCTATAACCTGGAATATACTAATGCCTGCTGAGGGAAAAGAAGAGGAAAAAGTTGCAAAGTGAAAAGTTGAAATAGTTTTGTCTTATTGTTTCTCAATTTTGATAAACTTGGGCCTTGCTTTCACTCTAAAACCTACAAGACAGGAATGCAATTTCTCTTCGAATCAGTCCCGGAGAAGGGAATTAATGAGTTATCTCTGCAGGGGTTTTATTTGGACGTTCTGTGTTGTTTTGAACAATTTTAAAAGAACTTTTACTCTCGGCAGCGTCTCGCGGTTTCCCTGGACTTTGGAAATGGAGTAGTAGGAAGTTTTTCCGCCCAAGTGAAAGCCAGGAGGAGAAATGAATGAATAAAACGGGGAACTTTAAAGGAGCAGAAAACGACTCTCTCTCTCTCTCTCTCTCTCTCCTCGACAGTGGTAGAGCGGTGGAGGGTTGTAAAAGTTCTGCTTTCCCTTGTACAGTTTTAGTTGGAACTTGGAAGGAAGGGACTTGACAATGCTTTTACAATAAGAACCAAAGCACAACAGGGAGAAAGCCAAAGGCTCAAAGACCAACAAAATTTTAGGACAAAATCCCCCACTCTCAAAACTGCCCTCTTCCATTTCCATTTCTTTGGCTTCCTCCGCTCCGTCCTTCCACCTCACCCCATAAACTTTCACCAAGACCGGAATTATGCGCTTGCTCTTAAATCAAGACAACTTGCCTCCGTAGAACAAAAAACGCTGGATAACAAACAATTAGACACACGTCAGTAGTCCAGAACGTTAATTACACCAATTACCGACATTGTATTTAATAACCGCGGGGATTTTTCAACACATGAAAACGCAATTCCTCACTTTACCAACTCGTCACTTCCAACCTTAATATTAAATATCTAGATCCTCTTCTCACCGTTCATGTGTGTGGGTGTTATTCAGTGTGCGATTTCTATATTTTTCCGAGAACTTCTGAAACGCATCTGCTGGAGGAACTTACCAAAAGTTTTGGTATTTTCCTTTTCATATCAATGTCCTCCTCCGCTCGCCAGTAACAAGCTCCGTTGATAATGATTCAAAAATAACAAAATTTGACATTGAAGAGCTTTCCTGAAACTGCTCTTCTGGAATCTTTTCACGAAATTCAACCAACCGACATCAGTTCTTCCTACAAAGCATTTTTTTTTGAATTCTCAGTTGAATTTTCTTCAAGTTTGTCGTTAGGGTTGGAGTGTACGGGTTGGGGGTACGTCTGTATTTTTGGATTCGGCTAGTTGATGTTTATATGATGACTGATGCTATTTTTTCTTATAGAAACTTGGAATGAATTTATTCGCAAACTTGGAACTGAATGCTTAACAACAATTCAATTGGTCGAATTTCATAAAGTTTATTACAATCCCAGAAGACTCCATTTCGGTTCAATGACAAACGTTGATGGACGAAATATCAAGAAGATTGAAGGAAGGCTCTGCGAGAGATCCACTCCAAACTCTAGCAGCTCTCCAGCGTTTTTTTTTTGTTTATTTATTTTTTTCTTTATGAATTTTGGTCTTCTTTGGGTTCAGCAATGCGAGTAATTTTCATCTTTTCCTCCTCATTCTTTTTCTTCCTTATCTCATCTCGATCTTGACAAAAGGCGTATTAGATCATATAATATCATCAACATTCGGTAGAGCACCGCACGTTGGACGGGTAAACAGCAAGTGCAGGGGCTATCGAACCGAGAAACCACGGAAAATAGAACTGGGGATATGAAATGTGTGGAATGTGCTCATCTCAAGAATGTTCTCCGCTACTTCTTGATGCGTGTCACGGTGAAAGCAGGGAATGCTAAAGTTTAAATATAAAAGCGAAAAGGAAGTTCCTTGTCTTGTCATTAAGTTATTAGGAGCAGAGAGGATGCAATTTGAGAATATTAACACTACACTACATATTGATTGGTCTGAAAAGACAATATGGAAAGTTGAGCATTTACTGATGTTGTGAGGGTGTAAACAAGGGGAGCCGAGCCGGATCTCATAAATAAAGTTCTTTTACTATTCCGTCTGTCAAACGTTTGGATGAATTTCCGTTTTGAGTTTTAGGCAAGAGTAAATCCAATAATTTCAAATATAGGAGAAGCTGGACTATGGACTGTACGATTTTTAGGGGTGTTGTTTTTGTTTCTTCCTGAGAAATTTTAATTTCGATGCATAAAGTAGGGAAGTGATCCTAAGTTTCAAAATTGTTTCAAAATGCCGGCGATATTCTTTTGTGGTTTGAATAACAGAAAATGAACTAAACTTTTATTAAACTTTCCTTTATTATTACTCCCTCTTGACTGCCAAAGCTGCATATATACCCCTTTACTGGATCCTAAGAATTTTGCTTTATATTTCTTCCAGATAATTTTGAATATTGTTTGTTGTTTGAATAGTTTGAAAACTAATAATAGATAATTTTGTCAATAAAATAAATATTGCATGATTAGTTATTTGAATCCTTCCTAATCCTAGAATAGTACGTTTAACGGATACCGTATGCGATAGGCCCTAAGATCTGGATACTTTTATTAGAATTCGTACAACGTGTGGTTTTGCTATTTATTTTGATAGCAATTTTCTTTCAATAGCTTTTGATAATCTATTTCACGTGGCGTTTAAAGTCGCGTAAATTGCATAGATTTTTGTAGGAAAATTCATAAAGAAATATAACACAATACGAAACTTTTTGAATCTTCTATTTCACCATTCCTAATTTGGAGAAAAGCGGAAACTGAAGTCTCTCATTTAGACTTCCGAAAAGTCGAGTTCAAGTTCAACTCAACTGAAAAATCAAACCATCTGCTACGTCGTCGGTCTATTCGGTTGCAAATCTCAGCCCCCTTCTTTTGAAGGAGAGGTGTTAGAATTTTATAATAAACTTTCCCCACGCTAGACTCTATCTAAAATTAATCTCTTGTAAGTTTTCCCCTGCTCATATTAAAATTATCACCCTTGCGTACCACATGAGAAGAATAAAGTAGAGAATAACCATTTAATTAACGCCAGTCTTCTTCATCATCATCATTGTTCAGAATGAGAAAAGACTCGCTTTTAAAATTCCTCGCGCTTACTTACCAAATCGCTATACTACTGATGAATTGCCAAAATTTTTGCAATAATGGGTTTTTTGAAAGCTTAAAGTTACAATTTCCATAGGCGCTTGAGTAAGGTTTAATCACTTCCTCCTAATTCTTGGCGAGAAGAGGGAGAAAGACGTTAAAGCCCTTGGTTTCTGATGATGCTATGATTAGGTTTTAGATTCAGCGTGTCTTCTTCCGGTCGAAAGCCATCCATACGAAGTGCCTATTTAACTCCACACTGATTTTCTTTGGTAAAGCAGACGCAACCCACCACCACCACCCACCCTCCGGAATTAGTTTTACTTTTAACGAGCTTCTTTGAGGCTTTACTGTGCTCGGGGTCTTTACAATCTCGATCGTCAAATGGGATTTTAGTTGGGATATAAGACAGGAATTGAAATCATTTCACTCCCCTCCTAGTGTAGTAAGTGTGGGAAGCATGTACAGAGCACTTACTGCTTCTTCTAGCATCCCTTTGAGAATCTGGCTGAGAATCCATTCCATTTTAATAGTCAGTGACACCAATTTTATTTTTGCTGAGGATGTTACTTCGCCAATACAAACATTAAAATGTCATTCGTTCTCGATGTCGTAAACTTTTGCTATTGTATATCTATTGGAGGGAGCTCCCTACCGACGATGGGATAGTGACACCAGCGCCCTAAGCAATGTCCAACCTGTGATATTTGTCCACCGTCGCTGTGGATTGCTAGGACGATTGTTAGGAAGGGATAACACTTGGATACTCCATCTGTTCTCCATCACCATCTCCAACTTCGGAAGCAGAAAAACTCGGAAATTAGAGTAATTGGATGTTCTCAAATCATCTTTTTAAACAATTTTCGCAAGTGGCCAGAGTATATTATAATAAGCATGTAAAGCGTGATAAAATTGTCATAATTGCAAGGAAATTTTGAAGGCTTTACATTTGGGACGTTTTGTTTCGTTTTATTTTATTTTTAGCGTTTCAATTAATCCTTTAATGATACGAAACGGTAAGCTATTATAAAAATCAATTAAACGACGTGGCTACCCTAGTGAGGATCGAAACCAAAACAAGAATTACACTGCATTTCTGGATTTAATAAATTAATAAGTAATGCATAGCTTGAAATCCAGTGAAAAATAGTAAATTAGAAATGTAGACAGTATTGTCTGATTGATTACAGGCTAACTTTTTTTACGAATATAAATGGGAATTAACTTTTGCTTCCTTACACTAGTAGAGATGGTATTTCACGAGTTTTTAAAGGTGGAATGCTCGTGTAATGCAACTGTTTGTGTTATTCTGAATTCGACAAGTTACAGTTTAAAAATATCGATTACCAGTACTACCAAACCCTCCAGCCCCACCAGTCCGACCTGTCCCACCAAATGCAGCGGAAGAACCTTGATTGAAGTAGTCCATCGATGGATACTCCAATGATGAGAAATCAGTCGTTGACCTGAAAAAGAACAACTTATTCATTCTAAATATCATACAGCTCAGTCAGGACAGTCAAAGTGCAAAAGAGGACAAAATGTGATCACTTTAGGGTGCAGGCAAATTGTATAAAAATAACACAAAAAAAGAAGCAAAGGTTTATTTGCCAAAAATAAGAATTCATTGAGCAAGTATAAAGAAGAAAAAAGATGAAAAAAAATGCTTTGCAGTTCCTAGCAAAATCCCTAAAGTTCATTAAATTGATACAAAATAGCAGTGTGTCCTTGGTAAAAAAAAAAACTGATTCGATTCAACTTAAGCAAAGAGTTGAGTTAGCGGGAAGAATATAAATTAATAGTGCAGTTTAGTTAGTGCTGAATCTGGTAGGACATTAAGGATAAGGGTTATATTTAGATCTTTCTTATTACGGGAAGGAAGCAGCTCCTAAGTTGTCCCAAGTGTTCCTATCAAATGTTGACGAGAACGGGTTTGACGGTGCAAACGGTGAGTCAGTTCCAGACGGCAATCCGCTTGCTAAACCAAGTCCACTCGGCGCTGGAAGGGACGATGCTCCAAATAATGGTATCTGGAAATGGGAAAATTAACTCAGTGAAATCTCACATTTTCTCCTTCTAGACGCTCAAAAATAACATTCAATCATCAGGATTCAAAACAGAATAAAGCAAATACTCGTACCGAATTGAAAGACATGGCAGATGGACCAAGGAGACCATCGCTGTAGCTATTAGACGTAGGTGAGACAGGTGGGGGAGGCGTACTTGACACTGCATCAGCAGCCGTTGCGGGCTGAGTTTCAGAAGGTTTTGTTTGATTTTCCTGATTCCGCTCTTGGCGTGCTTCTGGTGAGGGAGTCGGGCTATCCAATGTAATGCAGTCTGGAGATGACCCTGGTTGAGGCTGAGCTACGGGAACAGTTGGGGTCCTTGTGGAGGTCCTTGAAGTGGAGCCAGGTGAATGTGCTGATGAACTGGAGCTCTCTTCAAATACAAATGGTTTCTTGCGCTTGGAACCGGGTTTGATAGTCTCATCATCGGACTCTGCATTGGAGCTATAGCTAACGTTGTTTTGCTCGTCTTTAGATTCTTCTTCCTCTTCCTCATCGGAAGTGCAAGTAAGATCAATTAGGTCTACAGGCCCGTCTGACTTCGGCTTTTCAGCTTCTGATGGAATTTTGCTTTTGTTCAACTCCTCTTCATCTTCATCGTCGTCAGAGATAACTGCAACGTCGTCATCATCCAAGCAAATGGTGTCGTTCATCTTAGCCTGCTTGGCGCGCTGCAGGAATAAAAACCATTAAAGAAGTTGGGACGCGGGTACAGATTAAATTCAACTTACCTTTGCTGGCGGTTCATCGGGTTCCTTCTTCACTTGTAATGGAGTCCAGGTTCCATCTTTCATTACCTCGATATCATTGACGTCACTGCTGCACAGTTTGGCAATTACTTCTTGGAAGTAGCTAAAATTACGAAAACAAAATAATTCCTGCACCGTGACCTTGACTTTTGAATCAATTCAGTCCCTTTTAGCTTACCCATCGATAGCGAGATCCTCAAAGGCAGTATACTTGTCGCAAACTGGGCATGACCAGACTGGCTTTTTTTCATTCATTTGTAAATATAAATTAGCATCAAAGCATTGCAGATGCTTGCATGTTGAGGCTCGACACGGAAGTGCCATGCGGCACTTTCCCAAGGGACATGCGACAGAGACTAAAAAAAAACATTTTAATAGTTAAATGTAATGAAAAATAACTCGGGGTGGTGTCCCACAAACTTTTACTCCAATGCATTATGCATTAATTCAATTCTTGATTGACTTTAGTGTTTTACCCTTGAAAGTTGAGCTAGCGATGCAATCAGCGTCATCTTTTCTGACCATCTCCTTGACTAAAACCAAGAAAATGATAAAATACCGTAACCTCTCAAAAGGAAAACGAGTTCATCAAATACGGACTTACCCATCCCCTTTGTGTAATCAGATGGGCGAGGACCCTTTGCCTTGAGTCTGTTCAATAAATCCTGAGACACGAGTCTTCTAACCAATGTAATTGAAATCACATAGTCTCGACCCGAGGCATCACTTGCCCAAGTAACGTTTACATTGTTGGTGACAGTTGGAGACACCTTGACATAATTGGTAACATTTAGAGGCCGAGAGGGTCGTTTTGGCTCCACCCCGGGACGGTTGCTGGGAATGGGATGAGGGAGTGGAACAACCCGACCGTTGACCTTGACATTAACTGATGGTGGGAAGAGATCATCCTGGGGTGTGCCAGTTTCCAGGGCGCAAAACCGCATTTGAACTTGTGTGGTATACTGGACCTTGTTCTCATTAAAACCAATATTGTTGTTGAACTCTTTAGAGGAGGCAATCTCCGCTGCTTGGCTTGGTGTCAAGAAGAACGTGAAATTCGCATCATGCACACGACCGCTCGTTGAGGTACTGACTAAAGACACAGGCATAAATCGCATAAGAATTCACATCATCGCCTGCATTAATTTTTAGTATGGAAATCATGCGTGGATTTTTTGGAACCTTACGAAGACTGGTAGGGCGAGTAAGTTGGGCTTGAATATCATAAAACGGTAAATCCCTGAGCTTGACATCGGGACAAATGGGGACTCTACTGTTATGATTTATGACTTGTAAGCCAGGCATCTGTCCAGTATAAGCATTCCCGTATTGAGGACGTCCCTATAGATAAAACAAAATAATAATAATTCACTAAAAGTTCATCTGAAAACAGTAGTTCATGAAAGTCAAAGGTTGTATAAAATGTTTCTCTTGTGTTGCTTACCTGATACATAACTTTGTCCGTACTTATCCCAGTAGTAGTAGTAGGACCAAAAACCCTTCCAGAATTGACAAATTGCTGTTGTTGGTTACTATGGGCAAGTACTGCAGAGGCAGGGAGTGGTTGGTTCAGGGATAATCTGTGGAGTGCAGCAAGTTAAGTATTATAATACATAAACCCTAAATATTATCTTTGAAATGCTAATATAAGTATTCATCTACAAACGAAAATTAAATTTTAAAACTTACTGAATGCTTGTGTACAATTCTCGAATTTTCCCAGCAATTACTGAATTATTGACTTTCACCAATTCTAATGCCCGCGCCTGCAGTTCATTCTTTCTCCCGTTTTTGTTCTTGTTAAACTGTCCTAATAAAGTTTGGAGTTCAGTAACGCGGAATGCCATGACCATGTTCTGAGAAACGATAGCAAAGTACACGAACATTAAATCACAGTTACAAGCCCACTTAATAACACTAGGTTTAGGAATGGGGAGGGAGAGGTGTAACTCACACGTAATTCGGCATCCATGTCTTCCGCATTTGATTTTCCACGATAAGTTATACCGACACAGAATTAGAGTTGTTCTAACTGCAATTTCGTCTCCACCTTACACATTGAGTGATGAAAATATATCAAGGTATTTACGTTTATCAACTCATGAACTGAATTTAGCTAACGGCAACCGCTAACAAAATTTCCACTTACCGTTTTTACAGACAGAGATAAAGAACAAGCTAAAGAACTTTTGACTGTGAGAGGTTACTGACCTGGCCCTTTCTATTCAAGATACAACGAAATACTGACGAGGAAGAAGAAAGATCGTGACGGGACAAAGGGTGATACGAAAACGAACTGAAGCAGTTTTGAAAAAGCGAAGGATTGAAAATGCAAATGCAGAAGGAATTCGGATCGACGGGAAGCTTCGGAAGAGGCGGGACTTATGCCGCTTTGCGCAGGAAATAGATTCATTGTACTGTTGAACAGCATTCGCATTCCACATCGTTTGAATCTTCCTGCCCATCAAGAACCGCCCAAAATTCTAACGCGCGTTCATTTGATTTAAACTTTTTCCAACGGCGGGTAGTTCGACTCGCTCTCCCGCATGTACCCGAAGGTCCCTTGCCTTCCAAGCGTCACTGATAGCGATGACGTGCCTGTGACACGTGATGGAGTCTAGCGTGTCCACTACTGCTTTGGTTCTAAAGTGGCGGCGGGGGTATTCTTGTCCTCCAGGGCCCCAAATCCATAGAGATGGGATCTCAATAATCGGTCCGTTATTGTCAATTGATTGAGATCCCTACTGATTTGGGCCTTGGAGGAGAGGTTTAGATTTAGGCCAAATGAAAGGCGAAGAAAGTTTTCAAAATGCCTCCAGAATTTCCGAGTACAGGAACAACAGATTAATGAATCCAAGATGGGGTCCGCCCTTGATACATCGGATTTTTTATTATACACTAAGTAATTTAGTTTAGTTTAGTTTAGTTAATGGTCAACCCTAAAAAACATTTCAACGTTCGCTTGACTCTCCACATCATGGTCCGAGAGTCTTCTCACGGTCCCCCACTCCAGCAGTGTAGGAATTGACGTTAAGCGTAGCTTCTGGTCGGTACGAAACGGAGAATCTGGGCTCTTCCATTCGGGTCGATGTCCTACAAGTACTCTCAGCAAAGTTCCTGCTGGTTTCACAATTGGAAGTACTTTTAGCAATAGGGCTTCCAATTCACGACAGTCTGGACACCATGAACCCTTGTCACTCTCTGGATTTCCGGTGAACATGATAAAGATTCTTGCGTTTGGATCCGCACCAACAAGTTCTTTGATCTTTCGTTGGAAAGCGTCAAAACCTTCTACCGATGCCTCTTTCAGATCCGGGAATGCACACTCAGACATCTTGGCTCGATTCGATAACTCTGTTATGGTCCAATTCGGATATTTTGAGTCACTCTCCCCTCTGGGAACAACAATAAACAAATAAATTTTTCAATCAACGCGTGAACCCAGTTTTTATCATTCGAATAGCTGCTGAACTTACCCGATGCCGTGCGTACAGAAATTTTGGTTTCTCTTTTCCGTTCAATTAAATAAATCCGTGTGTGACAATAACAATAGAAAAAACCTCCCACACCACCACCACCATCTGTTCTGTATTTTCAATTTACAGAATAATTATAAAGCCAGAAATCCAAACACCCTTTTCTTGCTGAAAGGAAACTGGGTTGGGCTTTTACTGATAAGATTATAACTGAAATGTCTAAAAATTAACGTTGATTTCTGTCAACATACCACGATGAAAAAGCAGAAAATTGACTAAATGCAACCACAATTAATACTAACCTATTTACTGATAGATAACGATAGCACAACAGGCACAGTAGGGTTATGTGTGCTTTTATCCTTATAATCTCGTTATACCAATACAGTATTATTGAACTTTAAGTTTATGACAAATAATAATAGTGTAACTAGGTTTTTTTATATCTCATTTTAAACGTTGAAATGAAAAATGAAAGATGCGATGCAGTTAAATTTTTATTTATGAATCTGAATCTGAATTATTTCGGATTAAAACGACAAACTTGAATTTTAGCCCATCGCTGATGTATGATGTAAGGAACTCCAGTTTGGTTGTATTTTTACCCAGACTGGCGTGGGTTGAAATTTTATCAAAATCAGTTACACTTCATCATGATTCGTCTGTGATTAATAATTCAATCAAAAATGAATGAAAGGGAATAAAACAGTTTCAATGGTAAATATTTATCATTTTATTTAATTCCGAGCTCAGATTGAATTAAATATCGCCACAAACAGAACCATTTCGATATTTTATAAGTTTTGCTTTTCTTTTACAACATTGTCAGGATTTTAAATTTTAAAACTTAACCGTTTTTGGCATAGCTTTACATGTCAAAACCATGAAATTAAACCCACCTTTTAAACAAGATAATCTTCTCTGGCTCAAAACTCAAACTATGAATCGAATTCGGATTTTAGCTTGACAAAATGTACAGACAAAAATGTTATATGCTGCACCTTTTATTGAACTTTGTCAACCTGTTAAGTTGTGTCACCTGGGGGTTGATATAATTGTAACATGTCCATTATATTAATTGCGTCCTTCTTCCGGTTTCAAAGGCTAATCTCCAGATTAGCTGCTGCTGTACAAAACTTGTATTAAATTAAGGTTAAACTGGAAGTTTCAAGACAGTCCAGCTGTCTTTTTAAGAACCATTCAGTTGACACTAACAATTACTTAAGTCTATATAGATTTACGATTAAGATCATTCAATATAAGGGAGATATACGAACAAATCAGCGCAAATCTTTGAGTATTACAAAAGTTGGCGTATATTTAGCTTACAATTCCATACTGTATAGTTTCAATTAAATTATACTATTAGTACACATTAAAATTCAATTCAACTCTATACTAGCAAAGGATGGGAACATGACCGGTTCCACTTCAGTTTCGATCAAAGTCGCTACAGTTTTCTCGCTTAGCCATCAAAAAATATATTGTTTTAGGATCCGAAGCCGAAATTGCCAGAACTAGGTGTGGTCGTTTTTCTCCAAAACGACCATAGGTTAGGCTAGTTTGAGTATTTGAAGAGTACCATTTGAAGGAGTTACATCGAAATTTCAAAAATCGTGTATTTCGGCTTTTGGTCTTTTTAAAAGCCCACTGGCCGTTTTCGGCTGCGGATCCTTAAAAAGAAAAGGAGAAACCATCAGAATGAAATTGCCATTTTTGATATTTCGATTTTATAAAACAATTTGACCCAAACTTGCAAGCGAAAAATTATTTCAAAAAGTTTAAAGATTCCCATCTCAGTTTGTTATAAGACAGATTCAGCTTGTCCATAGGTTTTTTAAATTCTAACTTGGTTTTCGATGTTCAATTTGGTGCTTTAGCGAATGTGCGATGCAGCGATTTTGATCGAAGTGGAGCTGGATGAGGCAATTGTATCCTTCGTTAGCACCAAATCAATTTTACCCCTCAATTTCACAGTCTAGTTGACTAATTTAAAAACTTAATCGAAATGGTCAATTGAATGAACTATAACGTATGAGAGTAACAACATGAAATCCTTGTGGAGCTGTTGTACTTCATACTTAAATTACTTGTGCAATCTTTTCAAGTGTTTCCATTCGAAACTTTTTAACTTAATTATATCATAATTAATGTAGCTTTTAGCTCTTCGAATTTTGAGTTTTAACAACGTTGGTTAATTAATAAGCTTACATTTTGGCATTTAATCTTGTTACCGGTAATGGCTGGTAGTATTTACACAGGAAGATTTGGCAGAAAGGTTTAATGGGTTCTACATGTAAAACATTTTCGATGCAGTTTGGGAATGATCTAAAGCAATACGTGAGTTTTGATGTCATGAATTAAGGTACGTTATTGCCAAATTAAAAGCTCGCACAAATGGTGATGGAAATAGAAATTTCAAACGTAAACCAAGTAATTGTGAGTGTGACAGTACTCCCATTTTTTCTCTTGGCTATGTACTTACGCTTTACTATCGGAAACAAAAAGTGAAAGTTGTGAAAGTTCCTCACTAGATTGCATAAGTGTGGATTTGGCTTTATTTGAGTAAACACGGAATTCAATGCATGCGACAAGCGCTGCATCAAGTTGAATGCGAAGAGAAATCCTTGCTTTAATTAGAAGTTGAGCTTCGATTAAGTTAAGTAAACTTGTCTCCTTCTTGTTAACTCTGGACTCTGTATTCAACAGGATGTGAATGATGCTTGAATTGAACTTTGGAAGTTCAAATTGACCAGATTGATTTCAATCTCTCACGTAGATTTCATAAAATTTAATTTGGTTGAGAACAATAGAAATTCCTGTTATAACAGGACTATAGTCATTATAAATATTTTAGACTGCAGCAGGATTTTCTCAAGTTCCCTTTATCGCTCCTCTGCTTTCTGTCCAATTTGGAAAATGAATCCTCAACTAAAAGTGTAGCTCACGAAATATCATTCAATCAAATATTATCGCTCCAATTTCCTGAGAATCTCCAATCCAATCTCCAAACCTTCCAAGAGATTTGGCGTGGATTAATATCAAAAAGGAAACGGTTGGCATCCTGAGAAATGAAGCTGTGTATTAGGGTCAAGGGAGACGGCTGATGTGAGGGCATTAGAGGAAGAAGGGAATGATGACTCTCATCATCCGCAAATCCTCCCATAAATTCATAATCCAACTTATATCATTTAAGACCCTCGAGGAATGATTCAACTCACTAAAAATTGAAACTGTCTTCCAACTCAAATCGAGATGAAAGTTTGATCCTCCTCCTCCGAGGATAGACGTTCTTGAGAGATGGCAGATGAAGGTAAAGTGAGAGAAGGGATGGGGAACTTTGAATTAAATGCTTTAATTAAATGTTAACTTTTTTCCAGCTATGACTCTGAGAGAGTATAGCAACGGGAAGAATAGGGGAGCAATATTGGTTGTATACTTTCTCTCTTAAATCCTATTTCCTGTCACTCCTTCTTAATACGACACATTAAATCCGCCTTGTCATTTAATTAATGGATTCCAAAACGAAACCAGGCAAAAATGTATGGGGTCTGCACTGTGAGTGTATACACTCAACTTGAGAGGAAAGCAGAGGAAATGACTTTCTCCTCTTTCATTCATCTTTACTCATTCCTCTTTTCTTTTCACTTAATGTAGCCAAGAGCATTCTGCATTCGAATAACACACAATATAACTAGCCTTTCCGTCTAAACGTTCCTTTTAATTAAAAATACGTTTTGATGATGGAATGTCATTCAATAGTCAGCTACATTTTATCTAAGGAGAGACAGAATGAGAGAAAGTCGCAGCATAGGGAGCACCATATGAGAAACTGTCCTTGCTTTCCCAGATAAAAACGACGTGGGCGACATAAGGTATCCAAAGGGAACTCTTCCCCATGTTAAAAGGACAGTGAAAGAAGGTTATAGAAAAATGTGTCCACTGGGATCAATAATCTTGTCTCTCCTTTTCCCTGGTATTTCCTACCTTCTTTTTGAATCCGTGAAACCTGATTCCTTTCCTCTGTCGGATCCATTGAATTCCGGGAACTAACTCAGTCCAGCCTCCGCCCTCCCACGTCCTGTTTTCTTCATTCACTTCCACCGGGAAATGAATTGGGTAGCTAGTGTGCAATCACATTTCGAGGGAGGAAGAGATCAAAAAAAGAATCCCCATACATACACACATGGTAAACAAATTTTAGAAATCAAAGTAAGTGCTCCAGGAACCGGAAATGCGTTTACACACCCACAAGGAATCCCACCATGCATAGGCAGGCGCTCTTACTAACCACGCGCATTTATTTCCTATTATGATTTGTTCCTAGATCCGGAAAATTTCATTTAAAATAAAAGTAAATTCTCCGCAATTCTACTGAATCTGCCGCAAAATTTCAATTCTTATCCTTATTTTGTGATTATTGCGACTTTGCCAATTTGTGATTGTTTGTAAGCCCAATTCATCATTGTAAAATATTAGGAATGTCAAGAAGCGGAGACAGGTTAAGGAGGAACAGAAAGTATGATTTCTAAGGTGAATTTCCTCCGGAAATGGAAATAATTTTGGTCTATACCTCATCACTTTCTAAATTCCCCTTTCCCCAGTTTCCTTTAATCCAAACGGATCCCTTCCGTTATATTCCCACGAATAGAAAATTCTTGGCAAAATGTCTGCCTAGTTCCCTAGTTTAGTTGTGTGAAGGAAGGGGATGAGCGAGTCATAACTTATCCCCGCACCGTTTAACTCAGCTTATCTCAGCTATCTCGTTTGGACAAATTTTATGGGGGGAAAAGTTTGGGAAATAGTGTCTTAGTGCCAGTCTGGCTTAAGGTATTTAAATGGAACCCCCTCTGGGGTTGGGTTCTGGAGGAGGAAGTGTGCTGGGGAAAGCCAGAAAGCAAAGTAGTAAATAATTCTGGAAAATCTAGTTAAGGTAAAAACGTCTTTTGACAGGAAGCGAGAAATCGATAAATCATCTCCTTACGAGGAAGAAAAAAAAGAAACCATCTCTAATTGGATCATACGCCCGAAAACACGGTGGAAATGGTTATCGACATTTTCTACAAGAGATCACAAGATATCTGCTCCCTGTCAGGCTCGCAGTTTTACCGCTCCCTTTCCCTCAACTACAACTTTCTTTCACTAGTCCATAAAACAAGTTGTTATGCAATTTGTATCACTACAGCAGAAACGGAAGGACGGCCGTTTTCTGTTACTGAAATGAGCATCTTTACATTTACCTCTTTATACCCAACCCAGGGAAAGGGTAATGAATCATAGGAAAACGTGTTCTATCTTCCGGCCTTACAAAACTTAATTCATTGAAGTCCATATGTACTGCTTCTTATGACAGTTTTCCTGAAAACTTTCCCCGCATGTTCCCGTCCTGTTTTGGTGATGTAAGTCGTCGGGGGAGAAAAGACAAAGTAAACAATTTGGAATTTATCATACTTTCCCCCTGTTAC
>Ga0194135_10000562_pt1 | contig 21939 bp, 23 predicted proteins | sample LitLau_LLRF_2013_FD_134024 | JGI IMG/M metagenome (GOLD analysis project Ga0194135, IMG submission 134024) | Freshwater sediment microbial communities in response to fracking from North America - Little Laurel Run_MetaG_LLRF_2013 (version 2) | ecosystem: Environmental > Aquatic > Freshwater >...
CATATAAGCTTTATCCATTTGAAAAACATCTTCCATGTACACTACAGTGTATTTAGGCGGATTATTGTGTGTATCATTGAAACGCATGTTGCGTTAATACTAGTTCAACAACAAGGAGAAAGTTAAATAAGAAAGTTAAGTTGAAAGATATTTCGTCCATTGATTCTTTGATATATATATATCAACGAGTTCTAGCGGAATCTCGCTATTTTGCCTCAAGCAAGCTGGAAATTAATGCTGGTGACCTTCCCGCAAGATACTCAACATTTCCTTTCGATCTTTAGTTCTGTCCCATTGTCGAACTTTCATTCTTGTCCTTTCAAAGCTCAATGACAATTCTCGTACACTTGATTTCCAGCTCTTATTCTTCAAACCCTGGTTAATAACCTATAAATCATTACTTGTATATTACAGGACAATCGAACACGCGAAAAACTTCACAACCTTGAGTAACGAGGACATAAGCCCTTATGCAAACTCCCTAGTTGAATTGTAAGTCTCGTATTTGTCCAGTATTAGATAACAATGCTTTGTACTCAAAAACCTAAACTTTAGATTAAGTTAATATTTGTGTGCATATAAATTCTATTCACACACTCACAAGTCCCTGTACACAAATTGGCTAGGAATGTGAAGTCCACAACTATATTTACTTTTTACTTGTGTTTCAATTTAAACTTCTGCGAGTCTCTAAATTCCTAACCGTGGTTTTGTCCAACTATACACACTCAACCTTAACTTATTGCATTCTCCCGTTGTGCAAAACATTGAGTCAAATTGACAGTACTTCACACATTCAAAATCAAATTACAGAACTTTCCTAGCAAACTATATTAATACCTTTTCACTCAGCAGTTGCATTATTGCACACGCTGACTGACTTTGTGTAAATATGAACCACATGAACATTATTCTTACCAAATGAAGATATTCACAGCTTATTAAACAGCTTAACAAGCGTGTGTGCACATGTCTCAAATGATTTGTGTTTATTTATTTCCTCCACTTGTGTTTCCATCCAGGACTCTTAATGAACTCCCGCAATTCAACGAAATACAAAATGGAACGTTTTACGGGATGGCGAAACTGAAAGCAATGTAAGTTTACGAATAATACTTGAAATGCTTTTTTAAGCGAACCATCATCCTCTGCCTTTTATTGAGTTATTCAACATTACAAAAACCTTCAAAATTCTTGGAATCTAAAAGATCATTTAGTCCGTGTACTTTAATTACATGTGACAAATAAAGTAACCTTTCACCTGGAGCGGCTTATGACCCAGCTGAGGACAATATATAGCGTTTGCTCTGTAGTAATTAGATCTAATGCCTTGTATCCTGTGACTCCTGTCCACCTTTCCTATCATTAGCTTATGACAGAGATGTGTAGCTATACCTCATAATAATGCTTTACCTACTTTAATGAAACTTGATAAAGAACGACAACAAATGGCCAAGTGTTTATTTGTGTCAGTCAACAGCACTCTTGTCAATAATTTTGACATTGTCCTTTCACTCCATTAGAAAGAATGTCTCAAAACACTCCATGACTTTCATCCTCAAAATCCTCGAGCATCATTATTATCAAACCACTTTCACATTCTCATGACCTTTCTCCATTTATTTCAGAGCAATTCATGGAGCCCACTCTCTCACCGAAATTCCGGACCAGGTCTTCCGAGTTTTCCTTCCAAAGTTGAATATCATGTAAGCTAAAAACGTGGAATAACAATCCTTTCTCATTAATTTTCATTTCACTCACTTTCCAATCTGTTATTTTAACAAAAGACACGCCGCGCGTGTTACATTTCATAAGAACTCACGACGCACTGACACATAGGGAAAATATTTTTCATTATATATCAGGATTCGTTCATTCCAATCGTTTTTTACTAGTTCAATCCAGTCTTACAATGCAAACACCATTTTATTTTATTCTGTCTACCATATTTTTTTGTGTGGTCCACGTCTTTTATTGTAACTAGACACTCAAAATCCTACGACAATCATGTTCAGATCGTGAAAGCAGTGAAGAATCAGATTCGAATAAGATTCAGATTCAACCAGATCAGCTTTAAATGATTCCCTTGGCTCGCTTTCTATTTCTGCTCACCGTCTTCTTTTATCGAAAAAGACACTTCAAGAGAGTTACTAGTATTGTAGAATGTTTTACCAGAGAACTTGATGACGATAACGAATCTCTGAGACTTTACTCTCTTCGCTTGTTCCATTCACTTTATAACTTTTGACTGGAAGCGAAACCGAATGATCGGTTTTCGCAAATTTCTTCCAACTAAATATTATTCTACTCCAACACAAACCCTTACACACTTAATGCATAGTAATCAACTTTTTTTTTCAATCTCCGTTTGCCTTTAGCCGGATAACTCATTCATCTCTGGAAGTGGCTCCAAATCTCTCTCAATTGTATGCAACTGATGCATTCCACATGATGTAAGTCACATACATATATTTCTACTTCTCAAATGCTACTCAATAAGCCCCAGTGCGTATCATCTTTGACTTGACTCTAAAAATGACATCGCTCAATTTCATTCACAAATCACGAGCATGTCAAAACTCCAGGAAAATATTTACCCTGAATTAGATTCCTTTACAATATAAAATCACCCATTGTCTGTGACACAGGATTCGTATTCCTCGGGATGCTTGATTGTATAACAATCAAGCTTCTCAGCATTCTTCCAGAAACTCTCTCTAGACCTGATTCCCCAAAATCTCACCCATCGCATTTATTTTTCCTCCACTCTCACTTACTTTCACTATAAATGTAAATGAACAAAGATAAAATCCTTTCCACCTTCGTCGTCACAAAAAATCAGAATTTCATATCTAAAAATCATTCACCATTCAAATAGGCATAACGCTTCAGAGGATTTCACTCAATGGAAGAAGAATATTTCACTCGAGAGACCCTTCCTTCTGTCCTTTCACTTCCTCTCACATTCCACACTCCATTCATATATATATATATATCTCCCTATATATACATATATATATGTATGTATGTATCCTTGCCTTCGTCCCTTGCCACTTCTTGTTCTTTCAACAGCAAACACGCAGTTACACAAGTCTTTCCCCATTTTTACAATCCTACTACAACTTGTACACGAATATATTTATGGAAATTGCTTAAGGCTTTTGTATAAATCGTCTCTTTGATATCAGAGACATACATTCAAATGCTCACCTGCCCTCCCAACACTTTCTAAAATATGTATCACTGAACTGTCGCAACAAATTCAACTCTCAAAATTAAATTCCCGTCCCTTTCCAAAGGGAATGGATGAATTTTTCCCTCAATACACTTCCCTGTATCTACTTATTGCATTTATGTGAAGAAATATAATTCGTATATGAATATGCCATATAATAATTATTTATCTAAATTAAATTTAGAGACCTCGAGAACAACAAAATATCTAAACTGGTTCCAGGATCATTCAAAAACCTCAAAACGGAACAATTGTAAGTTAATTGATTCATTATATTCTCATTATTATTAAACAAAGCAAAAACTTACTTTCGATACTCCAGAAAAAATATTACGCACTGCTTGACACTAAATGGTGTGTAGATTACTGTACATAGCTTTAAGTATGTCCATAGCTTATATGGCTTCGCAGCTTCGTTAAATTATTCGTGATCATGTGTAAACTTCGAGTCCTGTTCTCGAGCTAAACGCGAGTTATTCGACGAGTTATACCTATTGACCTACAGCGAATTATTCAGTCCGGCAGCAAGAATTTGCTGGAAAAGAATTTTCACGAATTTTCTGAGGATTTTCTTCTTTTCAGCAGAAATCGCAACTCTACAAGTGACATATAAAAATCCGAGTCGCATCTCTTCCTCTTCTTCTTCTTCTTAGTATTCCCCACCCGAGAGGATTTTATGACCCTCACAAGTCAATGTAACTTTTCCTGCGACACTCGAGGAATTCACAAAGTCTCCAAATGCACCGGTGAACAAATGACATACGAAATGCAGATTCCCATAATGCGTATATAGCCTGAAATGACAAGAGTTTTCATAAGTTTTATTAGCTTTCTTCATGAATTCATCATCTCGAAAATGCTTTCTCGTCTCAACTCTCCTATATTGCATTGTAGAGTACGCAAGCAACCTTCTGACTCAGGAATTTTTTTTAAACTGACTGTGAACTACCCCTCAACTTAAAATATAATAATATCCGAAGTGAAAGCCCATACACATAAAGCCTCAGCATTTCTCTTTTTCTATTTTCACGACAAAGTCACCAGCTTTTCCCACAAATGCAAAAACTTTATCCACTTTCGGATTCAAAGAAACTCTACAACAACTCACTATATGCGAGATATATTTATGAACCAAATAATCCACAGAAGATTTCCTCACTTGATCCCACACAAATTGTGCTTTTTCATTTCTTATTATGTGTATCAAGTTAACTGCATTATACAAACACACGTTATACAACTCAACACGTGATCCGCACACACAAGACGATATGGGGATTTCCAGATAATCCTCCTTTCTATTTGGCTTGGATTCAGTTTACATCTCAAACTTTACTACAATCTCGTCCAAGAAACTTTCCTATCAACTAATGTCGTTGAAACAACTGCACTAACGCTTTTTCCCTTTGTATACAGACTTAATTTTACACTATATTGCATTGGTCTAGTTTCCCGAGCATATATAGGTATATATAGGTAATACCTCTCTTTCCAAGTAGAAGCTTGTCCACCAAAACTTGCTTTCAATTTCATCTGTTGCTTAATAAATGAGATGGCAATTTAATGAAACGGAACAACTTTTACTTCTACGAGCAGACTATACTTAACCTCTTTGTAAGGTGTTTGTTTCTCATGATGATCATTTGAGTTGTAGAGCTTTATTGCCTTAAAAGTAGCCTTGTCCTTAATCATAACAACAGTACAACTTTGTGTACACGGTTGTGCTCTGGTATTATCAAACACACACACGCTATTGTGTCTTGTGTTAATCTTCTTGGAAGATTAGGAAGAAAAAGACCAGAGCATGCACCACCTCTCACGAGAGTTGATGCAATTTATTTAACGCAATATTTCACCGTCCTTGGCTTCTTGACAAGGATGATGGACAGCATAGAGTTGCATTCTAAAATTTTAATACATGGTTATCTTCCGTGTAACATTTACTTATTACACTTTCCTGCTTTTCCCTAGCTAATTCTTTAATCCTTCCTATGGAAAGTGCTACTATGAATGCAACCCTAATTGTTTCTCATGCTAAACTGAATATTAAAACTTTCCAGATCACTCGAGTACAATAATTTGAGAGGAATCGAAAGAAGGGCATTCGAAGGATCGACCATTGCCAGACTGTAAGTTCTACCCCAATATATATAACATAAAGTTCCTCTAAAAAGGAAAACGCAAAAGTCGTGTGCGCTTTCTCCATGTGGCTTCTTCTCATTTTACTTCATAGTCTTGAACTCTTTTCTATTTCTCTTTCATTCGTCCTTCCAGTCCTTCCGAATTTATTTTAATTACATTTTCTATTGTTTTGCCCTTCGTGTGCACTTCTAATGATGCAGCAGATGAGATCCAACTGCAGATTAAAACAATAAAAGATTTTAGGTCAACCGAACTCCGATCCGGTTCATCACGTTCTACAATTGCTCTCTATTGCAATATACAGACATATATGTTAGTGTGTTAGTGAAACTATTATTAGGTCTAGTTTCATTGCAGTACTTTTACTTTTTCTACACAAAATAACGAAGAAACTACATTTGAAATGTTCAGAACTCCTCCGCTGTGTATTTTGTCTCATCACAAAAATAATTATATACAGCCTTACTGTACATTGGTACTGTAAATATATTATTGATAAGCTTCTTAGTATTCTGTCCAGAATACTCTAAGCCTCAAGGCAATTCAAATTAATCTAATTAGTTTCTCATTTCTCCTCCAACTTCATTCATTAGCGAATAACTAAATGAACGAAAATACATTTATTTTCAAATCCTAAATAATTCTTATATCTAAACTATAACCTGGTGAAAACAAAACGCAATTTCTTCACAGTTTCTTGTGCTGAGTAGAGACCAAATTAACACACAAGTTCAAAAGAATTAGAAACCACCACAAAAATCTCTTTCCTTCTTTCTCGAGAACTTTCCTCTCTTGTTATTATTCTTTCTATCGCCACAGTGGACGACACAAACCACGAAGACAGTCAACAGAATATCGGATTATTATTTTCCCTAAACTTTCCTTCTCTTCATTAAATACACGAGTATTGCACTATTGCTTTCCATCCTCCTCAAGAGTTATTCCTTGATGATCTGCGAGTTTGCTAATAAATGATTCCCTGTTCTCTCTTAATTACAGAAGTTTGAAAGGAAATCGCCAGTTGACGTCTCTTCATCCAGAGAGTTTTGTTGGAATCGACAGTCTCCTTCTCTTGTGAGTCTTTTAATTAACCATTTTCTCAATTGCAATTCAACTCATAAAACAAGTTTAAAACTCATTTCACTTTAGTAAAAAGCGTCTCATTATTATTCCCTTCTTTCTTTCAAATGTATTTTTATATTACTTTTTATTATATACTCACAAGTTACTTTTATTGATAGATTTTCTTTTACTTCACTTTTATTTTTATCCATTTTTTCCATGTTTTTCCACACGAAAAAACACAAAAATTAACCGATTAGCCAGAAATCATCATTCAAACTCCTCCAGAAAAAGAGGCTTTAGATTTTGCTTTCACACGTTTTTAACAATTTAAAACACGCTGACTCACTCAGAGAGTTCTTAAAGAAAAAAAATAAAAAGAGTTCTCTCTCTCTCTCTCTCTCTCTTTCCACGAATAAGTTTGAGACTATATAGTTCCCTATAAAGCTTTGCAAGTTTTCCTCTAAGTTGATTTTATACTTTCTCATGCAGTTTCCTCCCAAAGAAAAAAACTGTCCGGAATAAAGTTTTCTTTCACACGGAGAACTCGCTTAGTGAACAAAAAAACTATCATCGCATGTACTCACACACACTTCACTTTTCCTCACACGTTTTTATATTTCCTTTTATCTTCAATAAACCAATTTTTGTTTAGCTTTCAATATGCAGCACACGATTTCTCACACATATTTTTATTAGTTATATACACACTCGCGCCTCCTTGAGATCTCTAATTCGATATACGTACAAACTATCATTGAATTGTGAGCGTGGATGACATATTTACTCTTAAATACCTACTTGAACGGTCAATTATATTACCCATAACGTATGAAGAAGGGTGTTGTTTTCTCCACTTCCTTCCTAGAAGTTTAGTCATTACAACACTTTCTTATGTTTTAACCTACTCGCAATATTGAACGTGAATTAAACTTTCAATAGATCAATTTCATATAGTGTACAGGTTTATCCGTACAATAAGCAGGTCGTTTAATGTTCTACTTTTTATATCCACGCAGAGACCTTTCTGGAACAGCCATAACCTACTTGCCCACGTCGGGTCTCAAAGGACTGGAAACCCTTCGATTGGAAGATGTCCTCACCCTCAGCGTCATCCCGTCGATATATCACTTCGAAGTGAGTACTACATACATAAATATATGTACAGCACAACTGTCCGCAAGAAATGAAATAGAATTTCTAATCTGAACCTAGGGATTCATACGGGAAATAGAATTAAGTTAGAGACGTATTTAACAGAGAGAGAGAGAGAGAGAGAGAGACAACTTTTCCAATGAATCTTCCTCAGAGATAACTTTGACTGGAGAATTCAGAAAGCATCCTTTCTTTTCTTTTGTCCAGGAGAGTAAGTTCACTTTCATCCCAACACACACACACATACACTCAGTGAACTATATAAAACCCATGCTACATTCAAAACCCCAGCGACTCAAAAGATATCAAGATAAATGTGAAACCAATTTAAGAAATGTGAATCCTATTATCATTCGCACATCTTATTCCACCAAAATGACTTTTAGCTTAATCCTTAATCTCATCTTGAAAGATTAAAAACCTCGAACGACTGTAAAGAAATAAGGATCACATTCTCTCATCAGCAGAATTAAAGTTGTTTCCACTTTCCCAGTTTCCTTATCCTGAATAAGACGATGAGAAGCAGTTCAGGGCTTTACAACTTTCCCCTTTCCTTCCGTCTCTGTATAAAACACATTCTCACATGCCCTATATTTTATTCATCTCTTGTCTTCTTCACAGTGAAGAGTGAATAGTGAATATATATACTTGTTGTTCCTCCCTACTGAAGCAACTATACTACGATTGTACTACGCACACACAATGCCTTCAGAATAAGAGAATGTCCCATAGGATATGTCAATTTCACAAAAAAATGTCAAAGAAAAAACCTGCTAGCTCAGCTTAAACCTCTAATTTTCCCCCATGTCTTCGTCTCCCGTATGATTCCTTCGCTGTGAAAGACAATTTTAATGAAGTATATAAACTCATACATACTTAACTCACCTCCTATCCCTCAGCGTAAAATAACAAGAGGAAAGAAAGGATAGAAAATAGAAAAATGTATGTGTGTGTTCTTTCACAAGTTGAGTTGTAATGTACTTCGTCAATCTCTCTCACAATCCCCTTTATGGGAAAGATTAGAGACCAATTTGAGAGAAGAAGAGTTGACACATCCGCTTTTTATCTTTCCTAACGAAACTACCCCATGCGTATAATATGTATAGACCTATTATGTGTCTACTGTGGCTTTCTTTGTCCAAAGTGAAAGTAGTTTGTCCCAGTCTCATCTTATAAAGATTAAATTTGATAGTGTATTAAGTTGTGAAGAGCTACACACACGAGGAAGTCTGTGAAATGTAATAACATGTTTTGACTTAACCTAAGGACAAGCAATATATGAAACATTTCCCAATAGATTTGACAACAACTTTTTCATATATAAACGCACGTATATAGTCTACTAGATATTATTGAATTAAGTTCGGAACAATCCATCCATCATCATCGATGACTTCATCAGAGACTTCTGTACAAAGTTAATGAATCCCTTGGGGTGCGCTCCTAAACTACTACTACACTTCTACACTCTAACCTTATTTGTCTATCACCTTTTCCCTTTAATGTTCCTAAACAAATAACACTAGTCAGAATGGACATTGTCTTGCGTGGAAAATCAACGTCTCTCTCTTTCTCTGTCTCGATATAGTTATTTATATTCTATTTACCTACGTGAATTCCTCTCTAACATTTAATTTACCAACTTAATCAAAACTCTCTCCCTTAATCAATCCCTTGTCTGCCCAAATTCATTTTCCAGAATCTCAGAGAAGCCAAATTGACTTGGCCCTACCATTGCTGTGCTTTCGAATTCCCAGAGACCCACGATCCCATTGCATTTCAAAAGTACAAGGTAAGTCTGGTTGTAACTTAACTATTGATTTGCCATTATTAGTTTAATACAAAAGTCACGAATCACTCCATTTCACTTTCTGTACTTTCACGCCTCAACATTTCTGCTGCGTCGTTAATAACCTTGAATTCACCCACACGTATATGTATATATATATATAGATTAAAGAAAGCTTTACTTGTACACACATCGTGTGAGGATTAGTAAATAACTATAAATGAATGTCTGGACAAGTTACAGTAAAATACACACACACACACAAAACTCCACAAATAAACTTTAGATTGACAAGTCAAGAATTTTGAGATCGTGACTCTCTCAGTTCCCCCATGATTACATTATTGTTCACTTCTCTCTCAGAAGTCTTTCCACGTAGTCTTCCCGTTTAACTTTCTCCTTATTATTAACAAGCTCAAGGGAAAGTTATTTCACAAGCCATGTTGCTTTCATTTCTGATACACTTAACGTTTACTTCTCCAGGAGATGGAAATATATTCAATTACCTCTGTACCTACGATGGTTAAAGTATATATAGTTCAAGCCCAGGTTTCTTCCGACAGGATACACAATTAAATTATTCATTGTGTTTGTACAATCTCACATAAAAAACTTACATGCGTCTCTACTTGTAAAGTTGTAATTAAAATAATTTTATTTATTATCCGCTTAGATTTTTAACTTTTATTCAGCCCAATTTCTAATTTCAAGTCTATATTCGTTTGCATCATACTTTCATAAAATTTCTAGGAATTCATATTGAACGCTGTAACAGAACTCTGTAAAAACCTCCATTCATCTACAACATCAACTCCCGAAGGATCTTCATTAGTAGAATCTTCGTCCAATTTAAGTCCAACTGAACCTTCCCTCAGGAAAACGAAAAGAGAAATTGCAAAATTCACGGACTCCAGGTCATCTCGCGTTTTCTCAAATAATTTCGGTAAGGATGATTCAATAAAAACCTATTCCGTGTATTCACTAAGGACCAATTCATTTTAAACAATCATACGTATATAGCGTGGGTAATAACATTATTTATTCTATAATTTCAGGGCCCTCTCAAGTTCACATCGGTTCAGAAGAAGAAGACTCAATAATCTACGCTGCAGATGAGACTGGAGGAGGTGGATTCGATCACGACCATATAGACCCATACGATCCATATGTATTTGATCCCGAGAGATCCTTTGGCTCCATCAGTAAGCTCATAATATTTATTTTGGCTTAACTTTCTTCCAAAATTCAACACTAACAATCTACTTATATATATTCACCAACGCTGACTCACCTTACCTAAATATCTAGATTAAGTAACACTACGTTAACAAGGAAGTTTTTCAAATACAAAAAATCAGTCAGTATTCTACATGGTTTGTGCTTTCAATTGAATCTCCGTTTACTCGCTGTACTGTAATCCTCGCACAACTGTCAAATAATAATAATATTGTTAATTCCCGAACTACCGGAAGAGCCGAATGTAGTTAGCTCAATATTGATCAACACAGTCTCAGATTTCCCTTTCTTACTGCCCTAACAATCAATTAGGATGATAAGCTCGTATACGTTCCTATCTCCTATTTCCCATTTTCTACACACACAATACCACTTTATATCCTGTTCTACTGCTCTCCAACTCCCATTAACTCAAACTACATTACATTAGCATTAAGTAATCAATCAGTTTAACATATCCTCATGTTCACATCTCTCAATCTGTCTCTCAATACAAAGACCCTATTTTCTCCCGCAGTCTAAAAGCCTACAACAAGTATTGAATGTCATCCTTTCTATTTACCCAGATGATTTTGAAAGAGCCAGTGACTTTAAGAAAGATGTTTGGACTCAGTTCGGACATTCTAGCGAAGGAGCCTTTGACAATGACATAGGAGTATTCCACCAAAGCGTAACTCCATCTCCAACTGTTGTTACTTTGTGTGGAAACGTCTCCGTAAAGAAACCACCGAAAGTCCTATGTCACCCCATTCCAGATGCTTTCAACCCTTGCGAGGACATTATGGGAAGTCTTTGGCTACGAGGAGCTGTTTGGTAACCCAACACGTTTTTTCTTATTCCTTCAGGAAGTATTGAAACTTTTGAAGGTCTTGAAATCTGCATTCTCCTGTAATAAGTATATGCACTACCATTGTTCCTTGGAATTAACTAAAACTTTCAAAAACCGCATTTCCACTATGGTACACTCGTATACTCAGCACTTATTACTTATGATTTATTTTATACGAGTGCAACTGACAAGAAACTACACAAAGTTCCACATTTCCTTTTAGGTTTTAAACAATATTCTTCCCATTGTGTTAATCGTCCTTGGTCCTATTTTTAATTTTAGCAATTTTAGATATTTTGTATCTACTTTTCCAAGATTTCAACTTTGACCCATTAAACACATTTCGCTAACAACGTAAAGGCGTGTATATTCATTAACCTCAGCCAGTCTTTTGTCCAATTAAACCATTCCCTATTTTAAAACTTAAAGTAGAGTAGGAGGAGTCCCAAACTCAGTTTAAGAATTAATTTTGCCTCTCATGTATTAAGGAGTTTCCTACTTCTAATTAGAAACTCACATGTATTATATAAGCCAGCAAAGACGGGTGATTAATGGGGCTTTATTCTTCTTTCCTGTCGCCTTATATATAATTCCACCTTCATCCCTAACAATAGAAATATATTTCCCAACTCCTTTCCGTTCCTTACAATGGTTTATATCCTCCTTTACTGCCTTAACACACTCTCACTCATTCACACTTCATTGCTTCTTCGTCTAAACTCTAAAGTATTCCTGGGCTCAGACAACATTCCAATCCTAAGTGAATGCTTTCTCTAACCCATCTTAAGATTATTATTCATTATGCAAACTTTTATTCTCAAGGATATTCTTCTTCTTTTACTTTCTTCTTCATCTGACAAGCAATACAGACATACACACACGCACACAAAAGGACTTCAATAGATTATGTTCAACCTTCCACCCCAAAACCCTCACTAAACACACATAAAACTATACCAAAAAGTCAGAAGTTTAAAAGTCACACACACACCCGAGTTTATTTCACGAAGCCTCTGCTTCTTTTCTACTTCATCAATTTTAACAATCTTCACAGAAATACGAGAAAACGAGCACTGGTCCTTCCCGACCAAAAATAAAAATACAAAGGAGCCCATTAAAGAATATAATTTCAGACAAACTTTATACACCCAAAACAAGACACAAATAAAAATTTAAACGGTTATTTTATGACGTCTTGCCAAACTTTTAAGTGTAGGAAACCAATCAAAACTTTAAGAGAGAGGAAAAGAGTAAGATTGATTATATTGAAAAGTAGTGAATAAACACACAGACCGAGATTGACTCAGGTCGCAAAAAGTAAAACAAAGAATAAGACTCAACTCAAGAGAAAGTTAAACTGTTGTTTTTCCTTAGATTTATTTTCCTCATTGGAACAGGATGAACAAGAAGAAACAGGAGAGTTCCTTTGAGGAGAAAGCTGAGAGCTAAATCATCATCTTACAAAAGTGTATATATCAATAGAGAATTATTAATATTACGTTTTCAATCGTATTTCTATTTCAAACAAGAACCTTGAGATACATATTATTATTGTGAAGAGTGTTTGCTCTTTCTCGATTAGGAATTTTTACAATTACATTCGTAATGAAACTTCCCTTTTAAATTTTCCATTACTATTCAAGTTATGATGCGAAATTGTTTTAGCAAGAAGGAACTATTCCAGCATATTCCAATGCCAACCAAGGTATAATATATTCCTTAAGAATCTATTTATACTAATTCATGGGACAGATGAGAATGGAAATAACTTCTACAGAGTTGAGGCATAAGATATTCTACGGCTAGAAACGAGAAAAACAAGATGCCAAGTAGACCGAGAGAAAGAGACTATCGCAGTTTCATAACTGTTATGGTTTTTTTGAATGTATAAGATGCAAAGCCATTATGATATGACTACAACACGAAGCTCTGGGTGTATACGATTATTATCCATGTCCTATGTCTCTAAATTTGAATCATATATTATATTTCATACACATGGCTTAACCCTCCCGGCCCAGGTAAATATTCTTGCTTGCAGACAGACTCTATACATATATATTTATATGCGAACAAGATGCAATCTTTAAGCTCATCTTTTAGACTTTCACATTCCCACAGCTTGTGTAACCATTTTTGCCAAAAGTCTTTATGATAAACACTGCAGAAGCTCCCAATCTATTCCACATGTGTATAATATATATATATATATATATTATACACTCCAGGTCGTCGATCACACAAAGCAAATCTCGGAAACTTTTGGGTTTTCTCCCGTGAGTAATCTAAAGAATGTTTGCCTTTGGAACATTTCCTTGTCCTTACCTTGTGTGTCCACGTATACATACATTTGTTGTATTATGTACGTTCTACTTCAGTTAGAGAAGGCTGATTGATCTTTCATGTGATCAAATCCTGAGGACGTGTGTGCTTAGGCATATTATAGACGAGCAAAGACGTACTATAGTATTATTAGCTTGGGCTAAAATCTCTCTCTGTACATTTGTGTATACTTTTGACACACAACAAACACAATATTAGATTGTCTCTGCTACCAGGAAGAAAAAAAGCCCACTAGAGAGAAAGTTGTATCTTTATTATTAGAAACTATTTCCGACAGATAGAAATAGAGTAGGCGAACAAAAAAACCCCTTAGGCATCATCCCTACTCAACTAGAAAATACATATATATAAACTCCACCGACGAACGAACCGGTGAAGTAGTCAAAAACGTCGTCATCCTCGTTTCATGTTCGAAAGATTCGCTTGAATGAAAGTCAGATTTGAAAACGCGGCCTTCGGGTCGAATTGCTTTTTAGTTGAGATACACTCACACGACTAAAATTGTTTCCCAAAAAGACTTCCCATATTCCCTATTTGTATATTGCATATAGATTTGTGTGTGTGCATGCAAGTTAGTCTAGTCCTTGCCACACTTCCACAAAACTCCTTCACCGTGAAAGTACTAACTTTCAAGTGCCCCAGCTTAGCATACTACGCACTACGAAACTTGAATAGATTGTCCACTTTCAATTTCCGCATGCATCCAACTCAAATCTAAATTAACTTGGTAAGCCGCCACCAAAACCTCCACCACTAACACATCCCGACCTTCTCCTCCTTCGTCCTCATATGTGGTATAGATTAATGTTCCTTCAAATTGCTAAATCTCTTGGAAAAATGAATTACAAAACTAACGACACCCTTGTAAATCATCCTCTGAGGTTCATCTGCCTTAGATTCACGCAAATCTTTGTACAAATCCACATGGGAGAAATGGAATAAGTCTCTTCCAAAATTATACTTCGGAGAAAGTCTCTCGTAATTCAAGTCTTTTATTATTTATCTCTCGTATGAATCTTTTACTTTATTTAAAACTTTATAGTATTCGTAATCTCCCATCTCTCGCTCCGTAAGGCTCACTACCCTCCTTCCTTTTCCTTATTAACTTAAAAACTTTCATGCTATCTCTCGCATTCATCCACGTGTTAATATGCATAATATGGCTTGTTTCATTAACTCCATAACTCACTATCATCACTCAAGCAGCTATATTGGATTGTCAGTTGCTTTCCCTAAGTTTACTTTCTCCGTGAGGAATTGACTTTCTCATAGAAAGTGACTGACACATGTCTCTCTCACTATCTCTCTGTGCATGGTACTATATAGTCTCAAGTAGTCCTTTGCCTTTCCCATGCTGGTTCTTTCATTTCTCCCCTTTGCATTCTTCAAATTCCCTTTCGAAAGAGATTGAATGAGCTTATCAACTCTCTCCACAAGGATATATATATACGTGTATACTACTGTATACATCTCTCTCTTTGTTCAAATCTGTTGATTCGATTACTCACTTTCCTATATATATCTTACCACACACACAGATTGCATAAGTTTTAACTTTCCCCATCTCTCTCTCTCACTCCTTATTGCGTATTATACATATATATAACTCATGGTCTGTTCTGTCTCTCTGCTTGAAACAAATCCTCAGAGAAACCAGGTCAAGATAAAGATTGAAAAAGAACACACACAACAATGAACGTATGTATCAAAACCATGAAATTCACACACAGAGAGAGATACTCAGAGATACTTTCATCCTACCCAAATCCTTTTACTTTCAAAAGCCTCCTCATGAACTGACACACGAAGCTTCCAATAATAATACTCTACTGACAATGTTCACGTTTTATAGACCGATAAACCTATAACCTTTCGTAATAATGGCCTTTTTGGCTATCTGATTGACTCGTACCGAGTGTAATTTCGCATTGAACTGCAGACACCTTATTATTACATCTCCTCTCTCTCTTTCTCATTTCCCCAGAACAAAACTCAAGCACTGAAAGATAAGCAAGATATCCTTCCTATACAAACAATTGTCTAAAAATTGGCTTTTACACTGAAACAAAAAACAAAACCATCCAGCCAGACATGTACACACACACACACACACACACGCTCATTTCGATTTCACCATCCGATGTGGTGGTGGTGGTGGTGAAATCTCCTTCACAATAATATTAACTTCCTCTCTACTGAATCACTATATCGAAATGAAGCTTCCTTCTTCTTCTTTGTTTTGTCCAGGATCGTTGTTGCACTAGCCTTGATAGGAAACACCGTAGTGCTAGTCGTCCTCCTCTTAGCTCCAGGAAGAATGACAGTCCAGCGTCTCCTAATGGCCAACCTCTCTTGGGCAGATTTATGCATGGGAATTTATCTCCTAATGGTCGCCACACAAGATCTCGTCTCTCTCGGCTCTTACTTTAACTACGCTATTGACTGGCAATTAGGCTGGGGCTGTCAAATTGCTGGATTCCTCACTGTCTTCGCTTCAGAACTCTCTGTTTTCACTTTAGCTGTAATCACTGGAGAAAGGTGGTACGCACTCACGCGAGCTATTCATCTTACCAAACGACTCACTATCGTTGGTGCAGCTCAACTCATGTCCCTGGGGTGGTTCCTATCCATTATCCTCGCAGGTCTACCCCTTGTGGGGGTCTCTTCGTATTCAAAAACTAGGTAAACGTCCTTACCAATTACGTATATTCATTTATGACATAGCAGTTGTCCAGCTCATGTGTAAAAAATATATATCTTTCCGCAGTATATGTCTCCCAATGGAAGCGGAAAGTACTGGGGCAATCGTGTACTTATCGTTCCTCCTTCTATTCAACGGACTAGCATTCCTCCTAGTGGCAACAGCTTATCTCCAAATGTACAGGGCTGTTGCAGGTCACGGAGGGGGGGCAGGGGGAGGAGCTGCAGCACCTGGAGCTTCTTCTGCTGACACTGCCATAGCCAAGAAAATGGCTCTCCTAGTCTTCACAGACTTTGCATGTTGGGCTCCTGTGGCTTTCTTTGGTCTCACTGCCGTCGGGGGTTATCCGCTCATCGGTAACATATTTGGCACACTTTCCTATATTAAACTAACCGTGAAGTCTACTTTCTCTCTCCATGTGTCTATAATTAATCGCAATGCATTTGTGTGTGTATGTTTGTGTAGGTGTGACTGACTCGAAGATCCTCCTCGTCTTCTTCTACCCTTTGAACTCAACCCTCAATCCATATTTGTACGCGATTATGACAAAACAATACCGAAGGGACTTGTTACTTCTGCTCAGCAGGTAGCCACACTAAATTGATCATATTATGATCATCAACGGTCTCTCTATCTCATCCGCACTGCTTTCTCTCTGCCTTTCTCTATCTGTCTTTCTTCAACCCTTTTTTATACGTTTCTTTACACACGACCACTACCTCTGTACTCTATCTCTTTCCCCATCTGCTCTATATACTCTCATTACCGACTGACTCAATATTAATAATACTACTACACCTGTGACGTCATGTAGAAAGCCGTATTTATACAAGCGTGTATTTGTCTCTCTTAAGTGTATTGTTGTTTGTTACTACTTTCTCCTCCGTCGTATTTTTAAGTACCGTTATATATATATATACGTACCCTAAATTGTCAAGTGTGTTAACATCTGTCCACCACCCCAGATGCTTAAGTGTAAACAGGGTTGTTATTTTCCTCCCGTTTGTGTACTGAAATTTCGTGGAGAAATGGATAAAAATTCATTTTAACTTGAATTCTATTCAAATATTTCTCTCGTTATTTCTTAACAAACCTTTGTACATATAATATGTAATGAACTGAGCATTTGTATGGTAATAGCACTCACTTTCTTCCTTCTATTTTTGTATGTGTAAACTGTAAAGTCCAATTGTGTCAATTTCTATTCAACCTGCTGCGCTAGTCTTTCCAGCAATTTCGCTATTTATCAACCTATTTATAGTCTCAACAGCAGATGAGAACTTTCCCCTTTAGTCTGGTTTTGTAAAGTAATTGCAGAGTCATCAAAAGCAATACAAAAAAAGCTTTAGCTTATTCTCCCAAAAAACTACTTTTCATTATTCATGCAACTAACCTGTCTTGTTAGCAGGAGAAAGTGCTCTCGTTAGACGACACTGGCCAGTCACACACGTTCTATAAAAAGTTTTAACAACTTCTTATACATTCGAATAGACTTTTAGACACGCGTATTAAATCATCATATACAAAAAAGGGAAAACTTATGAGACTGAGCATTGACCAATAGTCCCACACATACATTGGTTTGATAACTTTGTTTCCACTCTTTTGCATGTCTGTTCTCCTTCACCTTTTCTCTTACACTCGTCGCAATATGCCTGTGAACACACTCTCACACTCTCAAGACACGGAATGTGCACGAGAAGAGCAGCTCGATATAAAACAGGACAATCAACGAATAACACTTTGCAAACCATGCAAACGGTCCTTAGACTGGGCTCCGTTACGGAAACGAAGGTCGCTCAGCATCTCAACAATCACCATCATCCCCCACAACCTCATCATCAAAATGCTACCCAGCATCCATCTCCAAATGGAGAGGGACTGAGGGGACTTTCACCACCGAAAACTCAAGAACCTCCAATGATGAAACCTGAGATCAATCATGACAAGTTTCCTTCATCTTCACCTTCACTAAATAAGAAAGATGACGGAGGACTTGCAGGACTTCTCTCAATGACCGACGATCCATCTCACCGAATGTTTGATCATCCTTTACTCCCATCACTTCCAGAGAGCAGTAGAACTGGCCAAGAAGAAGACAAGAAAAGAAATTACTCCCATTCTGAAGATGAAGACCATCTTAATGGTGTAGTTGGACGGAGCATTGCAGAAACCAGTTTTATCCGAGTTCCAGGATCATCATCCAAGGGATCATCATCATCATTCTGTAGTAAAGGCCAGAAAGAATCATCGCTCTTGGGTCACAAGACTAAGACAATCTCTGAGGAATTTCATGACCTAGACCACGAAGTCTCTGAAATCACTCCGTTCTGTAGAACTCATGAATCCACTGACGAGTAATCTTTTAAGTAGGCTATCTGTAATTCCTATGCGATACTCTTTCTCTCTACTTTCTCCCAAACATCTCCTCCTTTAAGGTTCTTTTCAAATCAAATAACTAATTAACGGTCTTTTGTATTCTAATCGTGTTTAAGTTAGTTTCTTTTTTGGGTCGAGTTCCTTCGAAATGTGCCAAAAAGAATTGGGTGAAAGAAGGTTATTTTGTAAGACAATAGACAAGTGTATATAACGATATGAATATATGTATGCATATCTAACTTACGTAGAATCTCGTATAAATAATTCGTTGTATAGTTTTTGATAGGAAAGAGCAAAAGACGATCTCAGGAACTCAATTACCCGAAGAGTAAATATTGTGTAAAGTGTACACGCTACCCGTGAAAGTTTAGTTTGCATGAAGAGCCGAGACTTTCTCTGTGTTAAATCGCATTAGGGAAGAAATAGACTGTGCATAAGAGTCTTCGGTTACTCGCGAGTAAACAAATTACTTTCTTTGTGATAGAAATCATAACTTTGTATTGAATGCTAATGAGATAATAGCAAGTAGCGCATAAAACTATTTCCTCCAACCCAGACTTCGTATATCTGTATTCAAGGAAGCGACTTAAGAGAGAGATTACGCATTCGTTATTAGACTACAGAGTATATTAAATTTACATGTTACTTGTGTGAAATCTGAAATGCACCAGAAAGAGTCACTTTTTCGAAACGGAAATAGGTTTTCCAGAAGATTGAAATACATGGAACATTACTTTCAAAGGTTGAGTGAGGGATGTGATATGGCAATACGTAATAGTAGTAATAATAGTAATAATAATAATAATATTAAGGCATATTCAGAGATGCTAAATTAACTTAATGGAAAATTTAAGCAAGTTTGTCTATGTCATTTCCCCCTGCAGCCTCTTTAGCTTAGAAGAAGGTTCCCTCATTGTAACACAGTTTTACCCGAATAATATTATTCTGTACACCAAGAAAGGGTTTGGCTTTCTCTGAAATTCATGAAGAACTGGTGACTAGTTGCTTATAAAATGTATACGTGTTAACTGTGATGCGAAAGTTATGCAAAGAGACGAATGAGATATTTATTCATGCTAAAAATAAGTATAAAATGGATCCACTCCTAGAAATAAACATGAATTGTAGTGCACGCTAATATATAGATTTGAATTCCTAAATTATTAAATATAATATTAAATATAATTTGGCTACAACTTATGGATGAATAAAACCCAAAATGATTCGACATGCACATAGCTTGTGAGATAGTTTACTCTTTTACTTAGATCTTATAGAGCAATAAATCTCATTACTAAATGACGTGTAATTACAATTAGCATGTTGTACGCTTGAGTTTCTAATGATAATGGAGACAAGATTTGAGAGTACTTTCCGTTGAAGCATGATTGTGAATTTGGCTGATCATTTTCATTAAAGTCCATTGAAATGAGTTCCAGGAAAAACTGTGGTCAACAATATTGATTACACATACTTGTCTGGTTGCCAGCAAGCATCGTCAGGTGGGCATTTGCAGAGATCTTTGTAGTATTCTTCAACAGCCTTTTCTTGAGCCATCGTTTCAATAGCTCCAGGACGGGTCCGACGAAGCTGATTTATCGCTTGTTCTGCAGTCAATCCACAATAGCGAACCAAGTAACAAGCTGCGAAAACTCCTGAACGTCCACGACCAACTCGATCAGCTATGCCCACTCCTTCGTCCAATTGACGGGCAGTTTCACAGAAGCAAATGAACAGTTTGATTTGCTCAAGTGTTGGGGCTGCCAACTCTTCAACGGGGATTTCCATCCAGTAGAATTCAGTATATTGGTGAATTGGAGGGCGAGCTTCAGAAGCAAGTGAGACAAGTCGACGGATCCCATTCTTCAAGAGAAAGCGACAATGATCTGGGTACTGTGGCCAAGCCATCAAAGCCAATTTTCGTTTCAGGACCCACTGGAATTTCCATGGGGGACGGATGTCGCCGGTTTTCTCCAAGAAAGGGGTCAAAAATGATCTCTAAAAAGTAAAAACAAGCGATTAAGTCATTGGATTAAGCAGCAACGGCAGCATTACAAAAACGGAGGCTGTGATTTATTGTTAGTTACCTTTTTAATGGCCCATTCAGGAAGTCTCATTCCAGGATTGGCTTCCATGTACTCAGCGTAAGTTTGAGGTATCTCCATTTTGAGTTTGTCAAATCGACTCCCTACGAAAATATCAACCTCAGTGCGACAAGAATTTGTATGATTTTTCAAAGCAACTGCAGACACAGCTTTGAATCAGTATTTTATTTTCAGCTCTGAATTATGATGATGATAGGTATTGAAACTTGGTGATGATTTATTGACGTTATCTTGACAACAATAAATTAGCATAAAAAGCTACTGCAGTGTAGTAACTCTTCGGCCAATTTGTAATCGTAATTGGAATCTGGAATTAGCAGGACTATTTGCTTTGCAAGTTCTGTAATCGACGTTTTCGGAAACCTTAAGCTTCTTAGCATACTGTAGTTCTGTATCAAGAAATCAATTACATTTCAGAGTTATGCATTTCCTCCCTTCATATACGAAACCAATACGGTGTATCTTAACTCACTAGTTTGTTCAGCCAGTTAGATAAGTTGGTACTCAAAGCGGACACTATCTCAATTGAATCATTTCGATTTTTTTGAATCACAAAATGCAATCTCATACCGGCAATGACTAGTAATTTAGATCCAAGAATATCACGAGAAGTTACAGTTCCAATTGTCTGAAATTTACAAAAAATGCATATCATCTGAATTATTAATAGCAAATCAACGGATTACTGAGCGCAGTTAATATTAACCTCAAGTCCTAATAAATCCAGTCCACATGAATAATACTCGCAAACCTGAGTTACTCTCAACGAATCAATGTCGAGGGCCCAGGTTTTTCCTAGCTCAAAACATTTTTGTATCCAATATTCACACTGTATCACTCCTTCCTCTGATGGTATAATCTATGTAATACATATTAAAGTTGGCATCTTGTATTCCTTAATTCTTACACTGATATCAGTAAGCCTACTTACAGACACTAAATCATTTCCTTCCTGTCCATCGG
>Ga0194135_10000563_pt1 | contig 21905 bp, 12 predicted proteins | sample LitLau_LLRF_2013_FD_134024 | JGI IMG/M metagenome (GOLD analysis project Ga0194135, IMG submission 134024) | Freshwater sediment microbial communities in response to fracking from North America - Little Laurel Run_MetaG_LLRF_2013 (version 2) | ecosystem: Environmental > Aquatic > Freshwater >...
AGACCTATACTGACTGGACCTTCCTTATATCGTTTGGGGCGACTTGGTAATTTGTAGCCAAGCAAGCAAGTTTATAAATCAGCACACGAAAAATCAATCATAGCAAAACGAGTGTGTAAAGAAGACGAAACTTGAGGTCGTGATCGGAATGGATGAGCTGATGATGATACTGATGAGCATTACAGTTTCATCCGACAGGACTCACGTCTAGTTAAGCCTTTTCTTTCTGTGTAAATAGATAGAATGACTATGAATACTCATTTTCTCTGGAAAGTCGATCTATTCGACCTTTTACACTTTCACTGTAGAAGATAAATAGTCAAGTTCCTCATCTCATAATCTCATTCAATTTCATTTCATCTTGAATCTACTCTACAAAACTCCGGGATGACATTTCCCCCTTCCCAGTATCTTCTTTTGGCGTCGTATTCCATTCAAGCAAGAATGAGAACCTCCTCGAGACACAGGGTGAATTATGACACAGTAGGAGAATGATATGAGGCAATTTCCTCCTCAAAAACACAATTATAAATTAAGATTTGTTTGTTTGAAATAGCCCTTCAAGATCTAACAAAATTAATGTATATTATGCTGAAATAATTAGTCCTCATTTCGTTTCAACCCATGAGACTCTCAAGAAGAGTAATTCACTATTCTGGGAACGGATCCACGCGGAATGAATTGCGAGAAACGGTCAGGGAGTTTATATAATCTGATTAAGGATGCGAATTTCACTATCACATTGTCCTGTTGTATTTCCAGTGTACACGTACACACCATCGTGCATTAGTTATTCCACAGCAGCTGCTGCTAGCTCCTGCTGCTGTTGTATGGAGATATCATGGAATTCACAAGAGCTTTTGTGTCCAGTGCAAATATAGAACGACAACCAATTATCATTATCTGTGATAAGCAGCAGGACCAGCGTAGGTACTTATGTGTATACTCTCCCTAAATTATTTCCAGTATTGACCAAAGGAAACTATTCACAAAATGCATGAATACATCTCTAAGGACTGTACGGTTTCATCAGCTCTCATTACAGATCAAACATGCGGAAATTGAAATAGCCAGATTATAATTTAATGATACAGAATTCAAATTCAAAGCCCCTGCTTGTACACGGTTGTTGTACATGAAGAGCATGGATGAATAGTAATTTTGATTCCCGTACGTACGATATAATCAGGTTGTTCTCGTAGTTAAAATATACAATTCACCGGTTGTAAATGTATACTAAACCAATTTGGTGGAAAAGAGGAAGTTTTGTTAGCTTTTCATTTCATTACTCTATCTACAAATGCAGGAGTCTCTCTCTCAGAAGTAAATTTGACTTGAGCTGCTCACAAAAGAGAGAGAGAGATCTGAGTTACGAGGTTATTAGTCAGGGAGGACCTATTCGAATAAAAATAAGTGTATACCAAGTATTAATTCCGACCAAGTTTCCTCCTCGCTGTCAGTAAGAATATCGCAAAATATAAGTCACCCGTGTGTGTCGGTCTTCATGAACTGAATGACAAGGCACCAAACTACTGTGTAAACATTTGGGTGAGTCTCCAAAGCGTTTCATTTATTATGTCAACCAACATAAAATCTTCCTGTGTCAATATTACTTCCAAATCAAAGTACGATTTGCTGCTTTATAGGCCATTTCCAATTGACGAACATAAGCCACATCTGCAATGACTGACGAAGGCGGCAGCGAGTTATCGTGCTGTGCCATACACTCACAGAAAGAGAGAGAGAGAAAGGGGAGAAAGTTTATGCATGACGTAGGACATTTTATATATTATCCTTTTTATTAAGGGTTTACCCTTAAGACAGAATATAGAAGAACGAGACGATGACGATACTGATGCGGGCATACTGGTTGTACTCGACGAGGAAAGTACTCACTCACTTTCTCATCCCCAACTCTCTCTCACCAAGACGAATATAGCGTCACTATTTCCTCATAATGTCAAAGTTCAGCCACGCTTCCTTGCTTCGCGTCCATTTATATTGCGAAATGTTATTACGTCAGGTCCTTATGTTACTTTATTTTCTGTATAAACATCACGAGACTAATTTCATTCGATTTTCATGAGATTTCAGATCAAATTGCTATTGTACTCCGCTCTACACGCTTAGTTTCACATCCATACAACAACTACTATATATATTGCATTACGAGGGGCAGTGTAGAGGAAGGACGCGAATCATTTCACGGATGATAGCGGAATAAATATCAGTCAGAATCACCCCACAGACGATCTTTAGTAAGTCATCACCTTTTGTGGATCATGAAAGTCACGACAGTTCCATCAAGGCGAACCTCAAGAGAAGTGATAATGGTTTTGGGTAAGAAAGAAAAGTAATCGGTTAAGTTTATCTCATCCACTTTCTCTGACGATGTGTACACGAAGACAACCAAGTGCTTGTCGTGTAGTAGGGGGAAGGACAACGATGGAGAAATGGACTCTAATCTACTCCATAGAAATGCGTCGAATAGTCCAATATTACTTAAAGACAATACAACCAACCTACTCTTTAACATTCATGTGATACAACTGATGTTGTGAGTGCATAATATATATAGCCCGTTTCGCTAATGAAAGGTAATGAATGAGTGTTAGCAGACCGCAAAGAACGTTTACAAACAAGTTTCGAATTCCATTTGCCCCTCACAGAGTTCTGTTGTTTCACTCTCTGAGGAGGAGAATAAACTTCTGTGAAAACTCAATCATCGAGACTCGGAAGTATTTGAGTACACACACACTTATAGTAGATCAAAGATTAATGCAGAGAGTATGTACAGAGGTAGGTGGTTTCTACTGGTTTTAGAATGCGAAAGCACACAAATTGTTTTCCGGTCATGCTGAACGAAGCGGAATGAGACAGCCCAATAGATCTTCATGCATTATATAGACATGAGAGTAGATGGAAAAGGCCCATCGACCACTGCCACCAAAAATACTCTTATACTTGCATGATCTTTGCCTTCTTCTGCACACACACACAATGTTGCTTTATGCTACATTATGTGTTTGTGAAACACTTTTCTTCTTCTGCTGAAGATAGAGAGATCGAGGAGTACATGTACTTGACATGACATCAGAAACATACTAATTGATATTGCCACATGTAGAACATACTGAAGGAAAGAATTGCTTGGCTTCTAAAGAACAAACCTCCTCTGTATAAAAAAATTCTCCCGTCTGTCTCTCTTCCAACAAAAACACCATCTTTCACACTTGGTATTTAGAAAGAGGTGTGTAAGTCAATGTAACCTATTGAGCTTTACTTTTACACAACTTGTTTCCTTTGCCGATACTCGTCTCATCTCGACTATACTGACTAGATCTACTCTCTCGCTCTCTCCCTAGAGCATACAGAATTGAAATAGCGTGACAACTGACTAAATGAGCTACTTTCATCCTCCTACATTTTTCTATACTCTGATCTCCTATAAGAAATACATAATACACATTATCAATAGTATTTAATCATGTTACAAAGAGACTTAACTTTGAAAACTACTCCAGGGCAAATCTACTTGTGAAAATGTTATTTCACATTGTGTAAAAAGCTGTATGGAAAACATGTCCTACAAAATATATTTTATATTGCCAGAACTGGGACAAGATTGATCCCAAGTTCAATTCGAATTTATTGATGTTATCGTCAAGTCTGACGAAAAGCTAATGAAAGTTTCCAGTTACATAGAAGTAAATAAAGTAAATAAGCGAGTATAATGTATACTTGCAAATATTACATTTAGGTTTTGAGTGAGTCGATGAATTGTTCAAGAATATTTATCGGATAGTTCATTTCTTATTGAATATTCTGACGACGATGCGAAGGTCTAATTTCTCGCTAATGAAATATGAATGTCTTTTCCTGTGTATATGCTCTCTTTCACCACTATATAACGTAATATCTAACTTTCTAATGCATTTAACATTCGTATAGTCTCAACCTTTCTCAGATGGGGTAGTAAATAAGAAATACCCTTGTATAGGTTACTTCTTTCATTTGCGCAGAATTCGATAAGTCGATTTGACAGAGAAAACGATTTTCTATAACATTATTTTTGTTAATTTTCAACCTTAAATAAAGTAGCGCTACATGCACACTACCCACTGTCCGTATTTCCTTTATATGAGTTCTAAAAGGAAAAACCAAATTGATTTTTAAACTTCAAAAGAACATATTATATGTAGTAAGCATTCCGAAAATACGTCTCAAGACCAGAACTTTCTCCTCAAAACTTTTACCCTGTGATTTCCGATACCCGACTCCTGGTGAATTTCATTAGCCTCAGGGTCCTTCAGCACGTCGTCGTCAACAATTCAAATTGATGCAGAGTTGACAGTAGTCAGTTCCGTTGTCCGTGGCTTCATGTCTCGAGTAAAAGTGACGTATGCTTATAGTAAATCGTTTAAGAACCCTTGACGTTGTCAATGAGTTGTGTATACAGTATAAGCCTCATAGTCTCATCTTTCAAAGGCTACAAGTCATAATGCTCTGTACATTCCTCAAAGCAAAAAACGCCGAGTATGCAAATCGACACTCATTCTTCCTAACTTTGCGTGTAGGTATGCTTTTAAGTGACTCGCGTTTGAGGTCTCACTCGTGATGATCTCCTAAAACCTCATTCACACACCGTTAGCGTTGACGTAGATATCTACTATCATCCATTTGTACATATTCTTTATACACACAGCCAGATGCACTTCCATGAACCATTTGGTTCCATCGGTTCGCCAAGTTGGAAAACTAAAGGAATGCACACATCAAACAAAAATGCCCAGAATTCCTTCCCGAACTTCACAGAGAGAGATAGAGAGAGAGATGGGACAGCAAGACTCTTAATAGACTAGTTTTGAATGTATTAACTCATCGATTCATTCTGCACTCGGGGTTTTTTATGCGGATAAGCCACGTCATATGATAGTCATAAAAAAGACATAAAACTTTGACTGCTTACCTTATAAGAGTTTATGTTATAAGCAGCTAAAAGAATTGGTAGATGTCTTGATAAGCTTAATTGAAGTGTATGTTCTTCTCATCAATGCTTCACAACGCTGAACCAACGCTGTTGTACTTAATATCTCTCATCACGAAATCCTTAAATGTTCACTTTAGATATGATCGCAAGTGTTCAAGTCAGCTTGGCAGAAAAACTCATGAATCGTAATTTATCAAATTGATTGTGTTGTCTCCCCGACCTAACCAATCTGTGGCACAATAAATCCTCTTCTTGTTAAGAGGAAAGTTTTTAAACCAAACTCTCGTCACTTGACAAATCGCATGTATTCAGTTCTATTAATATAAATGCGAAGGCAAGGCGTATCTTATTATACTTTACAAGGGAGAAAAGTAGACTTTCTCCGTCCGGGGGAAACTGAGTCTAGAATCGGGTATTTCTTCTCCCTAACTACTACTTCCTCATGTTTCCTAAAATTCCAAACACACAAATGAACGAGACCGTAGTAGCAGCAGCAGGAGGAGTGAATAAGAAGCAAAGGCGAATGTCGGAAGGTTATGTGAAATACCCCAAGGAAAATTAGAGTAAAGAATAGTATTGAAAAATTCAACGAAAGGATCAACTAGAGATAAGTTGAACTGGAAGTCCCGTTAAAAGGTTCTTCGGGCCGATGTTCCATGTAGAATAGATGATAGTGAGACAACGAGTTCTTGCCTGTGCTTGCTTACCACACGACACAGTGCTCTCTCCGAGTAAAAGTTTGTGCGACTGAAACAACAACTCCTGAATTTCCCTCAGTTGGAGTCAGACCGAATTCTGAACCAAGCAGTTCCCGAAATACCCGGATAAGGTCCTTTTTCATGCAACTCCCTCCTCGAGTCGGTTCAACTCAACATGCTCTTTTGCTACGTAGCTGGTGACTCCTCCGGAGAGCCAGGAAACGCTACTGGGGATGATATAATGATCGAGTGTGTTTCCTACACCAGAGAACTGGAAGAAGAAGAAGGATAGATGGATGGATGGATATAGAATGAGGTATATATACTAATACCAGTATGTACTCTCTCAAACACACTTTCAAAACCACAAGCACATTCAACATTATTTTATGCGACGCTTTCTTTTCCACTTTCTCCGTCTACTACTCTTTCTCCTGAACACACTTCGTCTTCACCTAATACTCACTTCGAGTAAATAGCAGGGGCAACATGGTGAAGCCAACTTACTTATCGGCACCCACAACCACTACCATATTACCAAACCTAAACCTTCCAGAGTTCCAAAACCACATTCAAGAGTGGAATACAACCACTTTCTTACCTACTTTCTTCACGCTATTGTAAACTCTTATGAGCTTGGGTAACTAATATGGTGTAAGTACAGTTGAGTTTTCCTCAGGTAGTAGTAGTACTAGTACAGTAACATTACAGGAGTGGGTTTAAGTACTGCTTTCACGGAGTAACCACGTTCTTCATAGAGTACTAGGCTCTCGAAAGGTTCATGTCCCTTGTATTATTAGACATTAGTTATTTCCTGTCAAATCATTCTAGTACCACACACACGTCTCTAGTCTCAACCTCCGTAGTACAAATCCCCAACCTATCTAAAGTGTCAGTTTGTTTATGAAGTAAACGAAATCCGAGTCACCTGTGCTATCCTTAAGTACACAACCTGTCTTTCATTTATAACCCTCAGTTTCCAACTGTTTGGAGTTCATGAAAATTACATTTGGAAATTCAGGCAGGAACCAACACTCTTCTAATGTAGACTTTGTGGCAAACTGTCCCTCCTGACTCCTAGTAAATTGTACCGTTCCTTCACTCTCTTTATACTTTCGTGAGATTGAGGCTGTAAGTTGTACAAATAAATAATGATGATACATAGAACACGAAACTATGCTTTAACCAAGGATAGTTTATTTTCTCTTTTGCACCATGTAGAAAGAGTTTTGTGTGTGTGTGTGAAACGAAATTGAGTCGCGTGAAAATTCCATGAACAAAGTAACATTAGTCAGCCAACCTTTTAAGGTAATCATACACTTCGCAGTTAATTTTCATCATACTAACCATCCAGTAGAGTGCATATACCACGAATATAAAGTAAAAATGTGGCTATATGGTCTATGCAAACAAATTAATGTCCATGCACATCCACGTAAAACTTTCTGTGTAATTAAAGTCAGGCATTATACAGATATTTTCATTTCAACTGACAACTATTCTATTATACTTCTATTAGTCGGTATATAGGTTCTTATAATATCCTTTCCGTTGCGTTGTGCCGTAAACATTAATTGATTAAGCTAGTGACAACCGGTGGGTTTGTTTGTAGAGTAACTATATTATTCACTTAAATATGATTCGTCCGATAAGGGTCAACTTTCGAGGACATTATTTGGGGCGTTTCAATAACGAAGCCGCATATTCTCTGATCTGTGGTAGAACTTATCTTATGCATAAGATTATGGCCTAGAAAGGCCAATTAAAATGGGTAGAGATATCATCAGACGTTAACAGAGTAATGGTAAACTAGGGTAGAAAAGTACATTAATCAACTTATCCATGCAGTAAGACGAATAATTAATCAATTGTAATAAGTGAATTCGACATTATTATACTGTATTACAATGGCCTAGTTAAAAGTCTATCGGGATTTACCAACTTCGAAGAGTTCCAATATTACAAATCATTATTAGGAATAAATAGATAAATAAGAGTCGTAACGCGAATAAAATTGCTGTATATTTAGCTGAATGTATTACATATTGCAAAGAAGTCATTATTTTGTCATCTAACGATTATTTTTCACGAGTGAAGCTTGCATACTTGTAGCTACCAATAGGAAGACTCTGAAGCTGGAATTTTCATAACGCCTACACCACCCCCAAGTCTTCTATAATTCATCGATCCACAAGGTCTCCATGTATTTACCTGCAAGATTGAATGCATTGTCAGAATTACATCTGAATAATAGTTAAACGAGTCACGAGATATATAAAAACAACTGTAGTAAGTTAGCTTAAATTACCTCGGGATCATAAACTTCCACCGTTTTCAAATATGTTGTACCATCGAATCCTCCAACAGCCATAATAACTGCGATTTAAAAATACCATTAATTATAGCAGGTTTCATTAAGGAACATTTTTCACTTGCCACATAATGTAAAAACAATTCTTAAAACTTACGTCCATTTACTACTGCAAGACCAACCTGAATTCAAAATTAATCATTAACCATTAGCTAAACTTTCTTTATGACAAGCATAGATAAAATAATTATAATATTCACTGCTCAATTACCCCACTTCTCCTTGAATTCATAGCAATTAAAGGCTGCCATGAATTAGTTAAGGGATTATACCGCTCTGCCGAGCTGAGTTCCATACAGTCATCTCTTCCTCCAACAGCATATATCAAATTATTGTAAACCGCACAGCCAAGATGTTTTCGTCTTGTTGACATTGGAGCAACCTATAATTAAGTAAATTGTTACACATAGGAAGTTCACGGGACCATAACACTTCTCAATTAAATTGACATAGAATACTTACGGCAACCCATTTATTTTGTCTAGGATCATAGCGTTCCACTGAAAGTTATTTAAAAATTAAAACCCACAAATTATTAGGGTAAAATTATACAAAATCTAACCTGTATTCAAGGGTGAAACTCCATCCGAGCCTCCTACATATCATACAAACAAATACACAATAAGAAATATTCAGAGGAACCATTCAATTAAAAGCGTTGATTCAAAAGCATACCGATAGCATAAATGTAACCACCCAGAACAGCCACTGCAACCCCGAGTCTTCTTGTGTTCATCGGAGCTACCTTTGTCCAACGGTTTTCCTTGGGATCGTACCTTTCAACTTGATTTAAGCACTGAATACCATCTTGTCCACCGATTGCGTAGATGCAACTGTACGTTTAAATATAATTACAATTATGTAAACCATTGAAATGAATTAGTATTGGAAATCGATTTATCCATCCTTATACCTGTCTAAAACAGCTACACCCACACTAGTTCTACATGACGTGGTTGGAGCAACATCACTTGACCTGGAAAATAATACGGTATCGAGTTTTAGCCGTATATAAAACGTAACTGACAGACTGCTACAAAAGATTTAGTTAGGGAGTAACTCTTACCACTGATTTGTTGAGCAGTCGTATCGTTCAATGGAATTTAGATATGACTGTCCGTCGTGACCTAATGAACCAAATCACGTTTTAATTTTAATATTTTGTCATAACATAACTTGTGCAAAATCTTTCTTACCTCCAACGGCATATAATAAGTCGTTCAAAACAGCAACACCAACACCACATCTTCGTTTAGACATAGGAGCAACCTACAATGAAAAAATAAGAAAGCGATTGTTATTATACACTCAAAGAAATCACATCTTTATCATTATAAGGCATCATTACCATTCTCCACTCTCCAGTTTGGGGATCATATCGTTCCACACTAGATATAGCATCTCCACTACACCAGCCGCCGACTGTTATTACGATACATCAAATTAAAAACCATTCAAAACAACAGTTGTAATATTAGGATTTGCACTCTGTATTCGTTTTACCTGCGAAAAGTACTTCTCCTCTACGAATTGGTTTTCTAGGCTTTGTTCTCGGCCCTTGCATTAAAGGTCGCTCTTGAGGAAGCAATAGATAATTCTTTGCCTCATCGACCAGATCTCGACAGGACTCGTCGCTTTTAATAAGTAAATCGGAACCGACTGTGCCTACGAGGAACTTTGGATTAAGGAGGGGTAGTCTGACGTGTTGTAAAACTTGAGATAAATACAGCCGCCTCTCTGCTATTGCGAACTTAACCCATGCCATCACAGCATTGAATACTTGCTCCTCGGACCTCACATTGAGTTCATCACTAGATATTATATCACACAACTGTCCTACAGGCAGTAAGAGAAATTCTTCACTGGTCATAACTTCTTGGAAGTTGTGCTGCGTGAACATATCAGCGATACGCAGAAGTTCCCTACACGAATGAGTATCTGCAAACGCTCGAATTCCTAAACAATTCGAAGGGTCTAGTTGCCGTTTCAAAAACTCGCAGCATTTTTCCTGAATTTCGTCCAGTTGGAGCAGACAAGCTAGTCAAAATAATCTTCATCAACAACAGCTTATGCATAATGATAACGATGTGAAAATATGGTAAAGTGAAGAACACCAACCAGCAGGCAGCAGAGTTTGAACATTAGTTTCATCGATCACGATTTTCGACGTATAGCAAAATTCAATCAGCAAACCCATAGCATGTTCATCGATGTCTCTTATTGTTATTTCAGTCTGTCTAGACTCTGCTAGCTCGCCTGTGAACATAGCTCGGAAATACGGACTGCATGCTGATAATACAACCCTATTAAATTATGCAAAATATTTTATTTTAAAACAAATTCAATCAAAAGGACATTTTAATCACTAGTATTTACAATATGCCTTACCGATGGGCGTAAATTGGCTCACGAGACCCTACATTCAGAACGACATCCGAAAGTTCATGCGATATTCGGAGCAAGTTCATCATTACCAGCATAGCCCGTGGATGGCGATCCGAAGTATACTCCAGACGGTTGGGCGTACCTTATTACAGGAATAAATTATTCATTAATCACCAGTTAAATGCATGCACACACACGCAGTCCTTGTATATCAGTTACTGATAACAAGTAAGGAAGTGTTCCTTTTTGTCTCTCTGAAACACCAAGGACAGATAACAAAAGTAATTGTTCACTAACTTGTCGTTGCCGACCGATCCCCGTAAGGCCCTAAATGGGGCTCATACATTTTGGGGGGATAGTGATTCCGTAACAGCTCCAGCCCAGCAATTTTATAGTGCGAATTTGTGACTAAACTAGATTCCTCTCCACCCTCGAACCGATCCACCTGGTCGTAGTCGTCGTATTCAAACATTTCAAAAATTAGCGTCACAAATCACAGTAAAAAAACAATATTGATCTTATTCCACTCAGCACTACAGTTCTGAGCATATCAGCCTAAATACTTTTAAGCACTAAGCTCTACACAAAAATATCAGTGAATTTAACCCTCACTTTTATTCGTCCTTCGGCGAACCGCAAGCGAATGTTGTGTTGCCGTTTTTCACGACTAACTTATTGATTTGGCAGTGCTTACACTCGGACAAGGTTTTATAGATAACTCCATCATATCAATCTGGATATACCGAAAGCAATGAACATTCACCACCAACAAGCATTATTCCTTTTCATTCATTTCCTGTGATAAAAACAAACACACATTAACTCACTATCTAAATCACCTTAATAGTATTACAAAATTACAATACAGAGTTTTAGCACATTAACACTCAATTATCCCTACACGGATAACCAATAAATTTTCTACTGAACCACTTCCCCACAAATAAAAACCAAAACCACAACACTGTCAATTTTAACGATAATAAACTAAACATAAAATAATAAACCCTGACCTCAAATTTCTCGCACAGAATTAACTCACCATTTGTTTCTAGTTGAACTACTTTTATACACTCATTCACACCCGATTATACTAATATTCAGGGAAAACTCTGGATTATGTCCTTGTGGAATGCCTAAATGTACATGTCCCAAGTCCCTTTGAGCAATGACTTTTAATGATAAGACAGTGTCGATAACTGTTGATGATAAGATAAAATTATTTCTTTTTATTTCGTTCGATTGTTGACAAACATTGAGTGCGAGGAGTGGAACAAGAATTATTGACAGAGAGAGAGGAGGAAATGGAGATGGCGCCTCTCCACTCGCCCCTCGTTAGCTTCTTTCTCACTTCGCCCCACTTTCCCGTTGCCAAGAACTCTCGCACTTTCACTCTTTCAGTTTGATCGATCTTTTGTATTCAATAATATAGAAGGAAAGAACAAGCACTTGTTTCTCGAGACTGTGAGGGATTTCGACGGATTTCGACATGCCGAAAAAGAAAAGTAAAGAGGAGGAAAAGGCTCCAGCAGTGGATGCTGCTAATGAGGGGGAGTCGACAGAGGAAGAAGAACAAGAGGCAGCAGCAGCAGAGCCTGAACCTGACGAAGATCTCTTAGGGCGAAAGAAGAAGCAACAGCCAGTGAACGATGGAACTTTCACCTTCTCTTCCGACCCTTTACTTAATGAGATTCAGAAAAAGATTGTAAGCGTCTTTGAAATATTTGATGTGGGAGGACAGAAGGCTGTCGATGTCAGGGAAGTTGGGACTATGTGTCGAGCTTTGGGTGAGTTCAGTGTGAATTTTATGTTCTATAGTTTTGAAAAAGGCGAATGCATGTGAATAAGTAGGAGTTTAGAGAGATGTTGCATTGAGATTGAGTTTACAATGGTTGATATGCACGTGTGTAGATGGTTTGCATTTGTACACGAATAAGGATAAGAGAAAGGAGACGGGGGAAAGTGAAAGGCAATGAAAGGTAGTTGTTGTTGAAGGATCACAAGAGAACGTATAACTCTTGATCCCAAGTGATCCACAAAAGGTAAACTGGAATTCAAAGAGAGTTTTGAAGATGGGTTTCAAGAGGTTGATGATGGTGGGGAAAGTGACATTTCCATCTGGTTTTGGTGAGCGTGTGTGTGTGTGTCTTTCTGCGTTGGTTAGCATTAGCAGGCTGACCTGGTACTTTCATTCCTTTACTATTTTATCTCATCATTCACATCGAGTAAATTACCTCTCGGACTAAGGCTGGACGGTAATAATGTCAGTTCTACCGTGGATTATTAAACTTTTCTGCTCCTTTTTCTTCATCTTCCCATTTGTCTGACTTTCGTAGTACTTTCTTATTCAATTACACTTTTTCTTAAAGGATCCTCTTCCGCCAGACTTTCTCTCACAACCTTTCACCAACTCAGCATAATCATAAGTATCAATCTGCGTGAGGAGTTTAAGTGGCTATCTTTTTCCAATAAGTAATACCAGCAGAGCAGAGAAAGGTAGAAATATATGTTTTCTATGGATTGAATTATGTTACGGTTATGACTATGACACTCATGAGGCCAAAAATTACTCGCAAAATTTATTCCCATTCGTGGTTACCATCATTCACGAGAGTAATGCAGCGAGTACAATATGCACTCACTACTTTTATACTACGCGGATTATTGCAGAGATCTCATCTCTTTCCTTCGCCAAATAATTCAAGACTTTCGCTTAATGTGTCATTACATTTTCAATCTCGTGTAAATGACTTTCAATTTGGCATCCTAGTACACTTCCAGATGCCACCTTTGCTTGCACATTCAGATTAAGTTTTATTTATATGAGTTCAAATATCAAAGAAGCGTGTGTGCATTGCCTTAGCGCAGACGTTTTGGATCATTTCCATTATTTTTGCAAACCCATCGTTTTTTGCGAGAAGGATGAATTTTTCAACAATTGAGCTTTTTATTGTTCTCTTTAAGATTTATACCCGACGGAAGCAGATGTCCATGAGATCATAGGACATGTCGAGGAGATGTCTACCAAAGGAATTGTTAAAATGAATACATTCATAACGTAATACAGATTACAATAATAAGTAACATTTGTAATTGGAAATCATGTTTAATCAACGTTGAATTCTGTTGTTTTAGCCACATTACGAAAGTAATCGCGGAAGGAAAGTAAGCAACTTACAGCACGCGTACTTCATCTCTACGTTCAAGTGCTTTCACTCTCTAAATTGTGTTTTGTTAGGTACAAGGCCGTGCCAATGGAAATTCTCTCACGTGCATACCGCAACTTGGATAAGGACAAGACAGGTCTGATAGACCCTGAGAAACTCAAGGAGATGTTGATGAGGGAAGGCGAACCTATGATGCCAGACGAAGTAGAGGAAATGATGAGTTTCGCCGTTAACAAAGAGGATGGACTTATTCACTGGGAAGACTACGTGGACAAACTGTACCGAAGCTTCTTAAGGAAGTGAAAGCTGCTGAGCAAATAATAGAAAGATGTTAGTTGATACAGAAAGAATTGCATTCGTGTCAATAAAGTATGTTTCATCGGACAGAAAGAAAAATAAATAAAGCAAAGTGAAAGTAGTTTAATTAACTTCGTGCAGAAAAAAAGCAACATGCAAAAGCTTTCGTGTAACCATATCCGGCTGCTGTAATCTCTTTTCCATTTGAGTCGAAATTGAAGACCGTGAGATAACAAACGGCAAGATCTTTTTCCTTTCAAAACGAGATTTTTATTCGTAGGAAAATAATGCATTCCCCATTTCCCTTGAGCTGTTTAGCCATTTCAGTTGAGAATTTCCCGTCTGACAATATTTATTCTTTTTTTGCAAAGTACTACAAGATAACATATAACAAGCTTTGTAATTGGAAAAGAACTCAATATATATTTCAAGATACATTCCTTTTAATAATATTTCTAAAATTTTAGCCTCTTTTCCACAAATTCCCTACTCTCATTATAATTATGATTATTTTTATTAAGGTACACGCGATTCATTAAGTCTGAGACATTATAATCTAAATTCACACACAGCCATTTTGGCCAGAGTTAAATTACAATGTGACTAAATTGTAAAACAACTCTACCATTTTGATTACCATCATTACAAACTATTACATTACAATTATGACTCATGACATTTTTAATTTACAAAACTTGTACATAAAGGGCGACTTGTATTGTTTATTAAAATTCCGATCTCACACAATCACAGCATAAAACTTGGCATTTTTCAAGTAAAAACAACTTCAGGTTGCATTTCTAATGTTAAATTCAGACATAAAAGTGATAAAAGATGATAATAAAATCGCATGTATTGCATCCACGATCTTATACAGTCTCTATGTTTTGTTTGAATTGCTAGTTCTGCTGCTAATGTTCCACTCTTTCCTACACAAAATGAGGCTTTTATACGCTTGTCTGTACTCGGAGCTCATCACAACGTATATAATGGGATTCATACACGTGGTAAGATAAATAAGAAGTAGACTGAAGACGTTCCACCCAGGGTTGTTGATTTTAAGGGCCTTGAGTATCGTAATGGGGAGGTAACAAATGACAAATGTGCCAAAGATGACAAGGATCATCCAGAGAAGCTTCCTGTCCTTCGTTGTCATCTTCCCCCGTTGATAAATCACTGCCATTGATGGACGAGCTGACCCACGACGGAAGATTGCTGTTGGAACATAAAAACAAAATTGATGTAATCGAAATTTTTTATATGAAATGAACGCATCTGTCTTATTCTTTTCTACCGTCCTTCATCTTGACACAAACTGACACTTAGTTGTTTCTAAACTAGAGAAATATTTGTACGGCTCTACTATATGAGTTTTCTAAAGAGAGACGTAGAGAGAGAAACGGATGAATCAAAGTCAACTAAGCTGACAGGTCTACATGTTTCAGAGGGACATGAGAAATAAGAGAAACCATACACACACATTTATATATAATCTTATCTTACAAACCTTGGTCTGGAGAAAGCGTCTCCGACTCATGGAGATTTTGATGGTGGTTAATATTGAGAATAGATGAGGAAGGCTCCACAGGACGCGAGTTTACTGTGGCCTTTCGCACGATGAAGAAAATCCTAGCGTAGCAAATGATAATTGCACAGCATGGAAGAACAAAAGCGATGAGGAATAGGAACACTTTGGGCGATCGCTGATTTTTGTCAGGTAGAATGGAGCAGCTGCCTATTTCTTTATCCAAGTCAAACTTTCCCCAGGCACCCAGCAGCGTAGGAAACAGCGATCCAAACGCTCCCAACCAAATTAGTAATATCATCACTCCCAGGTTCCTTGTTCGGTAAATCCTGCGAAACAAAATCATTAAAGAGTGAAATCATCTCGCGCATTACTTTCTCATGCATTCATCCATCCATCATTGTCAACTTTCACATCTCTACAGAGAATCTCTCCATAAAGGCTGGGTTAATCAACCGCTTGTTATTTTCCTCCCCTGGCACTTGGCCCACAAACTTTTCATTTTGATTTTAGAAATAATATATTCCTCCTTTTCCTAGTGAGCTCTCCTTTGATCTTTCACCAGAAATATGGCTTTTAGGACATCAACAGACGACTGAAGACATATGCACCGGATAATGACCAAAAGTTCTTTGATGCTCGCTTTCATTTCATCCATCCATTCACTCACTCTCTCTCTCGTCTATCCGTGCAATGAATTTTTAATCCGACTAATGATTGTGTAATAGGGTAAATTGTTTGCTTTAAATACCTCGTTTGTCTCGAGTGATATTTACTTCCGTTTTTACACTTGGAAGTTACGTAACTAATTAATTTGGACATCAGAGACCATTAGTAATAGTCTTTGCCAAAGAATTCAGCATTCCATGGATGGCGTTTGGTGAGATTGATGTACTCTTTCAATAAAGAGAGAGATATGGGTGATCAATAAATTACACGGCCGGATCAAAATAGAGAAGAGAGCGCGTATCTCAATTCCACCGATTGTTCCATTTGACATTAGTATTTATCAAGGCGTATAAAGGCTTTATATATTTCGACAATGTATTAATGCTTGAAATCAGACTTGGTTAATCTAATCTAAGTCGTTAACGAGAAGCTCATCGGCATATTCGTGCTTACTTTAACTAGTCTGCTACTTTACTTTAGTCTAGACAAGCCAACTACTTATGTTCGTAGAGATGCAATTAGCCTATCTCTGAAGAGAAGAGGAGATCTGTAGGGTTGTTTGCAAGATTAGTTTGGGCTTTATCGTTAGAGGCGATTAAGACTTCACAAGCAGTTTCCAAACATTTCTATTATTCAATCGAGGCACTTCTCTGGAATCTTTCAGTTGATTCCCTTCGTTTAACTACTGCAGATACAAAGTAGAACGAGTATACACATGCAAGTTCAGAAATACACAAAGCTTTAATTTTACGCGAAATAGTGTTACTTGTCATGCTTATAGTGTAATTAAGTCGTGAATAGCTTTGAATGAAACTAATAACATTCTATTGCTGAGCTTTCCATAATATCTCAACGCACCGTTTTTGTACGTCTGGAAAGTTTTGATATTAACGTACTTCAGACAAGCTCGAATATAATCAACATGATATTGTTCGAAACAAGTAAGGTGTTTGAAATTTTGTGCATACTTAATGAAACACCACCACTACGAGACCAATTACTAAATCATTAAGGAGAGTTCCACTGCATTGAGATTTTCAACTGCAGCAAACATTCAACTGAATTCATCTGTGAAAAAATACAGAACTCAATGCTTCGGAAGCTTATCCTTGCCTCAAGCAAGAAGCCATGCTACTGAAACTATTGATAAAGACGCAAATAGGTTTCAAGGATAACCTCTGGCAGTAAAATTATGAGAACAAGTAAAGTTAATGATTGATTTAATATTTATGTAGTTTCTACAAACGATGTCTTGTGGGTGGCCTAATTGCTGATTCACGAATTACGAGCTCAATCCAAACGATTGCAAAGAAAAGAATCTGTTAGATACAATTTACTTCACTATGGGCCTGTGGATCTCATGTGGAAACGTACACATACACATAAGCCTCGTTCTGCATTCAGAAAGAATAATCACGTAGAAATTTGATGGAGGCAGAGGTTTTATGACATTTCGACCAGTTTACGAGTTTGGCTATTGACCAAATCATATATACCTTGTCATGTCTGCTGAATAATCCAATGATTCTTGGAGCGAGCAATAAAGATTTGGAAACAGAGCTATTCATCGCGTCAGTTTAAAGTAGCTTATTTTGATTCTAAAGTAAGCGTCCATAAAACGCAGTCTTCCTAAGCAAAATACCAGGACGTTTACTATGTTAAAAACCCACATGATTCACCATGAAGGAGGCGGATGAAACCATGACTGGAATCGAATTCATCGAAACAGTAAAATTGGTTGCGCTGCAGTGAAGGCTGCGAGGAAAGAGATAAGTTGCTCTTGTACTGTGGAATTGGAATTCAAGTAGAAAGTCATAAAACAAGAAGAGAGACACATGACTGGAATTTATTAAATGTCTACATGAAGACAAACACACCAAGAGTCCCTTGCATTGCATCTCCCTCTAAATTCGCCGATAATTTATTCCTCAAATTGAATTTGACTGACATTAAAGAACTTTGGCATAGAAGAAGTGGCTACCACCACCACCATTGGTGAAAGCACAGACAGCACACAGCTACCAACGACACAAGAAGAAAAGCAGCAGCAGCAGTAGTTGTCATCGGGAAAATAGCTCTCCTCAACTTATTGCAACTTTCTCTTATATTCTGCTCCAATTTTTTGTGAATGGTATACATACATTTATTTCTTGCCCAGCACTTTTCCTTTGCACCCTGTGTAAAACTTAGTTTTATGCCGTTGGACGGGGTTTTTAGAGCCACTTACCCATTTATGGAGTAGGTGATAAAAGAAAGAAGTCAGAAACATATCCTGTAGCTCGTCTATTAAGTCTCTCTCGCACAAATCGGGCCTCTTCTTCTGTCCGACACATAATCGTCGAAAGAAAAGTGTGAATAGAATAATCCTACGACGAGCAAGTGTTATCTCCTATTCTTTCCGTAACTTTCAAACCTTTCTAACCAACTTTCTCCCCCTTGTGAATATCCACCACCAACTATTTCATTACTTGACACATGCTTCCGTCTTCAGTTTTTGAATGAATTATACAAGTTTTCTGAACTCTTATCCACTCGTTCTCGCGTAGTCAATAGTTGGAAAAAGTCGAGATAGAAAAGAGTCTGCATTGAACGAAAAAACTTCTAAATTCTCTAGAGATACTTCTCGCCAAACTGACCAACAGAAGGTAAATTCTAGTTTTAATTTACTGCTCTTCCCGAGAAACACTTTAAAGTTATGACATGAGATTATGTTTCCAGTGAATCAGGATGATAGCGTATATAGTAATCCTCACTCTCAAGTGAAGGGGAAAGGCAGATAAGTAGTAAACAATGACAAGGAGCATCAGTTACACACGGTTCAACGGCTTCTAACAAAGCGATTCAATGGGAAGTAGAATGGTTTTCGACGAATCCTCCATTGATTTCTTTTATTCCAAGAAGAAACATGTGGATGAGAAGGACATGATCACACTTGTGTTCTAAAACCGGGGAGGCAGAAAGTACAAAAAGTTCAGAGAAATACATTTCCTGCTTTCGTGTGTGACTGTGCCTGTGTGTGTGAGTTTTGTCAAGCTGAAATCCAGTATGAAATTGAAAAAAGATGGTATTTCGAAATGAGATAGAAGGAGTAAATGGAGCTAGAGATAGTGTGGGTTATGTTTGCGTAGGGAAGGACAAGATGGACAAAAGCATTCTGCAACATTGACTCAAGGATCGTATTCTCTTGCGACACACTAACCACGACGAGAGAACTGCTTGGGAATTCATTCCTTGATTCACTTACCCTCGAGTACAACTTTCCCATACAATCTAATATGCCTCTTCCAAGATTTCCTACAAAGAAAGGTCATTTGATCTGCGCTTTCCCCATTTACACAACTGCTTACTTCCGTCATCCCAAATGAATACGACCACCAATGACCTCAATTGAATCTCTTGACTACATGCACGCCTCGATTTACGCCACTCTCTCGTTATTATGTCCGCGTGTTGGTGTAGAGAGAAATGTAACACCATTCTCAACTTCGTTTATGCATAATGGTTCTCAAACAAATTCCATCGTCTTCGTCAGTCATGCCGTGATGATCATCTACTCTCTCTCAGACTCTCTCAGCAATAATGATCTTAATGCGATTTTCCGTGCCTACTCTTCTCTATGAACTTTCTCCTGTGTCATACGTAGGAAAAATGGGTTACACTTTTTTGTTGTTGGAAGCGAAACACAATTCGCTGTGAAACTAAAATGAATAACGGAGATTAGATCTAAGTTACTCGTTTAAGCCAGACTATTTGTTACCTTCCGTCGCAACAAGGAGACTAGAGAGAGTTCGTGTGGTGCTTCGTCTTTACTACATAACCTCGGTGACCTGATATACACACGTATCCCTTATGTCTGGTGCTGTGTGTTATTTACCTTTAAAGATTCTGTTGGAAAGAACACCCTACTGACATATATCCCAGGAGGTCTCTTTCAGAGGCAGTTGATATTGTTCTCTCAATCTCAGCTATTACAAGAGCACGTAATAAAAAGTGTCTTACCTTGGGTAGACACGAGGATGTCCGATCATAACATAACGATTTATTGTGATTGCCAAAACAGTAAAGACCGATACAGCCATCAACCCGTAGCGGAAGAAAGGAAACAGACGACACAAAGTGTGTCCATGAATCCACCTCCGATTCCAAAACATTGAGGCTGCCAGAGGCAAGTTGAAGCAGCAAAACATCAAATCACAGGCTGACAGGTTGATAATGAAGTACGCTGTAGCATTCCGAACCTGAAACAACCAGATAACACTCATAACACACATACACAGTTATGTCAAAATGTAATGATATTTCCTTCATAACAGTAGCAGCAGACTCGTGTACCAAACTTACATTGTTCTGATCCTTAACTCAAACTACTTACATAGACTAATAACAATTTCTGCTCAAGGAAAAAATTGATTACATTTTTGTACCACTATACGAAGCAGCACTACATCTATTTCTAGTTTAATACTTCTTTGGAGTTTGTCTCGTCTTATTATTGTAACTTATGAAGAAACTCTTGTTCATGAATTAACAGTCTTCATAACATTACAAGCTGGTCCAATTAACTTCCCCACATATAAATTGTGCTCATTATGTCCCATTAAATGTAAAAAAACAGTAGATTATTCACAAAAAACAAAAGCGTAGTCTACACATTTAATCCATTCATTGCAAACTATACGTATAAGTATATGTGTGGTCATGTAGGAATAGGGAAAAACCCAAGGAGTGGTGGAATTCATGAATGAACATTAGAGTAAATTGTAATCAAGAGAAATGCAAAAAAAGTATTCTTTGTGTCAGAAAGGGAAAGTAGATCGCGGCGAGTCAGTGTGAGTCACTGAGTGAGTGTATCTCTTTGAAATCAGCACTTACTCCGTAACTTCCAAAAAGAAAGCATCTGGTTGCATAGAACAACTTACTTTTTCCTTTCTGTTCCAACTTCAACTTTCACAAGTTAAGGAATTAAGGATTAATATATTACTTTTCTGAGCCATTCTTATTTCCCTTCTGTAGTGGAGAATCTTGTAGTTCACTGCAGATTGGTATCATTTCCCCAAATAACTCTGCCTTCTCTCGTGTATCGCGTCCTTTCACAAGTAAACATGACCATCTGGGGGGTACATGCGATGTGTACGGTCAGTTATATTATTGTGCTAGGGTGGTTAGTTCAAAGCAAAGCTTCAAAATATATGTACATATACATTTATATCTGTATATCTACGTAAGTCTCTCAGCATGCAATACGGCAACACATCTCCATATTTCCTCCTTTGAAACTCTCGCATTTCTCAGTCTAAAACAAGGGAAAACTTTCTCCTTATTTCGTACAAGCATTCACATTTTCACATGCATTATGGGCTCTTCCTAAGCCAAGATGAACGATATATCTCTCTTGTCGAAATGCAAAGGGTTAAAAGTTATTATACGGAAGAGTAGCAGCAGAGAAATGTGTACAACTGAATTTTTGTATTGCATCATTTAATGCATTAAATAATTAAATTCCTACTCCAGATGTGAAGCACTTTGAACAAAAGTCAGAGTTCCAAGTACAAATGTTCATAAGTTTTTTCAATTACGTTTATGTAAATATTTCTTTGCTTTCTGGGGAATCTCTCGAGTGTTTTCCTCTAATTAGTTTAATACTCTCTGAATTCATATAAAACGAGATGTTTGAATTTACTCTACTCTCTCTCTCTCTCTCTCTGAAATTTCACTGCAATCTACAACACTTCATGTGTGTAGAAATGTTCTGTAATGACATTAGCACAAAAATCTCATAGTGAGAGTTTCATTTTTTGTTTCC
>Ga0194135_10000564_pt1 | contig 21904 bp, 27 predicted proteins | sample LitLau_LLRF_2013_FD_134024 | JGI IMG/M metagenome (GOLD analysis project Ga0194135, IMG submission 134024) | Freshwater sediment microbial communities in response to fracking from North America - Little Laurel Run_MetaG_LLRF_2013 (version 2) | ecosystem: Environmental > Aquatic > Freshwater >...
GGAAACTAGGATTTGGCATTGCCCGCCCTCCGCATGCTAACTACTAGTGAGACACAAAAGTTAGTGGTCTCCCCACATAAAATCGTCAATCTCATTCGGAAGCTTATACCTCATGGGACTGTATCATCAGAGATATTCAGAAGCTCACAATTTACAAAATACACAAAACTCTACATAATGAATGTATTTTCTTGGCATTCAAATCCCCAAAATCATGAATGAGCTAGATTCGGTATTGTCTGAGTGAGTGTATAGGCGTTTTATTACAAAGAGAGTTTAGATTAGTGGTTGATTATGAGTTTACATATAAGCTAAGAGGTGGTGAACTGTGTAAATATGCAGTTTATGTACGTAGCAAAGTCACATGTTTAGCTCTGAATAATAGTTAATTAGCAGTAGGATGAGCAGTAATAGAAATGATTGATTATTATAGTTAATAAGTTATTAAGTACAGTGTGATGCTTTGTCCTTCATCTTGAAACTCCAAACGGAAATAGATATCTGTGAACATACCACAAGAATTATATGTATATACAGCCGATTCAATCATTCCTGTGTGAGGAAAGCTTCATTTCATGGAACGAGCTTTTGAACAAGCTTCTGTATTATTTTTTTTATTTGTCTTCGTGTGAGCTACATTTATTTGCTACATGTACAACTTCATACGTCCATATTACTTCATATACTTCAGATTCATAATACCATGGTCCTTATAGATAATGATATTTCCTTCCAAAGAAATCTCGTTTGTATGTACTTGGTATGCGATTGATTTAAGTGCATGCTAACTTTGTTACCAAACTTTGTAAATGAACTGATTAGCTTTCTGAGTTAGAGTAAGTCACATTGGGGATCAACACTGAAGACGATGAGAGTTTTCAGAAACCTGGAAGTTTAATTGTCATCGGGGTAATGAAAACCTATAGTAAAATAAGGTTTATTCGTAAGGGAAATCAAAGCTAGGTTGCCTACGCATACTACGCATCCTTTGTAGGTTCAATCAAAGTTGAAAGGGAACAGAGCTGAATGAAGAATTTAGGTGTTAGAATTTCATGAGGAATTCAATTCATCTACAGAGATTGCTTGTGAGCCTCAAAATGAATTCTTACTTTTGTGGAAATGCCTGATATAAAAAAAATAAGACATTATATATCTACTAATATATGTATGCTGTGTCGTCCTCATCTCCTCATATATCCCGTTAGATGTTTTCACACCCACACAGTGAACTCCAGTGATTCCAGGAACTTCCAGGCAATATCTCATGGGTAGAGTGAATGTACAATAAATGTGTATTATTGTTTATGCAATCCACCTACTCCTGCTTGTATAAGAAAAGGAAAGCAAGGAGGAGGTGCAGTTCAGGAGGGTCTTTCGGATCTCTCAACAATAATACGTTGTCTATGGGTCTTGTAGTAGGAACCTTAAGGGAAAAATCTTGTTGGGTAACCTATCCAGGTCCAGCAGTCCACCAAATTCTTCTTCGGGAGTGCAACTTACATGCACAAAATGTGACTAAGCAATGGGTTGTTTGAAATGTTTGAATGATCTGGAGATGAAGGAAGCGCAATGGTGCTATGGTGGTGAGCATAAACTTAAGGAAAGCATACTAAATCTGAAGAGGTCCAAGAAGCACTGTCCTCTGCTACATCTTCCTCTGCTGCCTATCCACACTCGCATTAATAAAAGGCATTCCAAAGAAAAAGACGTGAAGAACAAACCCTTGCTGACAGAGATTCTTCCCATCTTCCTACAGGCAACTATGACTATTTCGTGAACAAAAAGTCTTATGAACTCCTACACTCTCGGATGAATAGGTCCTCTTCTTCATATACACAAGATACTTAGTAGGAAAGTAAACTCTGTTTAATATTATTATGCCATTGCATATATGTACATGTGTATCCTTCTTGTAAATTTAATCTTCGAAGACGAAGACGAGGGTGACTGATGAACAGTGGTTCTTTACCATACAACTGGAACACATCTTCACTAACGATTTTTTGACAAAATTCAGTGAATTTGTTCTCGAATAATTCGTTTAATAATTATATATCAGTGTTCTTTAATTTTTTAGCACACGTCAGTTTTATACTTCAATGGACCCTTGGTTTCTAAAATAGCAGGTAATTGTCAATTTATATACAGTTGTATCGAGACATTATTGAATCATCAGACAGCAAGATAATTACACAGTGAACTACACTCTTGTTTCTTCTTGCACCGTCAGATTCTATAAATATACATATAGTGAATTTTTTTGGTTTCATACTCTCAGTTTTCATTTCGAATGCATTAAATCCTCGTGGCATTTGTATTTTTTGATTATTAAGTGTCAAGTTGTCAAGCGCTGTACAGCATAAAATGAAAGTTGATCGAAAACGCGTAATACTTTGTTGACTCAAATATTATTTAAATGAAGAGATTCTACACGAAAGATCATAAAGGGAGAAGGAGGTTGGAGGTAAAGCGAAACACGATATCTTGACTTGCAATTTTACGAGTGTGCAGAACCCAAACTCCTTCCTCCGTGACTTTGCATTTAATCGGTAAATACCATGCGAATACATAGAATATATTAAATTGCCTATGAATAATAAACAGTTACTCCAAACTAAAATGTTCATATCCCATCCCCTCGCAATGATTTAGATCCCATATTTTTTGTAGATGATGCTATTCAATTCATATGTAGTCAATCGCTATATAGTTGTATTTGATGCCTGATTGAGTAGAAACAATGTTGTCAATAAGTTTTAGGGAAGTTACCGGAAATTTATCTATATGCTGTGCATTAGAGAGTGTAAAGGAAGTTGTCAAATTCACCGGGTCTATATATGTAAATCGGTTTAATATACAACACAAGCCGCCTAGCAGAAAGTTATACGAAACGTACGTATCGAAGAGTGTGAAGAGGAATCGGAAAAACAAACATCTCAAGAAGATATTCTCACACGATGAGATAGACAAACAAACAGATGAGGGTTTGAAATTATCATATTCCAATTTTGAAAAATGTAAAAACCCCATTCATTTTCGTTTCTCTATTGAAGCAAAATGAAGAGGAGTTTTCTTATCTAATCAGAATATTTGTGCGGAACTAGGACCTTCGTCTCTGCAAGTGTTTTCATTCACTCTTAACAAAACCTGAGACTTACTTAATATGCTCCTACGTTATGGTTTCTTCTTACTGTTAATAACATACGAGATTCAGACAACTTTTTTGTGTCTCGCATACCCATTAGAATTGAAATGAATTGAGAGTGGAAGGAAGAAGTGACGGATAAGTTGACTGTGCATGAACTCAATTATTTGTATGGATGGCGTATTAATATCTCACACCATTACATCATCTAAGTAGTTCGATATGTCCTCCAGAATAAATGGACATTGGTCTTCAAGTTGTTTGTGAGTAGCATCTCTAAAATATAGTATATTATTTCTTCTCACTCCAGATTATTAGTATATATAATTACCACCATATATAATTTCAGAGTAGCATTAAATAGTCCATCTTGTTCTCACTGCCTGCTATGCCAAAACATCTCCATGAAAGGCAAACCCTTCCGTTTGCATGAGATTATTAATGTGTCCCCCTATCAACTTCATTTTTTTTATTTTCAAATTTTACAATTGATATTTTTCACAAAAATTTCGAGTAGGACTTGTCATATGACATTAGCGACATAAAAATTGTCTTATCTGGTGCAGACGTGTCGACCTCAAGAAACAGATTTTATATTTGACAACTTTTATCACTATTTTTGGAATGTATATAACTTGACCGATCAACATTATTCGCCTTCGCAGCTTCACAATAATGAGCTAAAAGTCAAAAGCTGAAATGCTGCATGCAATTTTACTGAAACTCTTGTTGGTTTTAATTTCTAGTCGTACGTTAATCTATGCCTTATAGCTAAGTATGTGAATTCTTGTATATTATTTCAGATCTCAGAAGAGTACTACTCACCAATTGGGCATTTTCAGAATGAGATGGGAGCAGTATCAGATTCCATGATGTGATTTGTTCTATAAATTCCTGTCCGTTGGATATCCTTCGAGAGTTTTATTCATGTTATAGTGCAATATGATTGAGTTTCATCGATTGGACTGAACTTTTGTAACAATGACGAGCTGTTAGTTCAAAAAACTAAAGTGATGTGCTTTTATTGATTGTAAGAGAGATGAGTGAAATTGAACAATTTACTTATGTCGTTTCGTGCTCAGTTTTATTAAGTGCAAGCAAAATTCACAAGTTGCTGTTATAATCTAAGCCTGCACTCTTCTTAATTCGATGGACGCACCGAGAGTTATGTGAGGTATCTAGTGCAAATAGTTCGAAATGAATTTCCACAAATTTTATACAAAACTTTCTACGATTATAATAATTTTAGGTAAGTGATTCAAAATTGGTGCGATATTATACTAAATGAAAATTAAAACATATAATCACCAGTATATATGGACATTACTTAGGCAGAACATAGAAATTAATCTTTTAACCTTAACCCTACTATTTTTTTTATTTAGGCACTTCGTTAGTAGCAAGTCAAGATTCTAACTATGCAGTTCAATCTGAAGAAAGTTATAATAGACAACGTACTCCTTCGAGAGGTAAGAATCTACATTTTCCTAATTTCGAATGATTTTTGTGCTCCGTCTGAGTTCTGATTCATCAATCAATAACAGCAATTTGTTACACCACGCTGCTTTATGTGTTCCTGTTATTGTTTTTCTGCTATAATGTTATGCTGTTTATTCCATGAATTAAGCTGCACAGCCATTTATTAGTTTGAATCAATTTATCCTAAATATAATATTTTGTAAGGCTATTTTTATGCTCATTATGCCATACCTACGAATAGGTTACGTTACTTGTGTTTACCTGTAATAATCACTGGTTTCAGTTTCACGAGAAATATTTTAACAAGTAAAATCTACAAAGGCTTATGTACTTTGATTTATTCTAATTTGTATGAAGAATAAGCCCCTTATTGGCTTGACGTAATTTTATTTGAGCTCTCTCAGATCATGCAAATAGAGATTTAGATTGAATTTCATATATCACGTATTATCACATTATTGTAAGTGTCGCAAACACAATTTAACCTACTACCATAGGAAATGAAGAAGACAAAGCAGAGCCAAATATTGGCAATGCTGAGCCAACAGACAAACCCGGCTTGTCAGGTGCAGGTGAACTTGAAGTTCCTCCACCAACTCCTTCATCCCCAACATTGAAAGCCATGTCTGGAAACAAACGAAAAGTAAGCGTTGGAAGCTATTCCCGTTCGTACTCCGAGAAACGATACCAAGTAAATCGTACCAGACACAATGAAAAACACTCCAATCGTACTTTCAAAGCTGAGACTCGTATAACATTTCATCGCTCCAATCCCGGAACAGTGGTTGGTCCTTTTGGAACCCGCAACATAACCGTCATTAATGAAACTATAGCTCTTCCCTCGGGGGAAAACATAACTTCTGCCTTCAAAAATATAACATACTACGGATTAGACGATCGAGGAGATGATAACATCCATCCGATGACTCATGTGACAAACTCTATTTTGGGAATCAAATATGGTCCGCAAGGTACTCTGAAGGAGGATGTGATGTGTGAGATATTGAGTAAACTGAAGATTAATCCTACCGAAACAATTTTTAATTCAGAATAACACGGTGCCGGAGGTGGGACTCGACTATAATACGACTGAGTCCGTCCTCTGTAATCAAAGGACAAGGTGTAAGGGATGGTTATGGAAGTATGCACAATGTACTACTTTAAATATAAAACCGTACACTAAATTTAAATAATATCGTTGCTCAGATATTAAATACTATTCATGAATAAACTTTAAAATATTCATGTATGAGGGTGTCAGGTTCGCAAAAAGTTGGTTTGGGGGGAGATGTAATTAAATTAACTTTTAAAAATATGCCCGACAACACATATAACTCTAACTACAATCGATCACACAATTACGTTGTAACCAGAGCCTAATGACAAAGTATTGTTAGCATATTCATATTACATTTGCTAAATGGTAGAAGAAAGTATCCAGCTTTAAACTGGAGTACATATAATACGAGTGCTGATTGCTTTCATCTGCTTTCTTACGTGTAAATTGACGCCTGCTGAAAGCTTTCAATGCATGAGTTGTCGTATTTCAATGTAAAATCCACTTGACTTTTAAAACAACTTACAGCTTTGCTTGAGAATTAAATTTGGCTCATCACTAATATAAGTCTTTGTGTAACTTCAGGATACGCTTCTCAGAGGTCACATCCCTGTGATCAAGGATCTTGTTATCCAGCCACAGGTAATCTGCTGATAGGCAGAGAAAAAAGACTTAGTGCAACGTCCACATGTGGTCTGTACTTTCAAGTAAGTATTAACATAAAAATGGGACTGTAGATTGCATGTTGTGTTGAAGCTAAAAGTTCATTCGGATACCATTAGGACCGTTTCTGTATAGTATCTCACTTAGAAGACAGAAAGAAATGTTTTAATTGCGATTCGAGAAACAGCAGCAGACGACCTACACACAATCACAGGATCGAAAATGTTGTTAGTCGAGTTGCCCCAGGGTAAGTGACGATGATTTATATGGGTATATCATAAATTCACAGACTATTTCAGCAGATCTTACTCATTGGCAACTTCTGATTGCAGGACTCAACAGAGATCATGGTGGCAGTCGGAAAATGGGAAGGAGAAAGTTTCCATCCAACTTGACTTGGAAGCGGAGTTTCATTTTACTCATTTGATAATCACTTTTAAGACTTTCAGGCCTGCAGCCATGTTAATCGAGAGGTCTTTTGACTTCGGAAAGACATGGAAGGTAACCTTGATGGTTCTTTCTATTCATGTATGCATATGACTATACCATATTAATGAAATGTCTTTCTACAGGTTTATCGTTACTTTGCATACGACTGCGATGAATCCTTTCCAGGCGTCACAAAAGGACCGCAAGTGGCAATTACGGATATAATTTGTGAGTCACGATATTCTGCAGTAGCACCCTCGACTGAAGGAGAAGTCATTTATAGAGTGCTACCAAGAAACATGCAAATTCAGAAAGACCCTTATTCATCGGAAATACAAAATCTTCTAAAAATGACCAACCTGCGAATCAACTTTACCAAGCTTCACACTTTGGGAGATGATTTACTCGACAAACGAACCGATATTCAGGTTTGTAATTTGAAAGGAGCCGTGTATGTGTTCTAATTTTCTTTGACCACGTAAATATTGTAAATACAGGAGAAGTACTATTATGCAATCTACGACATGACTATCAGAGGATCTTGTTCTTGCTACGGACACGCGTCACGATGCTTACCTCTTGAAGGAGTAGAACCTCGGCCAGATATGGTGCACGGGAGATGTGAATGTACTCACAACACAAAGGGACTGAATTGCGAAGAGTGTGAAGATTTTTACAGGGATTTGCCTTGGAAGCCTGCAATCGGGAAAGAAACCAATGCCTGCAAAAGTAATTGTCACATGGTTGATTACGCATCTTAAGCATTGGATTGATGTAACTCTTATTTATTATGCAGGATGTAATTGCAACAATCACGCATCTACGTGTCACTTTGATGCTGCTGTTTTCGAAGCTTCTGGGCAAGTCAGTGGAGGAGTATGCGACGATTGTGAACATAACACTGTTGGCCACAAATGCGAACAATGTAAAGCGTTCTTCTATTTGAGTCCTGGAAGAGACATCTCTGATATTGATGCGTGTCAGCGTAAGTATCAATCCAATGCCATTAAGATTGCCATTCACTACTCCAAACGCTCAAATCGTATTGCCTTCTTTCCCAGCATGCGACTGCGACAACAGAGGGTCATTGGACAATGGAATCTGTGACTCGAAAACAGACGTTGACAATGGTTTAGAAGCTGGTCGGTGTCATTGCAAGGAATATGTGTCCGGCAGACGATGCGATCAGTGCCAGCCTGGCTATTGGAATTTAACTGACGAGAATTCTCAAGGATGCACACGTATGGAACTTTAAACACATCATTTTCAATTCACATAGGACTTCAATATTTATTAATTCAACAGCTTGTACCTGCAATTTACTGGGAACTGTGGGAAATCAGGGTTGCAACATGATAAATGGAGAATGCACTTGTAAACGAAACGTCGCAGGACGTGACTGCAATCAGTGTCTGCCAGAATACTGGGGACTATCTGATGATCGTGATGGCTGCAAACCTTGCGACTGCGATATTGGAGGGGCGTACGATAACTATTGCGATGTAGTTACAGGTCAATGCAGGTAAGTATCAAATGCCAGTGACAAAAGATGTACAAAAGAATTGTGTGTTCAATAAAGTGCGTTTGATTCATTCTAGATGTCGACCACATGTCACTGGTCGAAACTGCAGTCAGCCTGAGCAAGGATACTTTGTCGGAAATCTTGACTTTAAGGTCTACGAAGCAGAAGCGGCTCATTATCCCGTAAGAGAACACTTAATTATATGCGATTTCCGTATTAAACTGTAAATTCTTTCTTTGCAACCGTTCATTGATATCTTAGGGCTCTACTGTTATTATTCGAGAGCCGTACAGAGACGGCCGTGATTCTACTTGGACTGGCCCAGGTTTCGTACGGGCAACCGACGACTCATTCGTGGAATTCACTGTATCTGATATCCCTTCAGGAATGGAATATGATTTGATCATTCGATACGAACCCACGGTAATTATGAATGCTAAACTAAACGAAGAGTGTGAAGAAAATAGACTAAATTTATTGGAATGATTATGTAGTCTCCGGGATGGCAACAAGTTAACGTTCTCGTCATGCCAGATGATGTTCCTGATCCAAATGGTCCTTGTGCAAATAGCCAGTTTCAAACTGGCCCAACAAGTGTTATATTGCGAGCTGGTAATAATACGAATTTTAACGATAAGAATAGAGAAAAAATGCGAAGACGACATTTGTTTGGATATCATATTCACAGAAACAAGAGAAGCCATCATGTACCCATCGATTTGTCTTGAGGAAGGAAAGACCTACAAAATCCGGCTTGACTTCCAACCTGGAGATAAACCTCAGACTTCTGTCTTAGTGGACTCAGTAAGTTTTGAAGACATCAAGATTGCTTGCTTTATTGTCCCAATTCTTGCCTAATTTCTATTTTTCCTGCTTGCAGATTGTTTTAATGCCGAAAACCGATGACTTACCATTTTTCCAAGACTCGCAAATGAATGAGTACAGGAAGCAACTTTTTGATAGCTACAGATGTGGAGCTTCGTTTTCAAGTGCAGTTCGATATCCACCTCCTGATGAGTGTGAAAAACTCCTTATCAGTGTTGGATTTTCTGTTTTCGATGGCTCCTTTGAATGTGGTTGCGATCCCACCGGCTCTAAATCTGCAATCTGTGACCCACTGGGAGGACAGTGTAACTGTAAATCGAATGTTATGGGACGTCGTTGTGACAAATGCTCCCCTGGCACGTATGGCTTTGGACCTGAAGGATGTTTACGTATGTTGAAAAGCTTGAACAACTGACTGATTGAGAAAATAGAAAAAATGAATGATCTAAAATTGTGCTATAGCTTGTGAATGTAATTCCATCGGATCATTGGACAACTTTTGTGATGCTCAATCGGGTCAGTGCCGTTGCAGACCAAACACTTATGGGCGTCAGTGTGACCAATGTCAACCAGGATATTGGAATTTCCCTAACTGCCAGCAGTGCATATGCAACGGACATGCCGATTTGTGTGAATCCTCTACAGGAACTTGCATTTCTTGTCGAGACAACACTACTGGAGTAGCCTGTGACAGGTTAGTTTCAAAGATGACCCTGTGATGAGTGAAGAGTTTTCCTTGCTTTCACAACATCCCAATGTGATTGTAATGATTATGTGGTGATTGTGTTTATTTTAGATGCTCGGAAGGATTTTACGGAGATCCAAGATTGGGAATAGACATTCCATGTAGAGCGTGTCCTTGTCCAGGCACTATTGAGAGTGGTCACTCATTCGCTGCCAGGTGTGCCCTGGATAGGCACACTAACGATGTTGTATGTGAATGTCAGGAAGGTTACGCTGGACCGCGGTGTGATACTTGCGCAGACAACTACTTTGGTAATCCTGATGTTCCTGGAGGAACGTGCAGGCCTTGCAGCTGTAATAATAACATAGACATATCCCGGCCTGGAAACTGCGATCTGAAATCCGGAGAGTGCTTGCAGTGTCTGTTCAACACTGAAGGATTCACATGCGACCAGTGTAAGGCTGGATACTACGGGGATGCCATGAATCAGATGTGTCAAAGTGAGATTTATCTTTTTAAATTGGATCACAAATATACTATTTATTGGCGTTTTATGTCATTGATTTGATTGCACCTTTAGGCTGTATTTGTGACGTGTTGGGAACGAATTCGAGTATCGGACTTTGCGATAGAGTTACTGGTCAGTGTCCATGCCTTCCAAATGTCATTGGTACTACTTGCGACCAATGTGAGGAGAACCACTGGAAAATTGCTACTGGAGAAGGGTGTGAACCCTGCGATTGCGATCCTGTGGGATCTCGAAGTTCTCAATGCAATTTGGTATGCTCAATCAATCTGAAGTTTGGAAGCTGATGTGTGTTATTAACCTTTTTCTTAAGCCAACGAATTTTTTAATAACATTTTAGTATGACGGGCAATGCGAGTGTCGGCCCGGTTTTGGAGGAAGACAATGCGATCAGTGTCAAGCTGACCATTGGGGTAATCCCAACGAAGAATGCTATCGTAAGTCCATGACTTCAATTGACTTCTTGTAAATGTAAATGTACAAGGCAAGCAATAGAACTTTATTTTTTGTGTAGCTTGTGAATGTAATACTTACGGCTCATCTAAAACCCAGTGCGATCGTAATAACGGAAGCTGTGTTTGTCATGACGGAATCGGAGGTAACAAATGCGACACTTGTGCTCGAGGATACATCGGAAATGCCCCATCTTGTTCAGAGTGTGGGGAATGTTTCGAGAACTGGGATAGAATTATTGGACAACTTAGAGGTAATTATTTTGAATTTTTAATTCTTTAAACTAATTTGCAATATCTGTCCCGAGAAATATATAGAGCTGTACTAGGTGTCTCAATAAGCTTATGATTTTACTGCTTTGTGTTAAATAAGGCCAGACAAGCCGGGTTGTGGAAGAGGCGTCTAAAATAAAGCAACAAGGAGCTACGGGAGCTTATACAAGAGAGTTTGATACAATGAAGAATCGCGTAGACGAAGTGAAACGAATCTTGGAGAGTTCAAGCATCAGTAGTACAGACCTTGAGAATTTAGGAGATATGATCAACCAGAGAAAGTAAGTTATTTTCTGAAACTGACTGTTCATCAAGTGACTATACGTGGACTTTTTTGTTCATTTACGTAGGAAAACATTTGACGAAACATCGGCAGAGTTGGATACAGTTGAAGGAAACCTCGGAGCAATATCACAGAGAATCCTGAAATCGAATGTATCGTTGGACGAATTGGAAAGGAAAGTTGATGCTTTGCAATCTTCTGCTGATTCATTGAAAGGAAGTGCAATAAATCTCCAAGAAGCAAATGTTGAAGGTTGGTGAAACTTGTGAATTGTGTTTTACAGCTTTTGTTCATCATAACTTTTCTGTTTAGGCGCATTAAACCTAACTCGAGAAGCTAAGCGTCGATCAGATGATGCTGTTAGACGAGCAGACAATGTACAAAAGGCTCTGAGCGATTCAGAACGTCAACGGAGACGAATAGATGCACTTCTCGTGCAAATAACTCCTTCTATGAATCGCACACAAGAGGAAGTCTCTGAATCATTGAAGAAACTAGAAACCAATCTGGAAAATATCAAAGGATATTTCCCGGATCTAAACACTTTGATTTGTGATCGTGGGGGTAACCCTTGTGACTCCCATTGTGGAGGTGCAGGTTGTGGCAAGTGTGGAGGGTTGTCTTGCGAAGGAGCTGTTACCAATGCGGACAATGCCTTGAAATATGCCCAAGATGCGTACACAGAGCTTAAGAGGAAAGACACTAATGCCGAGGACTTGTTGAGAACGGTTCGTATAAAAATGCTGTATATGTTATGTATCTGTTGCTAAATAATTCTCTGCTGTTTAGGTCACTAATACAAAAAATGAAGTGGACGAAGCTAAAGAGTTGGCTCAGAGTGTATTCACTGAAGTACAAAATGCGAAAAATGTGTCTGAGGCCGCTAAAGAGAACTTGGAAAAGCTAGAAGAGCAAATAAAGGAATTCATGGTTTCACTGGGGGCAACTCCCAATGACATTCGGACCTTAGCTGCAGACGTAATATTTTTTTTAAAGTAGTGGCTTAAGAATAAGAGGTCGAGTCTGAGAAATATTTTGTAAAATCAATAGGTGTTGAGTAAAAACATTACTCTTCGCCCGGAACAAATCGATGACCTTGCTGAAGGAATCCAAAGAAGCATTTCTAGCTTAACTGACATTGACGATATTATACGAAGGACTGAGGGAGACCTACGAACTGCTGAAACACTGAAGGATCACGCTGATAACGCTGCGTAAGGCTATATTTTAAGAGAAACCAGGCAATGAAATAACTTGCAATTACCAGTAATCATTTTGATTAGAACAAATGCTGAATCTGTACTACAAGAAGCTTTGCAAGTCAGAGATGAGCTACAAAAAACTCTGGAAGCCCAAAGGGACGCTGGATCAGCGATCGACAAAGCTAAAGAAGATATTGACGCTGCAGATATCGATCTAAAGCAGGTAAATATTTAAACCTTGAAAAGTGCCTGTTAGAACAAGGACTTCCGAGTTATCCGGCAACTTTGATTTTCCAGATAAGTAGCGAGACTTCTGAAGCAGAAAAGACTGCAAATGATTCCTTGCAAGAAATAGAAACTCTAAAACGGCGTTTGGAGGAACTTCAAAAGAAAAACCTGCAAAATGAAAGAAGACGAGATCAAGCCAAAAATGAGTCTGAATCTGCTTTAAGAAATGCAACCGTCGTTCAAACTGATGCTGCCAGGTATTATAAATGCAAAACTATTTATGAATCATTTCCTTACATGTTTGTGCATTTTTTATGCATAATTCCAGGCTGAAAGATGAGTATGTAGAAGTACAGCAAACTCTGAGGGACAAATTAGCTCTTTTTGAAGGTGCTGAGCAGAAGGATGGCTTACAAAATCGAGCAAATAGACTAGCGAATAATGTCAATGACAAACTAAAGGAACTACAAGGTAAGCGTAGCACAACTGATTGAAAACGTGAGATGAAACAATTTTAAAAATTATTAACTTTTAGAAATGGAAAACGAGTATCGGGAACATGAAAGAAGAGCAGACGATTTGTCTCGTGAAATAGAAAATCTTTCAAGGCAAATGGAAGATCACCTTCGAGCTATTAGAAAAATTGAAGAGTACCACAGGACGTGCAATTCATAAAACACTTAGCTACTTAACCCAATTTTAGTTAAATCTTCGTATATTAATTCTCCATGAAGAGTGTAAAATAATACTAAATTATTTTCGCAAGGAAGTCCAAAAAACTACTTTTAAAGTTTTATAAATATTTTAAGTGATGTACAAATTGGCCTTGACAGTTGACGGGCAGCTTTGCATATGTGCCAAACCAATTGATATTTGATACTCTATACAAACAGAATATGAAGTGCCTTATGAAACTCGTGCCATTTGTATAACAATTAAGTAATGTATGTATTCCCGGTATAGACTCAAAGAAAGTTACGCGTACTTAAGTTTAAAGAATATGACCATCAAAAATAAGTATTCTGTGGATCACAAAAAGCAAGAGAAACAACTTCAATGCTATCACACTCCTAATTACTTACATATTAAAATTAACATATATTCCATGTTTGCTTAGGTAAAGTGTTGCACTGATGATAGTGATGATACAAAAAGTTCTTAAAATGACCTAGCTATTCAATCATTAGAATGTAAATTTACCACTTTGGAAAACTTGTTTATACCTTTAGATTACGATTTTACGACTTGAGTAGCATATTTTCTTCAATTGTTATAGTATACTTTTACCACAATAGTTCGTTTTTAAATAGATTGAGAGCTGTAATTACTGACAAATACTGTTACATTGCCATCAATCATCCTCATCACTGCCTTATTATACGAATAGGAGTTACCTGAAACATTTATATCTACTTACACATATACAAGTGCGTGAAAGCATGTTATTTAAAATAGTCATATTATTATTAAACTAGGTATATCATTTTCCTAAACTAATTTATTGGGTTTAATTATTTATACAAAACCACGTGTATGTTGTTCGAGTTTGTGCTTTGCCTGTAGTCTCCACATTATAGCATTAATATTATCATATGAGGAATAGTTTAACGCGATTTTACAATCTTTGTAACTGGTAAATATTATTTAATTGTCAATAGTATCATGTGAATCAGTAATAATTCAAAATTAGAACATGTTTTGATAAAAAGTTTTTGCTGCTTGCAATAAAGTCGGAAAATAAAATGTTATTCGTGTTCATTCTACTGACATATTTTATTTGAATTCAAGTGTGTAGGGCAAAGATAAAAATTATTATCATGAGATTATAGTTTTGGTAATGACATAAAGGATTTGACTCACTTAAAACTAATAATTCACAATTTGTCATGATCCATTATTGGTGCTACAGTGAGTGAAATCACACACTATTAATAGATATTATTAGAAGGCGAAATCAAATGTTCAAAAAAAATAATTTGTATTCAAGACGCAAGCACAGAAGATTTCTCCCATGACAAAAATACATCCTTCTCTGTAGCTTGTGAAGCAAGTCGTCTGCAAAAGCAACTACGAGTAGATGCAAATTAACCTTAAGCTGCTATTTATGACTTTGCTAGTAACGAGTGTTTCATACAATGCATATGGTTGTTGAGATAAATAAGACACGATTGACGTAATATCAATGACGGTGATCTGGCGTTAGAATGCATATCAGAAACAAGTGTTAGAGGATATTACAAAGCTTGACCTCAATTACCAAATGTCACATGTTGTAAAGATAGTTCACCTTGACTGCCGAATATTGTTCAGTGTTCACTAGTGAATATTCAGCGAATGCTCAATAATACGAGTTATTGCATGTTTAAGTCTACATTTGTCAGTTCTGAATAAAATAAATCATATATTGTTTCCGAAGCACAAATGCACCCTTAAAAGGGACTTTGCTCTTTGCTGCATGTGGAATGAAAAAGTAATTGATTAATCTTTCAGCAGCATTTGCAGCAAAAATCAGCAGTAAACAGCAATAAGTTTTCTGCAGTAGCTACATACACAGAAGGGAATGTGATTTCCCTTCGATAATCATATTCATCATCGCTCGTGGTTTCATTTTCCCCTTATGAGGTTCATACGTGCGGTTAAAGTGGACTTGTACATTTGTTATAGAGACCAAATGGTCTACAGATACCTTGATGCCTATTCAATGTGAAGTTAGCTTAACGACAACCTCTTTATCATTGCCTGTCACTAAATTCACGAGCATGCAGCGTAATGCTCTCAAGAGTTAATGTGAAGCAACCAAGCCAACCTAGCCTCACGATTTACTGATTTATAGAATTTCCATATAAAGTCACTCAACCACAAGCAGGTATGCTGAATCTTGTTAAAGTGTTATCAGTTCAAAGCTGCTACTTCATCTGCTCTCTCCACACCTGTGCATTTTTTGTTGGAGGAATACAATTGACTTAAGTAAAATTATTTCTTGTTAAGTCAACATTACATCCAGAAAAATCCACACTTTATTGGCTGAGCTGATATCTTCTTATATCACATCCTTTAATTGAAGGACAGTCGAGTTTCTTTGACTGCACTCACTCCTGGCTCGGATTGGATAAAAGCTTCAATATCTTTAGAAGTAACTCCACAGTGGCCACCGTCTGGAACTTTAGAAGATTCGTTATATACCTCTAGAGAATCTCAACTTGCACTTGATTAGTCTACTACACGCTCGGTAGACCTAATAGGTAAGCAAAGCAATGCAGCTTTCTTTTTGTCGTACAGTGTATCTTTCTTGAACTTTCGTGTCTTCTGCAGTTTAGATTGCATAAGAGACTATTCTGTCATTAGGTTTCATCGGTTTCATAGATGTGTACAAATGTATAAAACTAGTAAAACTACACAGCTTCACTGATCAGTTTTAGGTTATATAAGACTTATAGCTCAATGAAGCATTATATAATGGCACAATATGGAGTGCCGAATGTGAGGGTAATCTAAGGAATTGAGGAAATCATGTAAATACTTTGTTACATAACTAGACGATTAAGGCTACATTGCCAGTCCAAACTCAGTATCATCATCATCATCATCATGAACTTAGATCCGAAGAAGTGGATGATCAGGAAATTTTTCATCATGCAAGCAATGTAAAACACGTAGTTTCCAGAAGAGAGAAACTTGTTAACATTTGTTAACATCGAATGATCTAGATAGACAAGCACCAAATGTTTCCTTGAATATGGTCCTGCATCCTTCAGAATCACTGTTGCTGTTGCTGCAGTTGATTACAAGGTATATAATGCCATAATGCCATCATTGTCAGTTTTGTCAGTAGAGATTGTGAAATGCTGGTTATAGTAGCTCTTCAACAAGAGTGCAATTACTTGATACATAAAGTAAGGAGTAAAGAACCTGTAGTAGAGATAGTGCAACTTAGTGCAAGTAATAATATTTTTGATTGTTCTGGCAGTCCTTGGACTGAACATATCACGCGAAGGCGTTGGTCACACTTAAGAAATCTGCTGACTACATTGTATTTCATCTATTCAAACAACTGTTGATTGGATCTATCATTTGCAATATTTGCATCTGTGATTGATTTTTAGGACCAGTCCGTAAGATGTCTTGTCCGTTTCTAACTCGATTTCCATCGTCTTTCGTAAGAAAGTACGGATGTAATATTTTGAAGCAATATGGCAGCTCGTGCCCTGTGGTGAGTCGTGTGATGTCAACTGTTCCAGAAGCGACTCGTAAGTAAATCACTCGAAAATAATTCATGCATCCAATGTGAACAAATTCATTTGATTTCAATCATAACAGAAAAAGACGAGAAAAAAGAAGGGAAATGTCCATTCCTGTCTTCGGATGGAGTGGGTACTGCAATGAAGCAAGCCAGCGAGGCTGTTCATCAAGATATCATAGAACTAGGAAACAAACCCAAGGAAGTATTTCCATATGAGTCGTTCTTTCACGAACAAATCATGCGGAAGAAGAATGATCATTCGTACAGGGTGTTCAAGAAGGTCAATCGCTTGGCTGAGAACTTTCCAAGTGCCCATGAATACAGCTGGGGAAAGCGGCCTATCACTGTGTGGTGCTCTAATGACTACTTGGGAATGTCTCGTCATCCCGGAGTGAGACAAGCCGTAATGTAAGTTGGTTGGGGCAACCTGACATTTTACACACAATTTACTTTTCTACATTTTTAACGAGACATTCAACCATGTGCTTCATTAGAGAACTTCATCTCCCCTATTATACGTCTATGGTTTCATGTTTAGTCATTATAAGTGTCAAGCAAGTACTGTCATGAATAATTTGCATTCCTTTATAGAGATGCATTGGAAATACATGGAGCTGGAGCGGGTGGAACTCGTAATATTTCCGGAAATTCATTATTTCACGAAAATTTGGAGGCTGAGTTAGCATCTCTTCACCAAAAGCCTGCAGCATTGCTGTTTACTTCATGTTATGTCGCCAACGATTCATCTTTGTTCACTTTGGCAAAGGCTTTACCAGGTACAAAAGACTGACTATTTGTTTCACATGAATTTATCGAGGGAGTACTCATCCATTGCTGTTTAATTCTGCATTAGGATGTCACGTTTTTTCGGACGCTGGAAACCATGCATCTATGATTCAAGGAATTCGGAATAGTGGAGTGCCTAAGCATATCTTTAAGCATAATGACCCGGAACACTTGGAAATGCTCCTGAAACAAATTGACGTTAAGGTTCCAAAGATTGTGGCTTTCGAAACGGTGCATTCAATGACGGGAGCGGTTTGCCCATTAAAAGAACTGTGTCAGGTTGCCCATAAATATGGGGCAATCACTTACATTGACGAAGTTCACGCTGTTGGACTTTACGGACACAATGGAGCTGGAATCGGCGAAAGAGACGGTTTGCTTCATGAGATGGATGTAGTTTCAGGAACTTTAGGTACGTAGATAGCATCCAGCTATTACTAATAGCCAGAATAAAAATATTATTCTGACGGTACATTTGTTTTTATAGGGAAAGCTTTTGGAAACATTGGAGGTTACATTGCTGGAAGTGCGAATTTAATCGACATGGTTCGTAGCTACGCTGCAGGATTTATATTTACAACTTCATTGCCACCTACAGTACTCAACGGAGCTATCAAGGCCGTTCAAATTTTACGATCTGAAGAAGGAAGACAACTACGAGCCCTTCATCAATCTAATGTGAGCTATTTGAGGCAATCATTGATGAATGCCGGGATCTCCGTCGAGCATACCCCATCCCATATCATCCCAGTCTACGTAGGTTTCATGGTCATATTCAAACCTTCAGATTAATAGACAATTTCAATTCAAACCAAAATACATGTTGCATTACAGATTGGAGATCCATCTTTAAGTAGCAAACTCTCTGATGAACTCCTGTTGAGAAAAGGTCATTATGTTCAAGCAATCAACTATCCTACAGTTCCGCGAGGTCAAGAAAAGCTACGGATCGCTCCTACACCTCACCACACTAAAGAAATGATGGATATATTTGTGCGAGACTTGGTTGAAGTATGGCTGGACCTAGGTATCCCTCTGAAGAACCAACCATGCTCAAACGTGAGTTCAGCGTGACTTTTAAACGCGTAGGAGTTTGGAATGACTGGTAATGACTTCGTTTTTTATTTTACAGGAATGCACTTTTTGCAAAAAGCCTGTCTTGTTTAAGAAAATGGAATCCCGAATGGAGTGGACTGCGACAGAGAGCGAGCAGCTACTATCCAGCTCCCAATGCACATTACCGAATTGCCCACAGATAGCTGCTTATGCTTAATTTTTTGTTGCTGCAAACAATCAATTTACTTTATAAATTACTTCCGTTCATTGCATAATCCGCACACTAAAAACCTGTGAAATCCGCTCTATCGATTATCATCTTAACTATATCGCTGTTATACATTGTTTGCGTACTAATAGTAATCAATTCGATACTTTCATTTCAAATAGTTGTACTAATAAACTTTTAGATTGTTACTACAATTCCAAAGTAAGAAGCACCCTAAAGATTAACTATCTTTATGGGCTTGCGCTTTTATATTTAAGATGTAGCTCATTTTCTCATCATTCCAACGTTACGTACATCCCTACACCAAGTCGTTGGCAACTTCTTAGTACTGCCTTCATGAAAATCGATGGATTTCACACATAGACATTTCATGTCTAACAAGTCTATAATTAAAATAAATGTCCATGATTGATTTCATCCATTGCTTTGATAACATAGTTTATAAATACAAGTATGGATACATGGTGAGAGAATTTTACGTGCGATACATTTTGATATTTATTGGAAACAGAACTTTGTGCTTTAGGTGACGATTCCGAGTTGCCGATGCAATACCGGAAGTTACAGAATATACATAATTTGTATTTTACAAACACGATCTTCTTTATTCATCCTTTATAAAGTACGAATCATCAATTTAGCCCACTCACCCTTCGTTCCAAAACACCTACCAATACAATCAGTTATTAGCTCATCTCGATGATTACACAGTATTTCGTAATGCATACAAGCGTGAATTATTTTAGAAGACCTTCAGTACATTAGACTCTGATGGCTTGTTTTGAGGTATTTTTACTCAGACAAGCCTAGAGCAAAGGAATTTATTGTTTATGTAGAATTGCGTTATGTTTTGTCCCCTCAAGGACACAATTGTTCTTTACTCGTGATAATGAAGCCGTATAGAACCCCTACATAAGTACAATTTTACAGTGTGGATCACAATATATATTTATAAATTCTTGGGGTACATGGATACTATTGGTTTTGGTGACAGTTGATTTAGGTTCACCCAAGGCTCTGCCTTATAGATAATTAAACCTGTCCATTAATTCGTAGTCTTTGATAGGTTTCCACACCCACACTGGATGAAGAATTTTTGTCGGCTCAGCTGACTGAATGCTGAAATAAGAGTTTTGCATAGAACGTCGTATTTGAAAAAAATGTCGCATTCAATATTCCACTGCATTCACATCTAGCACGCTTACAAGTCTAAATTCAAAAGCTACTTATACCGTACGTAAAATTAAAATATTCAGTCGTTTATCCATTCACAGAACATTAATTTAAATTAACCATACATGATGGTTACGAGTGAAATAACTTGAATATGAATTGATAGTATTTCCTACAAAAATGTTCAACCGCTGATCAAATCGTGCTTGAAATTAGGAATAAGCCTACAGCAGAAAAAATACGCTCGACTAACCTTACCGTAGTTAAAATTAAAACGTAACTGAGCTTATAGAAGTTACTTATGATAGAATGGTTGTGTACACAACCTACCTTTTGAAAATCACTTAAGAGGTGTATGTAATGCTATTCGGCTATCACTTATCTTACATTAATCTTAAACAAGATCAGAACTTTGAAGGCGATTATACAATCTTTAATTGTTACTCTGGTAAATAACTTGACTATTTTTTCAAGAATGAACCCAATAGCCATGCAAAACACTACAAACTCGAAAAAGAGAAAGCAGAATTAACAGTACTGGATTTACTGTTACAACACTTCATCTACAGGAATTCACACGCAATTGATGGCGATTACATTTGAATTTAACGTTATTAAGTCTGTCTAAGTCAAAATATGAGGAATTTCAAAAAAAAAACCAAATAAGGCTGATTTCGCTTAAAAACTGCTGCTTTGAACAAAGTCCAAGACATACACGTGACAAGAATGGAATACACTAGTAGGCATAGAACAAGTGAAATGTAAGAAAATACGTGAAAAACAGGTTTAGTGTGATTGCTGGAATTCCTACTCGAACAGATATTATTAGTTTCCCAACGCGTACATTTTGGTCCATTCCTTAGCATTTCGAATAGCCTCTTGCTCGTTCATTTTCCAGAGTTCTGCCACATCATTAGCTAAAGGATCATCTGGATTTGGGGCACTCAGAAGCGCTTGAATCGACAACAAGACAGTACGGATTTGCAACGCTGGACTCCATTTGTCTACATTTTAACAGACACTTAATCATAAATAATTCCTGTCACATGGACCGAGCTAATTTAAGAACTAAATACCTTACCTTTCAATATATCCAAACATATTCTACCAAGCTTATCTATGTTAGGATGATATATTTTCGTTATAAACCGCACTTTAGGAGCTGACATAGGATAGTCTTCAGGGAGAAACAATTCCAATTTGAACACTCCACCTTCAAATGGTGATCCCTCAGGTCCTACATAGAACAACCCCATAATAGATTCTTATTTTAATTTTGCACCAAACCACACAGACTTTAACACTTTCATCATCTGATTACCTGCTACGACAACGTGAAAATATCGAGCATTGTTGTCATCTGGAACGGCGCTGATACCTGGAACCGGCTCTTGCATCAACCGCTGCGTCTCCTACAAACAAAAAAGCGTATCAAAAACAATATAATTCAACTCTTCAACAAACTTTTAACAAGTCACCTCCACCCCTACAATTACAAAAACGAACGAACAATCCTACCTTGATGATCCGACGAGGAAGTCCTGTCGACGACATTATAATTATTTAGCCCAAAAAAAAACAGAAAGGTCGGTTAGTAAAGACGACGACGACGACAACGACGACGACGACGACGACGGACATGCACATGCAC
>Ga0194135_10000565_pt1 | contig 21871 bp, 29 predicted proteins | sample LitLau_LLRF_2013_FD_134024 | JGI IMG/M metagenome (GOLD analysis project Ga0194135, IMG submission 134024) | Freshwater sediment microbial communities in response to fracking from North America - Little Laurel Run_MetaG_LLRF_2013 (version 2) | ecosystem: Environmental > Aquatic > Freshwater >...
AGCTGTTCCATTTACTAGTGGTGTTGAAGTTGATATTTGCAAAATACCTGCAACAGATGTACTTCCTGCTGGAGTTATCAGAGTCCATTGAGAAGGAGTCCAAGCTGCTGGAGTTACTGCTGTGTTAGCATAATAAGCTGCGCCATTATATAAACAACATTCCCCATTAAAATAAGATTTTGTATTATTGAATGCTGTTAAGTATGCGTTGTAATCTCCCGCTACTGGAGTAATAGCACCAGTACGAGTATTGAACGATTGTACAGCTCCTACAGTAGAGCCACCGTCAGTCCAATTAGCAAGAACAGAAGGGTCTGTATTAGCATTAAGATAATAGATGTGCTGATTGTCGGTTCTTGTGCAAATAGACAAGTTAGCAATTTTAGGAAGTGCCAACATATTTGCTTGACTGCTAACTACATAATAAGTAGCAGCACCAATCTTTGAGGATATCTTACCATTAGCATCAATACTCAAAGTTGAACTATCAACTGAAACAACACCTTTACTGGAATATGATGCTGGAGGAACTGTAATAGCACCGCTACTATTTGTAATAACTGTACCATCAGGAGAGACAATACCATTTTGTGTGCTTGTAGCAACAGGTAAAGCATTAGGTCTCACTGTAAAGCCGGTAGATAGATTTGCAGGAGTTCCTGAGATTGTTGCAGTGCAGATAAGCTCATCACCAACATTAAATGTGAGTCCACCAATACTACCTGCTGTTGCAGCTTCCCAAGTAGAGTTCTTTATCGCATTTGAAAATTGACTTAAACTACCTGCGAAGTTTATTGTACCAACATACCCACCAGTAGTAATATTACCGATATTAAGTAACTGTGTAGCATCTACTTGAGTAGGGTTTACAGTAAGATTACCTGTACCGTCTACATTTAAGCCGTTACCTGCTTTTACTACACCTGTGGCTGAAGAAGTTGCAACTGTAATATTTGCAGAACTATACTGAAATCTTACAGGAGGAGTCCAAGAGTTACCTCCATCAATACTCCAACGCCAAAAATAATGTATTGCTGTGTTGATTGTTGTAGTCCATCCTGAGCTGCCATCTGGAGAGTATTGTACAGTGACACTTTGTCCAGCAACACCTTGTATACCTTGAACACCTTGCAATCCTTGGATACCTTGTATACCCTGAGCACCTTGAGCACCGACAATTGCAACACCCATATTCACCCAAGATGTGTTTACATATTGCTCTAAAACATTATTAGAACTACAAAAAAGATTTTGAGAAAGCTGTGCAGGATTTGCTGTAAAGTAAGCATCACGAGCTGTATTATTTGCAAAGATTAAATTGGAAGGTACGGTGAGAGCACCTCCACCATTTCCATTACCACCCCACCATGGAGCCGTCATAGTTTTCCTTTAGTTTTGTACAAGAACTGTGCCATTCTGATATGGCTGATAAGCCCACAGTCCCGAGGCACCAGAAGGTACTGAGAGAGAGGCTGTCGGAGTATTATACTGATATACGGGTATTCCGAAAGTAGGGCTTGGAGATGTTGGAGCGGAAGCGCTAATAGCTACATAGAAAGGTTGTGAGCCTTTATTATAAAGCGTCACTGCCGTACCTACAGTAATCCCAGATGCTGTATATAAATTAACCCAGGTTGATTGTGTAAGAGTCACATCAGGTAGTGTGTTTGCTGTTGCCATATTATTCTTTCTTTATGAATTTCTTAGTTACCACGAATATACATTTCATACAGCACAGAATTAGTTCCAGATGGATTCAAATCTTTATATGTTATAATTTTGTATATTGCGTTACCGATTTGAATTTTATCCTTGTTTGGCTGTATTGGAGCTTGTTGAGGGTTGCCAGCTTTCTCAGGAGGTTGTATAAGGCAACGCTTATCCCCCTCTTGAACGAGGGTGTCCCTAATTTCTCCCAAACCATCCTTCTTATTTGTGAAGTCTAGCAATACAACTCTGACGGGGTAAGAATAATCATTTGAGACATAATCTGAAGCGTTCGGGTCATACGTTCCTGCGCCTTCTACAAGAATTGTGGCATCACCAGCAAACTTGTTAAACATTCGCATCACAGATGCATCAAATTGACTGAGATAGCCCATAAGTATATCCTGTAGCTTGTTCGTGTAAAAGTTCGCTCTGAGTTCCTGTGATATAGCAATTATTCCAATCAGAAATAAACTGTATGAGTGGATGTGTTGTGTTATCACTGCTAGAACCATATGGAATCATAGCTTGATCTGAGAACGAAGGATTGAGAACTATTTGTTGTAAATATTTAGAATAATTCTCAAAAGCTTCACTTCCCCATATTTCAATCTGGTATAGTTTCTCATGAGAATTAAATGCCAGAGTAGCTAATATATAAGATGCACAAGTTTTTGTAGCAAGTTGCAAATTGTTATTTGTATCAGATAATACTTGTGTATAAACTAAGTCTGATAAAAATGGCATATCAGAAGTATCACCACAGCGTAAACGACACTTTCCAAGATTTGAACTTGGGTCGATGATCGGCATATATTTCTCCTATTGTTATTTATAAACATTTTATGGTAAGAGCCTTCTCTATAGACAGGATACGATAAGAAATGTTTATAAATAAGCCCTCCAAAGGAGGGCTGTTTGCTAATTAGTTGCTTGTAATTGCATTAACAACTACGGCAGGTTTTTGCATGAAATTCAAGAAGTTGGATTCTGTTTCAATGTCAATCGAAGTGCCTTGTGGGTTTGCGAATTCAAACATGTAGAGTTCCATGCCAAGAGTGTTTACCAAACCAAAACGCTCGGCAGGCGCGAAATAACTGCGGAAGAATTCTGTGCCAGTTGGCATAAATACTGCTGTTTGGTCAGGAATCAATTGAACAACGTTACCGTTTACATCTTTGTATTTATCACGCATTTCGATGAATTGAACACCACCGAAATCAAAGATACGATGCAAACTTGTTGCCGAACCGCCCGGTGCCAACCGTTCACGCAATGGCTGTGCTGCACCAGAAGTTGTGTAGTATTGATAAGCTGTAGACAACAAAGGATGTGCAATCAGTTTAGCAAAGAATGTAGGAGAACACAGAGCAACAACACCAGAGATGGTAATCAAACCAGCATTATCTTGAATAGCTGCAATACATTTTTCAATGTTTGCAATGACGTTTGCTGTGCCTGTGCTCAGTGTGAAATCTACGGTAGTCTGAGTAACACCCATTTCAGTAAATGCCGAACCGCTGATTGTACCATTAGGAGCGTAATATGTGCCAGCAGTCAGCAATTGAGCACGGGCGCGTTCCAGAGTTGCTGCGTGGGAATTACGGATACGTTCCATACGACGCATACGCACACCATCCAAAGTCTCAGCTTCGCTCAAGTTTGTGTACGAGGATTTACCTTGTACGTCTTTAGGCAAGATTTGGTCTTGCAGTGGGAAGTGAGGAATAGGCAACGAGTGGATTTTACGAGTGTAATCAGTGCTTACGTTAGAGCGATCACCACGTACACGGTCAACGATCAAACCAAACGATTTTTGAACTTCTTGGAACACAACAGATTGCTCTGCAACAGGCTCATTTGTAAAAATTCCCAGATTGTTAATTGTACCCCACAAATTTGGAATCATGTTTACTTCTTTTGTCCAATCGGTTACATTGAACGGATTCCCGAAATCTCTAACTATCATATATTTTCCTTTACTTTAAATATTCTTGTTGTTATAATTAGTTTGTAGTGTTTACCATGATGCCAGACGCTTTCAGCGAAGCATAAGCAGCCGCAATTTGAGCACCAGAACTAAACGATGCATCAAGAGCAAGGGCATTAGCAGATACAACTACTTTACCGCGTGTAAGCGCAAGAACAGGTGTATCAGTAGTGGCAGCAATCGCCAAACTGTCAGCTTGACCTTGAGAGTTGCCAATATAGATAGCTGCTGGATTCTGAGAACCATCGGAAGCAGCTTGCTTAGAGATGATGTATTTACCAGAGGCAGTGATTTTACCGAGAACTGTACCAACTGTGTATGTAACAGCAGAAGCTTCATTTACTGTGACAACATCATTAAATAGTTCAGGATTATTGGGTGCGTCATACAGCTTAATCAGATTACCAAGCCGCTGTGCTTCAGTTGCAATAACAGACATTATTATTTCCTTTATTATATTGAGGGAGGTTTATTTGCGACTTGGCAAATTATTTAGATTCTTGTTGAGCGTATTTGGCTCGGAGTTTTGCTTCAATTGTGCTTTGTTCAGCCTCAGCAACAACTTTAGAAGCATCTGCACTGTGACCTACACCTTGTTCTGTGAAAGCTGGAGAAGCTGCTTCTTTATCAATGTTTGCAGACATAGCACCAACTACAGCTTCAAACTGCTCATCTGCAAGGGATTCTGTAGCAGTGAACAATGCTTCAGATTTGTCAGTACCTACAGCAGCTACAATCTTCTCTTTACGAGCAGACATTTTAGCGCTTTTGGCATCAGCTTCCATTTTCTCTTTAGCAGCTTTTACTGTAGCAAGCTCTGCCGAAACTGCTGCAAATTGTGCTTGAAGTTCTGCAAGAACACCGGCTTGTGTAGCCAGAGTTGCTTCAGCAGCTTGCAGATTTGCAAGAATTTCTGTTGCATTGAATTGAGCAGCTTGCTCTACGGGTTTAGTCATTTCAGGTTCCTTTTGAATTTCAGCAGCATTTACTTTACCGCTGACAAGATTGTTAAATTCTTTACGAATTTTATTCAGCATCACTGCCTCCATTGTTTTTGTTTATTAAATAAGACACAAATTCACGGTTTGTCATAACTCCTGTGATTAAGTTCTTTTCAAGAGCTTCATCTGCATCAAAAGATGCAGCCTCAAATCCTCGAATTATTTTAGCGTCAATACCTGTGTGGCTTGATACATACTCTACAAACTGATTGCCGAGTTTATCTACAGCAGCTTGGACGTCTTCCAAGAAACTCTTTTTGAAAGTTCCGTCGTCATCAAAAGGAACTTTAGCCGTCCCAGAGGTCAGATATACCCGCTTCAAACCTGCTTGTTCCATTGCTTTACTGGTATCACACAAGGCAACGACACAGCCTATAGAACCGACACAAGCAGATGGGTTTGCATACAGTTCATCACAACAGACAGCTATTGCGTAGCAAGCACTACACGATGTTTCCTGAACGTAGCCTACAAGTTTTACATTAGCTTCATCACACATCTGCCTAATGTTTTGGCACATTTCAAACAAATGGGAAGCAGAACCACCTCCGCTATCGAATTCCATTAGAATTGTGTTGCAGCCAGCTTCAATAGCGTCTTCTACCTGTTCTTCTATCTGAGAATAAGCCATACCTACTTGACCACAAGCAGAAAATACCGGAAACGGCGTGAGACTTCCAGACACTTTAATTACGGCAATGCCAAGATCAGCGTCTATAAGATCATCAATATCATCAGGGTCTTCTTGTTCATTATCATCTTGTATATCAGCTTGATCTTGAGGGAGTAGTAGATCAAAATTACGAGAGTCAATATAAGATAGAATCTTTTCAAATTCTGATGGTATAATAAGATGAGGAGTATTGTAGATGGTCGAAGCCAATCTAAATAATTTATGGTTTGACATCTATTTTCCTTTTATCACGGAGCATTCTCCTTATTAGCTATAGAAGCACTTTCACCAGAAGACTTACCACCAATTTTAGCAGTGCCGCTATTAGAAGCATTACCTACTTCAAGACCACTTCCTGATTTAGAAGATACTCCAGCCATGTTTGTAGAAAGACTCTCTTTGTCTATTGGCTCATCGGCAGGCTTTTCTTCCCAACCCATAACTCGTGCAGTGCGGTTGAATACATCTCGTGTTATTTCAACACCTCCAGTAGCAGAGATACGTTGCCATGCAGCAGAGTAATCATTCATATCCACATCTTCAATATCAGAATAAGTGAACTTAGCCATGTTTGTCATATCCCAACCATTATAGCGATACAAGTCTCGCATCAAGTCTTGGTTGAGAACGTTTTGAATTTCTTTAAGTTTGGAATCAATTGCAAGTGCCAGAACAGATGTTTTAGCCTCTGCAAGAGAGAAACTACCACCCCCATCAGCACCTAAACGAAGAATGTCAACGTTTAAAGCTGTCAGAATGTCTTGTTGATATGCTTTGATAATAGCTGCTGTGTCATACTTGGAGTTACCTTTACTCTCCATCAGAGAATAAGAGAATTTATTCTGCTTGGTAACTTCATCTATGAATGAAGGAACTAATAAACCTCGTTGTGTACCAGCGTTGTAGTTATCAATAATGTTCTGGAATGCAGCCATAGAAGCTAAGATATTCGCAGAAGCATTGGGGTCGAAGTATTCTACAGGAGCTTCAATTTTCAAGATGCCTTGCACATCTTTAGCAATACCTACAAGCTGTTGTTCTTGCAGCAATGTAAGCTGCTTATAAGCCAAGTAGATATTCTTGAGGATACTGTTACCCTCTGGATTATTCTTTGTAGCGTTTGTAGTAAATAGGAGAAACTTATCTCTGTCAATCTCAATGAAACCTTGGTCATTCACTCTATCCATGTAGAGATAACCATATTCCATGTTCTTCAGTGTTTGCTGACAAGCAACAATCTCGGAATGATCTTGATTGAATCGCCAACCCCATATAGTATCTTGACTACGAGTGGCAAGTCTTCGCAAGCCTACAAGTCCATCATTGTACTTAGAGCCATTACGCTTTAGACGCCTACGAAATACTTTCTCGTTAATAGCGAAGCCATATTCTAGGTAAGGAATAACTGTGCTAATGAAATCATCCCAAGAATGGTCCATGTCATCCATCATAGAGGCTATGAGTTTTGCACGTTCTTTTTCTATTGGAGTGGCATCAACAGATGCTTCAACTTTCCATCGAACACGGGTCATGAAGAATCTATATACATTCAAAGCTGCGCCCACTGTAGGGTTATTTCGCATTTCATTGATTGTACGGATAAAGGCGGGATAGCGAAAAGCTAATTGTGTATCTTCTAAGATGTGTCGATTTGACACGCGCAAACCAACAAAACCTTGTTCTTGCATAGTGACGCGAGGAATTACAGCGTCTTTGTCAGGCTTCATGGCAGCGTCTAATGCGCCTTCTGGCGCTTTAGCTTCTGACATATTTACTACTCCTTTGTAATTTAGTGGGAATTATACCACAGATCATGCTACTTGTCAATAGGTAATCTGTGATATTTATCATTATTTCGTATAATTTAGAAGATATTTGTTGAAAATAGCTTTAAAATATGCTAAATAGATGGTACAGGAGATGCTTGTGTGAGATTTGGGATTACAAACTCTGGTACTGCGCGTTGACGGGCTAACAACATAAATGCGTCAGATGTGGCATCCACTTGGTCATCCCACTTACCGACTTTGGAACGTTCTCCATCAAAGTATTTAAGTTCGTTAATGAATTCTTCATTCCAGTCGCCTTTAACAATTTTAACATTGCCATTTTCACAAAGAACTGTAAACGGTTTAAATCTTGTTAATTTGCTCTTATGGGGATTTGGCGGAATAGTTCTTACATATACTCCGTCTTCGGCAAGAATCTTAGCATAAAATTGGGCAGCTACTTTTCCAGATGAGCCTGCGTCAATAGGAATCGCAACAGTGACATTATCTAAGCCATCTCGATATGCTGTGCTGACAATTTCTTTCAACACCCCATCTGGACGTTTTTGGAACCTAACTACATCTTCTATATAGTATGTTCCAAGTTTGTCCCTAGACATTTTTACACCTACTGTCCAGTCAGGGCAATAGCTTTCAGTTCTTTCACCGGCAGCTAAGTCGTAAGCCCTCACTGTAGCTACAGGATTAACAGGAGGATGTTCTACAATTTCACACCATTCTGGCTTCCAGTAAGTAGCTCCATCGTCTGTTACATGCCAAGAACCTAAATACAAACGATCACGCTCAGATTTTTTCAAGTTTTCCAACCTGTCCACGTATGAAGGATTCAATTGCTTCATAATAGGGTTATCAGCAATTGTTGCAGCAATGTAGGTATACGTCTGTGGTTTACACCTGTCTCCAAACAATGATACAAGTTCCTCTTTCGTAGCTGCTGTATGAGTTTTACCTTCCATTGTTGCATACCAACGTTCTACTGCAAACATTTCTTTACGAGGAATTCCTGTTTCCATATCAAGATAGGGTTGCACAAACTGATATAAATAAGAGGTTCGTGAAGGGTTAGCTGTACATATCAATTGATGTGGGGCTTTTGCTTTAGAACGAATACGGGATTCTAGGTATTTGATTTGTACTTCAGAATGCCATTGTGCCTCATCGAAGCAAACGAAGCTGAATTGTCCGCCGTCGAAATTGTTAACGTCCTTGTCTGAGAGGCAGTATTTAAACTGGACTTCAGCACCAGATGGGAATTTTGCTGTCATCTGAGGATGAGATTTGAATTTTGCACCAAACTGCCTCCACATGGCCTGCGCTTCTTGAAAAAGTCCCGTTATGTTCAAATAGAGTCGCTACTTTCTATCCCGCTTATTAAGCTGCTTACTATCCCTAGTAAGTCCAGATCATATCATAATCTTTATGATAAAGATTCTCACCGCTTCCGCCTGCTTAGGCGTACTCCATTTCTGGATGATCGTTTGACGTTCCCACAATTGTTGTGGGCTTCGCTCAGGATTACGTGTTCTACGCTTCCCCTGAATTCAATGAGTTATTCGATAGACATCACTGCCTAAAGGGGCTGATTAACTACCCGCTTGACTTAATTGTGTAGAAGTTTGACGAATAAATACTCCTCTAAAATGAGGGTCATTTACATATTTTAAAATAAGCATTAAAGCTTGGTGAGATTTTCCAGACCCAGCCAATCTCTGGAATCTTCAGAAACAGTCGTTAATTGTTTCCCGCTAATTAAAGCTGCTATATATCGCTATATAGATGAGGTCATGTCTTCCAGTATTTCTACCTGATTCCCGTTTCCCACCCACTAGGGTAGTACGCTATTATAGCTGACCGTCACACGTTCCTATTTCTAGGCTTCGCTCGATGTTGTCTCAAAGAGAGTTCCGTCGAATTAGAGAATTGTTTTTAAAGCGGAGGCACTGTTTTTACCACCGCCGAATATCACGAAATTACTTTTGCAATTAAGAAAAACCCTATGGGCTTCGCTAGAAGGTGCAAGCACTTTCTTTTCAGCTTTCGGGGTTTTTCTGATTTTACGTTCTGTTACTGTTTTCTTTTTAAATGGCATAAATTCTCCTTAAATACTTTACTTCCCATTGATTGTGATATACAATTAACTTTTATCATGAAGGAGGTAATATGGGAAGTCCATTACAATTAGCTGGACAAAAATTTGGTAGATTACTAGTTATTGAAAGAGGCCAAAAGAAAAATGGAGCTTACTTATGGCTCTGTCAATGTGATTGTGGAAATATAAAATACATACTTGGTAGCAGTATTAAAGCTGGAACTTCTAAATCTTGTGGATGTTTGCAAATCGAAGTGGCTAGAAGCTACAAGAAAGAAAACGCCAGAGGTACTCATCCTTTATACGAGATATATTCAGGAATCAAAGGTCGCTGTTTAAATACAAAAGACGACGTATATAATAGATATGGTGGTCGAGGTATCACAATATCTAAAGAATGGCTTGATTCTTTTGAACAATTTGTAGAAGATGTTGGTGAACGCCCTGATAGCACATACTCTTTAGACAGAATTGATAATAACGGAAATTATTGTAAAGGCAATACTAGATGGGTTAAAGCTGACAAGCAAGCAAGAAACCAAAGAAAATACAAGAATAATTCATCAGGAGTAACAGGTGTTAATCTTTTAAAAACTAAACACGGAAATTACTGGACTGCACGAGTCTCTCATCCATTACATGATTATGAAATAACAAAATCATTCTCTATAAAGAAATTAGGAAATGATGAAGCTTTTAAACTTGCTTGTGAGCACCGCGAGTATTTAATTAAAATGCTTAACCAAGAATTTGACGCGGGTTACTCAGATTCACACGGTAAATAATAAAATAGTTTTATATCAGAAGCACTAAAGATTCTGTAGGGTTGTCCTCAATAATGTCCTGATATAAAACCACTCCAAACAGAAAAGCCCGCGAAGCATAGCTTCACGAGCCTCCTAAATGATTGCTGCCACACTACACAGGAAGTTTCTTTACACTCCCTGCTACCTTGCTCACAATCGTGATAGACACATATCTACCTTCTCCACAAACAACTCGCGCAACAACCTATAACTCAGCCAAGGAGAGAGAGAGGAATGCCTTGTTATAAGGTGCGCGAAACTTAATTGTAGTTGCTCTCCACTGGAGATTTAATTCAGCTAATAGATTCTTCCTACGGTTTGGATTTGTGAAATCCTTAGAGAACACAATACCGTCTGCTGACACATTTAATGGACTGTAAGGCAGATTTAGATTATATCTCATCGGACACTTACACTTTTACCGGAAATTCCGCAACCAACTACAAAACTTGGCTGAATAGGGTGGGTTTGAACCACCGACCTGATGATTAACAGTCATCTGCTCTGCCAACTGAGCTACTATTCATTAAAACTATTTACGACACATCAATAACTTCATCAAAATTAACTAGAGGCGTATCATCATAATCGTCTCCAGCAGTAGAAAACTCCCCGTCATTATCACTTTTACCCATCAGCCTAATCTGCTTCTCAAGACGGCTAATCTTATCATTATTCTTTTCTTTCATCAAGGACATATGCACGTCTATCAGCTTCTTAGCAGCTTCTACTTTAAGCTTTTCATCCTTGCTTTCTTTGTTCTTCATTGTTGCTTCTAGGAAATCTATTGCAGCAGGAGTTACCTTCTGCACCCTTCGCAGCATTGCATCGAAAGGGGTTTTCTTCTGCAAGAAGCCATGTCCTGTCTGGACACTTTGTACTACTTCATTTGCCATTTCTGTGTCCTTGTTTATTTAATTATTTGAATTATACACCAAAACTCTTCATTTGTCAAGAACTATTTTAAGAACGTTTGTCATCTACAGATAACTATTGACAAATCCGAGTTTGTGTGCTACAATCCAATTTTAACAAACTATAAGGAAATTGAATGAAAGCACCTATTAACAAACTTTACCCTTCTGTATTTGAGATGATATTCGATGTAGAGAAGCTTGTCAAGGAAGGTTTTAAAATCAATGAACAAGACATACCTCGTGCTCATGGTTGGATGTTCTCTGTAACCTATGATGTACCAGAACCTAAAGCTGAAGCGCCGAAGGAACCAAAAGAAACTGAAGTAGCTAAGCCTGCAAAAGCATCTACTGGCAAAGGTAAATAATATGAGTAATCCGTATGGCTATCGAGAAGGAGGTAATGGGTTGACAAAACCTGTAGAATATCCAAAGCGGTTTACAGCAAGGAATGAAGTTACAGGGGATGCTATCCGATCTGGCTATAGTGATCTATACGCTGAAAATCTTGTAAAAATTAAGAAACAAAGGCTTGAAGAATCTCTTCCTAACGATTATACTCAAGATAAATATGCTGTGCTGTCTGAGTGTGAAGACTGCGGAGTAGTATTTAAAGGCAATCCTTCTAGGGGAATTTGCTTTTGTTGTAGCAAGTAGGGTAGATGTAGGTTAATTTTAACAAACTGGAGGTGAACAATGGCAAGTAGTCGAAATGACAGAAAACCACGCAGAGATCGTCTTGCTGCGCCAATTACAAAAGAAAAATTTAACGAAGAGAAAGAAAGTCGTTTAAAGCTGTTCAATCCAACACAAAGTCAAAAGACTTTATTGAATGTTATCAGAAATAATACAATCACATTCGTAGATTCACCAGCAGGAACAGGGAAATCCTCCAGTGTTCTTTGGCATTTCTGCAAAGAGTATCTACAAGATATTACTAAACAGATTATAGTTGTTCGCACACCCGTAGAGTTTTGTGATGATAAGATTGGATTTCTTCCAAACACACTTGAAGCAAAACTTGAACCTCACTTTGCTCCAGCAAAAATGATTCTTGAGGATTTCTTAGGTAAAGGTAGACTTCAAGCTGATATGGGACTTCGTGTGCATTTCAAGATTCCTAATTACATGCTTGGCTCTACATTAAAGAATAGCCTTGTTTTGATTGATGAAGCACAACAGCTTTCTCCTCAGATTTTGAAGCTTCTTCTTGAGCGCATTGGAGAAGGCTCTAGAGTTGTAGTAGCAGGAGATTCTAATCAGTTATTTGATGCAAAAGGTAAGCGTAATGGCCTTGCAGATGCAATTGATAGATTCTTTGATGAAGATTCAGAAGGTTATTTGATTTCGAAATATCCTGATATTGGCTTCCATGAATTTGATGTTGATGAAATCATGAGGGCAGATATTGTAAAAACAGTTGTAACAGCTTATAGAGAATAAGGAGAATAAATGAAAGCACCAGTAAAATTCACAAACACAAATAACAAGCCTAAATCAGAAATGTCATATGGCTACTACACTGCTCCAGAAGCTCCTGTGACTTATCAGCGCAGAGAAGGTGGAACATTTGTTGCAAATATCTTTGGCTATATTGAAGAACCTGCACAATATGCTGATCTTATGTCTGCACTAGAGATGATGGAAGAACATGACGATATGGTTATTAATCTTCAATCTGGAGGAGGATGTGTGAGCACTACAGATATGCTTGTGCATTCTCTGCGTAAGACTAAAGGGCATGTTCATTTCATCGCTACAGGTCAAATTGCTTCAGCAGCTACCATCCTTCTACTAGAAGCGCATAGTTTTGAACTCTCTGAGAACTTCGCCGCCATGTGCCACTGCGGCAGCACAGGAGCACATGGAACTCTTAGCGAATTCAGGCAAGCTGCACCTTTCCAAGCTAAATATATGGAAAAGCTTATTAGAAACACTTACAAAGGGTTTCTAACGGATGCAGAAATTGAGTCTATGATAGATGGTAAGGATGTTTATCTAGACGCAGAGCAGTGGCTAGATCGTTCAGAAAAGCGTAATGAATATTACAAAGCAGAGACAGAAAAGCTCGTAGAAGCTATGAACAAAGCAGCAGAACGGGAAGCAACACCTGAAAAGCCTGCACCTAAGAAGCGTGTAGTTAAAGCTGCAACAAAGCCAAAAGTAGAAGTTAAATAATAGCAAGCCCTTGTGTAGAAATACATGAGGGCTTTAATTTTATGTGAAGGAATATTATGACAGAACTAGAACAAACAATACTGGCATCAATACAAGGAGGAACTTGGACAACTGTGACAAATCCTCTCAACAAAGATTTTATTGTGTCAATTATTAAAGACGATGTTGTATTAACAATTGATTATACAAGAGAAAGGTTGTTTGTGGCTGGAAGCTATGTTAAGCTTGATATTTTCAATGAAGTTATTTCTTACTATAATGCCGCACAAGAGACTTTGAGAACACAACATGAAGTTGATTTATTGGCTAAGATTAAATTGATGGGATAAAACTTGAACTCGTAATGAGAAACCCGCCTATCCTTTCGGAGGGCGGGAACATTCAGTACATATCTATAATGTATGTTACATTTGTTTTTGAACACAAACTTATCTTATGTGCTCTTTTTATTATCTTCCACGTATTCTTCAAAAGCATCTAGTAGCATTCCAATATATTCTTTGCCATCGGGTGATTGCAGGAAGCTATTGACACTTTGTATATTATTAGAAAGAAATAACTGCTGTTGTTGTGACATTGCTGCTCCGAATGACCTGAATGTTTCAAACTTCTGGAGTGTGTTCACAACTAAATACGGATTTTTACGGATACTGTCAGCTATAATTTCTGGCGATAATTGTTGTATTATGTTATTTAGCATGTTATAATTCACCTTATCCGTGATTTGCAAATTCTTTGTGGAGTTCTTCGCGCTTGGCGCGTACAGCTTCGGCTGCTTGTTCTTTTACACAAAATGAACCTAAATAGTACTGGATACCATTACAGCTTATTTGTGCAACCCATCTGTTATTCACTTCGTTGAAATAAACGCCTTTGTATCCTGATTTGTTAGTACTAGGAGTCCTAGTATTTCGAGTATTCTCAAACCTTGTTGCCTCTCTTAAATTAGATATACGATTATCTTCTGTATTGTTATTGATATGATCTAACTCATTTTGTGGAAATTCTCCATACACATATAACCATGCAAGCCTATGTGCTTTATAAAGCTTTCCTTTAGCTAAAATTTCTATATATCTCCTACCCGTTCTCATTTTAGGTGACTTTCCAACCCAGCCATATCTATCAGATTTTATCCAAGTGAATATTCCTGTGTCTGGATTATAATTTAAAATTTCTTTTAATTCTTCTTGAGTAATCATTTAGTTTCCTTTATCATCAGTTATCGAGAGAAATACAGGGAAAGCGGTGATAAGTCGCCTTTCGGATGCCTCCTATCCCTATATTGAAACACAATTATAACACAGTATTTCTACTGTGTCAAGTACTCTTGTGCTTTATTAGCTGTTTACACGAGTATTAGCACTTGTAGGGTTACCAGAGCCTGTCATTGTGCCGAGATTGACAATACCATTACTGATATGTTGATTTTGAGCAACTAAAGTTGCAAGTGCATTTGCCAAAGTCTGATATTGTTGCTGTGCTTGAAGTTGCATTTGTTGCTGGTTAACATTTTGTGTAACATTCACAGCCACACCGTTTGTAGCAGCAGTCAATTTTTGATCTCCACGCAACTCAATAATTTCATTAGCTTGGGTTGTGATAATACGATCAAGATTTGCTTGATTAATAGACTGAATCAAAGAACGAGTGCGGTCACCATCATTATTAATTGCTTGAGTGATAGCCCAAGAATTTTGAAGACCAGATGATGCCAGATTAGCAAATCCAAGAGCATTTGCAGCCTGCAATGTATCTATTTTATCTGCTGTAGCAACTTCAGTTGCAATAATCTGTGCAGTTGTGTCAGAAACATTTTTATTGATTGCAAATTGACCTTGCAAATTAGCCACATTAGCTGCATTAATCAAGTTAGTTATGTCAGATTGAGCACCAGCCAAAGCCAATTGACTCTGACCTTCTGCATAAGGGATGGAACCCTTAATATCTCCCAATGTCTGCAACACTGCATTGTTTTGCTGAGTTTCTACAACGCCAGCTAAGCCTGCTTGCAATTGTGTAGGAGTGACACAACCATCTCCATTAATGCCGTTGCGATTACCAAATGCACCATTACCAAAAAGTGCGCCTGCCAAAATACCACCTAAAACACCAGCGCCTAAACCGGCACCGGCCCCTGCCATACCACCTGTAGATGGAGCAGTGAATAAATTCAAACCAGATGTATCCATTTCAGTTCCTTTATGTACATGGCTGTGTTCGCCATGCGAATGTTTATGTTTGTGCTTTTTATGTTTCTTTTTGGATTGTGTAGCATGAGCTACAGCAGCGACTTGCGAGACAGGAGCCTCTTGAGGAATTACATTTAAGTCGTGCTTTGCACCGTTGTATGTCACAGACACAGTGCTTGGGATAGAACCTGTATGGCTCTTTAATTGAAACTTAACTTTATCGCCTTGAGCAACGTTAAAGTTGTGGATGGGTACTTCAGAGTTGTTAACAAAAGCCCTAATGTCAGTGTGCTCAGGAAAAATAACACCAACATTGCCAGCCGTAGGCATATCAACTTCATTTGTGAAAGCTCCTATAGAGCCTGAGTGTGTCCACATAATTATCCTTCGTTATGTGTGCCAGAGGAATTCCTTGTGAGAATTCCCGCTATCGGGAGATAGCTTTCCAAGAGAAGCTTGTATGTCTCTCAGATGTCGTTATTATACATGCAATACCTCTAGAAGTCAATAGATAATTAGTAAAAGGACAATACGTTACAAGACACATGTGTAAGCAGATTATTACAATTTAAGCTTGCATAATTATTTTGTGTGGGATATACTGCGTTTGTAATTAATTTTTAAAGGAGAAAAAGATGCATGTATTAGAATATTTGAAAACATATAGTCTTGCAGAACTTACAAATGAGTTCTACATTAAAGTAAAAGATTACCCAGAACACAATCTAGTTGTCTTGAACTACGATCAGATTGAAAGTCCTAAAGCGCACCCTATTGTCATGGAATGTAGAGGGCTTATTCTTGGTAATGGTGGAGATGGATATTATGTAGTATCTCGAAGCTTTGACCGTTTCTTCAATTATGGAGAACAACCTGACACACAAACACACATTGATTTCAGGAAAGCTGCTTGTTATGAGAAGATTGACGGAAGCTTGATTCGTATCTATAATCACAAAGGTGTTTGGTTTGTAGCCACACGAGGAACAGCTTTTGCTGAGAGTGATGTAAATGGATTTGATATTACTTTTAAGGAATTAGTGTTTAAAGCTTTGGGTGTATTTACAGAAGGAGAATTCCAACACAAATGTTATAGTCATTTAGATATGGGTGTGACTTATATTTGTGAGATTGTTTCTCTGGAAAATAGAGTAGTGAAGCGTTATTCTGGGTACAAACTATATTTTCTAGCAGCAAGGGATAACACAGATTACTCCTTTGTTACAGATCATGAGTACTTTAGTGCTAGAAAGATCGGCATGTATTCACCAGATGCTTTCTCATTTGGTTCTGTAGAAGACTGCTTAGAAACTGCAAAACACCTAAAAGACTTAGATGAAGGGTATGTTGTGTATCAAGATGGAATTCCTGTATGTAAGATTAAGAGTCCTGCCTATGTTTTAGTCCACGCCATACGTGGAGAAGGATTGAATCCTAAGCGTATTATGCAGATCGTCTTGACAGGAGAAACTCCTGAATATTTGACATACTTTCCTGAAGATGAACCGATGTTTACTCCTTATGAGGAAGCTTTAGAACTGCTGAAGCTTGATATAGGTAATAAATATTCTGAAACAAAAGAGATTGAAGATCAGAAAACATTCGCTCTATCTGTAAAAGACTATTGCTATTCAAGTGTACTATTCCAGTGCAAAAAGAATGGCACACAACCTATGCCAACATTTGAAGCTCAAACAGAACTTTCTAAAATGCGTATGTTGGAACATTATTTAAATAAAGGAGACTGATAATGAAATATATGGGAAGTAAGTCAAGACATGCTAAAGAATTACTGTCAATAATTCTAGCTAATAGGGTAGATGGTCAGTGGTATGTAGAACCATTTGTAGGTGGTGCTAACATGATTGATAAGGTAGATGGTAATCGGATTGGTGCAGACTGTAATGAATATCTTATTAGTTTTTTAATTGCTCTACAAAAAGGTTATAAACCTCCTGAAAATATGAATCTTCAAATGTATGAAGATATTCGTGACAATAAACAAAAATATGATATGGCTACAGTTGGTTGTGTAGGTTTCTGTTTCACTTATGCTGCAAAGTGGTTTGGAGGGTTCATTGGCAACTCTAAAGATGTTGTTTGTGCAGGTCGTGACAGGATAGGTGAGAGTTATAGGAGTGTAGAGAAAGCTCGTAAGCAAGTAGAAGGTATTAACCTTTTTGTGTGTAAGTACAACGAGCTTGCAATTCCTGACAACTCGATTATCTACTGTGACCCACCTTACAAGGGTACAACAAAATATAAAGATAGTTTTGATCACGAACCTTTTTATGAATGGTGTCGTCAGAAGCATAGAGAAGGTCATCAAATATTTGTTTCAGAGTATCAGATGCCTGATGATTTTATTTGTGTTTGGTCTAAAGAGGTAAACAATAGCCTTACAAAAAATACAGGAAGTAAAAAAGGTATTGAAAAACTTTTTACTTTAAATAAAGGAGAATAAATTGAAAGCAATATTGACAATCGGAATATCAGGCTCTGGAAAATCCACATGGGCAAGCTTACAATATAATGAGTTTGATTATGAAATTATCAACAGGGACAACCTTAGATGGCAAATCTCAGGAACAACTGGTTGGAAAGACTATAAATTTAATAAGAAAATTGAGAAAGCTGTAACTGAAGCTCAAGAAGCTCTTATTGTAGAGTGTGCTAAATATGGAAATAACATCATCATAGCTGACACAAACTTGAACCCTGCAACTCGTGAACGTCTTATTAAATTGTGTGAATCTCTAGGCTTTGAAGTAGAGATTAAAGAGTTTCCAATCACATTGGAAGAAGCTTGGAAGCGAGATCAGTTCAGAGGAGTGTTTAGTGTAGGACGTGATGTTATTTACAAGCAGTGGCAACAATGGCTTGATTACAAAGGAGAACGTTATGTACCAGACTTGTCTAAGCCTAAAGCTGCTATATTTGATATTGATGGTACATTAGCGCACATGGATGGAAAGCGAGGAGCTTTTGAATGGAGTAAAGTTGGAGGAGATTCTTTAGACGCTAATGTACTCCGTATATTGGACGCTTATTTCTCTAGTGGTTATAAAATTCTAATTGTCTCAGGGAGGGATAACATTTGTAGGGAAGAAACTAAACAATGGCTTTTGGATAAAGATGTAATATATCATCAACTAAATATGCGCTCTAAAGGTGACATGCGCAAAGACACAATCGTCAAGAAGGAAATATTTGACATAGACATTGCACCACACTATAATGTTGAAGTTGTGTTTGATGACAGACCATCTGTTGTAAGAGGATGGTTGTCGATAGGTATCCCAAAAGTTATATGTGTAGGAGACCCTTATCTTGAATTCTAGAACTATATATTTCAATGTTGTAAATGATCTTTTCTATATTGATAATTCAAGTCCAACACTACTAAGATGGAAACAAGACAGATTCGGTAGTAGAAAGATGTGTAGAGTTATAAGGCACAAAGGAGATATTGCAGGAGGTGTTCAAGATGATGGTTATCATAAAGTACTTGTAAATGGTAAATATCACTCGAATCATAGAGTCTTATATTGTCTCTATAATTCTGTTGATTTGGAGTCAAAAGACGTCATAGACCATGTAGATGGTGATACTTTTAATAACGCATCAGATAATCTAAGAATTGTTGATAGAAAACTAAATTCTAGAAATAGGGTAATGCCTTCAAATAATGTATCAGGAGTTGTCGGTGTTCATTGGCAATACTCTGGTACGAATAAATATGCTGTAGCTAGTTGGTATGTTGATAACGTACTATGTAGGAAGAGGTTTTCAGTGACAAAACTTGGAGAAGACGAAGCATTTAGATTAGCTTGTGAATGTCGATATAAAATGGTTACTGAAATTGGAAGTTACACGGATAGGCACGGAAAGGAGAAGAATTTATGCACAAACTGATTGAAGATTTTGCAACATTCATTATTCCAGTTGGAAGTAGAGTAACATGCAATCCTGCACCAACAGACACAGATCAAGACTATCTTGTAAAATCTGCTTGTGAACTAGATCAAGAGAATATTGAAGAAACACTACATAAGGATGGATATGTATTCTGTGGGAATGAAGAATATGATAGTTTTGGAGAAGACTCAACTTTTACAGCTTGGAGAAAAGGAGATATTAATTATATTGTAACAAACGATGAGGGATTCTTCTTAAAGTTTTTAGAAGCAACAGCAATTGCTAAGAAATATAATCTATTAGAAAAGCAAGAAAGGGTTGACTTATTTCAATGGATGCTCTATGATGAATTTTATCCAGCATTAGATAATTATTTAGACAGTATTGGCATAAACTATCCTCCTAGTGTTGATGAAGTTATTATGGCTATTAGGAAATACAATAAGCAAGCTTTTTAAGTTAGTATGTCTGCAATTTACAACAAAATATTAACACCAATAATATTAGTAAACTTGAAACATAGTGGGTTTCTAAGCTGAAAGAAGCATCACAAAATAGCAACACAATTTAAGCGTAATATTTCTCCCTCTTGAGCTTTTAAGTTCTTGTGGGAGAACCTCTCATTTCTTCATTTTTACCCTCTAATTCTTCAATTTCCTTCCTAAAACAATTCTGTTTATAAAGCTTTCCCTTTAGTATTGTTCAAAATCATATATGTTTCTGGTACACAATTCTGTGTATTTCTTGCCATATAGCCTAAAATATCGTTAATACTCTATTAACTTTATAGCCTCTTTTAGCTCTCTATTTTACCCTTCTCATCTCGCTTTACAGCATAACAATTGTGTTGTGTGGGATGTACAAACACGTCTATTTGTTGTTCAAAATAGGGCGATATTTGAGGTTGTAAATTTGGATATAAAATTTTTATGAGGGTCATATCTGTTCCAGATATTGATAATTTTGTGGTAGAAAATATCTGAAAGGGAGAGTTTTCAGGATGCTGGGAAGTGTTGTGTGTAAGTGACATTTGGAAAGGTTGTGAGAGGCATATTGGCGGTTTAACGCGGCTTTGGGAGGGGCTTGTAGTATCCTTCACGATTATAAAATATCTTTAAAATCAAGGACTTACGACACGTTGGCAGACAACAAGAAGCAAACAACTGTTTGAGTGTTATCACGTCTACAACAGTAGAAGCGATTAGAAGCCTTTAGAGACGTTATAACCAATCTTGGTAGGGTTATAGCTTCGTGGTGATTTAAAGCGCTCTGGCGTTGATCTGATGCGATCTGAGAGGGTTTGGATGTGGATGCTACTCACTATGTGCTAACTTATTGCAATAACTGGTTATTTGGCTGTTACTGACTATCGAGTCATTTAATAATTTTCAAGGTTCTTTGTTAATGACTAAGAAGTCATTAAGGCATTCTTCCAAGTGCCACCACAAATTTACCTTCAGAAATCCTAAAACTGTATAGGCACTCCTACCAGCACACTTCAGGAATTACAAACAGTACACTCTAATCAACCTTACAGCCATCGTGCAAGCCACACTACCAACGTCACTCTCACACCTGCCACGCTTCGAGCCAGCACAAGCTAAGCCACGTTGCCAACATCACAGCAAGCGAAACAATAAGCATTTGTAATTTATGTTAAATTAATTGAACATTTTGTATAAATGCTTTGCACAAATGACAAAGCCGCCCTTCGAGGCGGCCTGTAAGAACTCTGGATAATTTTAAATAGTGTTAAAACAAATAATCAACAACACACAATCCCAGCAAGGTTGCCATGAAAGCTAAATGACAAGCCATCCTGTCAGCGCCATATTCATCTATTGTAAGCGCCAGAGCAGAGCGAAGCCGTTCTATAAGTGATGTTTTCATGATTATCATTCCTTGACAATACTTTTATATAAATAACATACCTCTCTAACTGACCTTGCACCAAAAACTGTGTCTCCTGTAGTCAGCCACCACAAACCTCTACTGTACCAGATATAAACATTACTCATTTTACGATAATCCCTTGTTCAGAATAGTGTGCAATCATTTCTAAAACACTAATACCAAGTTTACGCAACAATTCAATAGTGTTTTGAGCATCTTTAACAGCTTGCAATTTCTTGTTTTGTTCCTCGACAGCTAATAGACGTTCCCCACATCCTTCGGCACATTGTAATTTCCAGTGAGTGCGAGTGTATTGCTTACCAGACCATTCGCCATGACCAACACTTGTATGCGAGTGCAATTGTACCTTGTCACCAACATTTATAGGCGCTTTGCAGAGCCAGCATTTGCAAGCTTTCTTAGCTACTATTAACTTTCCCATGATTTTCTCCAAAATTTGACAGCCTGAACACATTGTAATTGATTGACCTGATAATTAGTGTTTAAACCTATAGGAACGGTTAGAAATAAGCCATTGTTTCAACGCTCTGGACTTATAAGTGCAACCTTGCAAAAATTCTGCTCTTTCTTGTAATTCATCGTTTTTCTCAGCAGACAAAGCTTTGAAAATGCTGACAGTCCACATATCTAGCCATTGGTATGAGTAAGTACCATTTTCACGAAGGATTTTTCTTGCTGCCAGATATTCAATTTTGTTCA
>Ga0194135_10000566_pt1 | contig 21856 bp, 22 predicted proteins | sample LitLau_LLRF_2013_FD_134024 | JGI IMG/M metagenome (GOLD analysis project Ga0194135, IMG submission 134024) | Freshwater sediment microbial communities in response to fracking from North America - Little Laurel Run_MetaG_LLRF_2013 (version 2) | ecosystem: Environmental > Aquatic > Freshwater >...
CCAAAAGGTATGATGGAAAAATCGGTAGATAAATACAATAAAGACTATGTTCAACAACGTAGAGCTATTGGTGAAGTAACTCACCCCAATAAACCATTCTGCGACATGAAAGATGCAGCACTCATGATCGAATCGTTGAACTGGCATGGCGATAATGTTATTGGCAAGGCATTGGTCTTGGATAACCCAAATGGAACAATTCTTAAATCGTTAATAGAAGCAAATTTTAACTTAGGAATGTCTACAAGGGGTCTAGGAGACGTTAGAAAAGGTGGAAGCGCAGATTATGTCGATAACTATCTTTTAAACGCTATAGACGCTGTAGATATGCCTTCAGGTCAAGATTGCTATGTAAATGCAATCAACGAATCTACAGAATGGATTTTTGAGTCAGCATCTGGTATTTGGACTCAAAAAGTTAATCAAACAAAAGCTCACCAACTGTTCTTAGAAAATTTTGAACATTTGTTAAAACAAATTAAATCAGGGAAAAATAAATGGCAAATTTCTTAGAAAAATTTATTACCGAATCAGTAAAAAAAGTTGGTTCGTATGAAACAGGAAATAAAAAAGCCACAGTTCATAAAGATTCGGATGTAGGTGAATATCACGTTAAATTTCATACAGACGGAAAACACCACGTAGACGCTGATTATCATACCGATGATAAAGAAGACGCACATGGTACTGCTAAACATTGGGTTGGTAGCAAATCTGCTATTACAGAAGAAACAATTGTTCCTAGAAAGCGTAAGTTTAAAGTTAATGCAATTGATAACAATGGTAAGCCATATTCATATGATCATGAAGGCTATTCACCTAGATCAATTCATAAACATGATCAGTTTAACGATTTAGGTCATAAATTAGTTTCCATTAAGCATAATGATAAAGATGTTACTTATGAATCTTTTTTAGCACCAGAACCTACTCCTAATGAACCTAATCCAGTTGCAGATGAAGATCATAAACGAGCAGCTTTGATTAATGCAAATGACGAAGCAATTGCCCTATTTAATTCTGCAATTGTTAAAGAAATGTCCGAAAGCACTACTTTATCTGAGATATCAACCAAAACACTAAAATCATATCTTCATAAATCATTAGCAGATTTTGATAATGAAAAAAAATCTGCTAAAGAACATAAAGATCATGCTTCGGCTACTACTAATCATTCATTAGCATCCCTACATCGAATTAATGCAGACGATCACACTAAAACAGCACGTAAAAGATCAGATGGTATAAACAGAGTTGGCAATAGATTACATGACAGACTCACAAAAGAATCCTTGTCTTTAGTTGAATCGGTTCCATTAAATGAAGTCAGCGATGAATTGGTGTCTAAATATAAAAGAGTAGCTGAGTTGCAACGTGACGCTGATTATGATTCTGCAAATAGACATGCAAATAAAGCTAGTCGTCATTTTGAAGATGCTGAAGATCATAATGGTAATCCAGATGCAAAGCATTTATACCTTGCTCATACAACCCTTGGTGTTCATCACGCAGAGAAATCAGCAGAATACAGAATGAGCGCAGAAAAAAGACAAGCTGGTATTAATGCAGCTAGAGAACATTTAAATAAAGATTAATAGGAAAATAATCATGGCAAAATTTACAAAGCTATTCTTAAAAGAATCCAAACAAATACAAGAAATGGAATTCACCCCGCCAGGAAAAAAGGAAGTTGATAATCCTGCTCCAACGGTTGATCATTCAAAAGCTCCTCCTGCTGAACCTATTGGTCATAAAGAACATCCAGCACCGGGTCTTAAAGAGCCTGAATCGGTTGGTAAAACTGTTCCTGCTGGCAAAGCAACCACAGATAATCCAAGCAAATTAACTGAAGCTCAAGTTGACGCTTTGATTGAAACATTGACAGCGTTAAAAGAAAGTTTTGCTTCCGCAGAATAATAGGAAATTAAATGTCTCTTTTTACTAAATTATATGAAACACGCGAAAGAGAATCGGAATTTACAGCAAATGTTCACTTAGGTGGACATTCTGGGTCTGGTTCAGAACAACACCATGTTTTCATTAAATCGAAGGGCAAGAGAAAATCAATCTCAGGTCCATTTCCTTCAAAAGAAGCAGCAGAAGCTCACCCAACTAGAAAATATGGTGACGGTGTATGTACTTCACAAATGTGTGAGTCGATGCCAAGTGACGGTGGTGAGTTAGATAGCACAGTTGAATCAACTTTAATTGAATCTCAAACTCAAAATTTAATTGAAGCGATTTCACGTAAATTAAATGAATCAAAAAACCAAAAATAAAACATCATAATAGAAGTTGTTATATTGCGGAAGGATTTAGTCACCCTAAATCATCACCTAAATAATATATATCTAGCATTTAAAGGAAACAATAATGGATTTAATGACCGCATTGTTTGAATCGGCTGAATTACCTGCGGATTTCAAAGAAAAAACAAAAGTACTTTTTGAATCTGCTCTAACCGAAGCAGTAGATGCAAAAGTAAAAGCTGAATTGGTAACTATTCAGGAATCATACGACACTAAATTAGCTGAACATAAAGAAATTTTCATTTCTGAAGCAGTTGAATTAATCGATTCCTTCTTGGAAGAATCTGTAGTTGAATGGGCAAAAGAAAATGTAATTCCTTTAGATGCTCAAATCAAATCTCAATTAGCAGAAAATTTCTTAACTGGTATTCGTGGCTTGTTAGAATCTGCTGATATCGCTTTAGCTGAAACTGATGCTGGTTCAGAACTGCATAAATTAAATGAACAAGTAGCGACATTGACTAAGGTTGTAGAAGAAAAATCTGCTGCTTTAGTTGAAGCTGAATCGAAAATTGTCGCAGCGAAAACCAAAGAAATAGTTGAAAGCTTGACTGCTGGTTTAGCTGATACTGTTGCTCACAGAGTTTCTAAATTATGTGAAGCATTTGAATTTGTTTCAGAAGAAAGTTTCCGCTCCAAAGCAGAAATGATCATTGAAGCAATCACAGGCGGCAAAAAAATTGATATCAAAGGGACACAGAACGCAGATGGTACTGTTATTCCAGTTGGTGAACCATACCCAGTAGCTAAAGTATCGTTGGAGGCAACTGACCCAACCGATCCAGCAACTGTAAAAATCAATCAACAAGATGACCCTAATGCATCTATCACAGAACAATTTGAACATAATAAAAATTTGTATGCTCCAGACTTCGGCACAGACCTAAGCGCAGCAACATTAAAACTGTTTAAATAATCTCTTCTAAATATATACAGAAGGCAACGAAACACAAGGTTGTCTTATGGGGATATCAAAGATACGCCCCACTCTAACATCAAATGAGAAAAAGCCTCATAACAAAATTCATGAATCCTTTGATTCGGAATACAGAAAGTGGGCTTTGCAAAACACTTTCTACAATATAGTAGTTTCATAAACAAAATCAAAAGGAAATATTATGGCTGAATTAGTCACTGAAGATATGAAAAAGAAATGGACACCAATCTTGGAAGCGTCTGATTCTCGTTCGATCAAAGAAATCAACGATGAAAAAATCGCTATCCGTTTATTGGAAAACCAAGAAAACTGGTGTAAACATAACGCACAGTTCCTGTTGGAAACTGGCGCAGCAACTAACAGTGTTGGTGCAGGTGGCGTAGCTACTTGGTCGCCTGTTTTGATCAAAATGGCAAAACGTTTGCCTCCAATGTTAATCTCGATGGAATTCTTTGGTGTTCAACCATTGGCAACTCCAGACGGTTTGGTTTTCGCAATGCGTTCCCGTTATGGTACTCCATCAGGTCCAGAAGCGTTGTTCAATGAAGCTAACTCTGCATTCTCTGGTGCTGGTACTCAGTCATACAATGAATCAGGTTTGCCATTAGGTGCTGTTGCATCGGATGCTGCTGGTTTCGGTACAACTGCTGCTCCCGGTGCTGGTACTGCTATGCCAACAGCTACTGCTGAAACTTTGGGAGACGTTTCTACTTGGGCGCAAATGGCTGTATCTATCGAAAAAACTACCGTTTCTGCACAGAGTCGTGGTTTGTTCGCTGATTACACACATGAATTACGCCAAGATATGATGGCAGTTCATGGTCAAGACGTTGATTCTATCTTGTCTGAAATGTTGGTAACTGAAATCCAAGCTGAGATGAATCGTGAATTCATTCGTACTATGTTGGTATCTGCTCAAATGGGTACAACTGGTGCAGCCCCTGGTATTTTCAACGTGACTTCGGATACTGATGGTCGTTGGTGGGAAGAAAGAATCAAATGCTTGTTATTCTCTATCGAAGTAGAGGCTAATAACATTGCGATTCGTACTCGTCGGGGTCGTGGTAATCGTTTGTTGGTATCACCTAACGTAGCTTCTGCGTTGGCAATGGTTGGTGTTTTGGAATACAACCCTAACTTGGCAGGTAATGCTGCAATGAAGGTTGACCCAACAACTTCTACTTTTGCTGGTGTAATGGCTAATGGTATGAGAGTTCATATCGATCCATATGCTGATCGTGACTACTTTATGGTAGGTTACAAAGGCGTTAGTGAAATGGATTCTGGTATTTTCTACAGCCCATACACACCGTTGGAAATGTATCGTACAGTTGGTCAAGATTCGTTCCAACCACGTATCGGTTTCAAAACACGTTATGCTATCTCCGCTAACCCATTTGTTAAACAAAATGCTGCTGGTGTTCTTGCTGCTGGTTTAGGTTTAGGTCAAGGCGAAAACAGCTATTTCGTTAAATCGATTGTGCAAAATCTGTACTAATCTGAATTAGGCTAGATTAAAACTCTAGTTTGATTTCATAGAGAATCCCATCATTTAATTATGGTGGGATTTTTTAGCTTAAAGATCAGTTACTAAATAATATAAAAGGATACGTTCTGTATCTATAAAGGAAAAATATGGCTTACACATTAAAATTAGACGAAGGTTTTATCTGCCCTTCTATCGCTGCTTTACGCACAACACCAAACGACAAAAATAAAACAGCATTTTTGATTCTTACTAGCAGTGTTGCTGGTAGTACTTATGATGGTCATGGCGGTGTGTTCATCTTCGACAAAAATAACACAAGTCCCGATAACGGTTCTACTGTAGTTCGTCCTACTGGTATTACTACTGGTGCATGGGTCAGAATTGATCACGGTCAAGATTCAATCCACTTTGAACAAAACGGTGCTTTAGTTGCTGGTACATTCACTAAATTGGTGACTCGTGGTGGTTTTTACGGCACTATCAATGCAATTTTGGGTACTGCTGGTAGCACTACAACTACAGTAGCAATTCAGGTCAATGGTGTGACTGCTGCCACAGCAACTTTCGCTGCTGCTGCAACTACCGCAACTATTGCCTATACAACTGGCAGTAATTTCTCTGCTGTTGATGTTAGTAAGATTTCGTTTGTTGTTACTGCTGGTACTGGTGCTGCTAACTTAGCATTGTCAATCGACGCATAATTATAAAATAAATTTGAAGTTTTTGATGCCCTCCTATAATTGGAGGGCATTATTTTGTCCTAAATAAATGTATAGCCACTATAAAAATTAGTGTTTAACAAATCCTAAAAAGGGGAACATAATGTCTGCAAAATCAAGTTATCTCACAAACAAATTAATCGACTGGTTTTGGCGCGGTCAAACTTTCGCCCCACCAGCTACTCTGTATTTTGGTCTGTTGACTACCACTAACGGTCTTCGCTCAAACTCAACTGCGTATGCACTGAATAACACAATTTCAGTCGTTGCCAATGATGGTAAAACGCATTTGTATAAATGTACTACTGCTGGAACTACTGCTGCTGCACAGAGCACATTATACCCCGGCGTTGCAAATGAAGTTATTGTAGATGGTACTGCAACATTCACAGAACAAAACTCTGCGTTAAAATCAAATACTGGTTTGGTTGAAGTATCTGGTACTGGTTATGCTCGTGTTGGTGTTGTCGCTTCGTTGACAAACTTCGCTGGTACACAAGCTGCTGCTTCTACTACTGTATCAACAGGTACAAATGGTACTACATCTAATAACGGAACTATCACGTTTGGTTCTCCTACTTCAACTTGGGGTAACGTATGGGCGATTGCAGTATTCGATGCTTCCACTGCTGGTAACTTATTAGAGTGGGGTGGTTTATCTGCTTCAAAAACAATCAATAACGGAGATGCTGCACCATCGATTGCTATCTCTGCATTCACCTCTCAAGAAGATAACTAATGGCAAACTCAGGATCAGCATTATTAGACTTTGGACCAAACTTAACTGATTCTACGTCAATGAATATTGCTGATACTAATATTCTTGACACTTCTTTGGTCGATGCATGGATTGTACCTGCATCGACAGTAGATCACAGTGCAGACGAGCACTGGGTAGATAATATCAAAGTTATGGCGGGAAATGTGGTTGGCGGTACGGGATTTACCATTTATGGTGTCTGCACGTTAGGCAGAACGTATGGTAAGTTTAACGTCAACTGGGTATGGTATTAAAATTAAAGGAACATAAATGTCAATTCAATTAACTGATGGTACAACTGGTGTTGTTGTTGACCCGACCAGTAAGGGATTAGTAATTCAAAATCCAAAAACACCAACACAAGCTGGTCATGTTGGATTATCGGCTATTCGAGATTCAGGTACAGTCACTGGTACACCTAACGTTGCTCACTCAGATATTTCTGCTGATAACCGTTTGCGTGTTGGTATGGATACTGCATTATTTTTCGATCAGTTTAACTACACAGCCCAAAACACAACAAACTGGAAAGCTACATTAGGTACAATGTCAGCATCTTACACTGGTAATACGTTAGTGTTGAATTCGGCTAATAGTACTGCGTCTGGTAACTATGCAACTTATAACACATATAAAACAGTTCAGTTGTATGGAGCATCTACCCTTCACGTAAAAGTTCGTGCTATGTTGTTGCAAGCACCGCAGATTAACAATGCTGTTTATATTGGTGTAGGTACTCCTGGTACTACAGCAGCACCTACCGATGGTTGCTATTTTCAATATGATATAACAGGTGTATTAAGAGGAGTCTGTAACTTTGCAGGAACAATTACTCAAAGTGCAGCACTCACACCACCTTCAGCTAACGTCATGCATGAATTTGAAATTCATGTGGATGAACGTGTTGTTGAATTCTGGATTGATCAAGTTTTGTATGCTTCAATCGTACCAAATACAGCAGCAGGTACTGGTAGTGCAGTAGGCTCAGGTAATATTTTTATTCAGGAATTTAACAGTGGTGTTCCATCGATTGCTCAACAGGTTCGTGTGGCTACTGTCATCTCTTGGTTAGGTGGAGAACAATCAGGAAAACCATTCCCTCATGTCCAAGCTGCAATCGGATACACAGCAGCACAAGGTCAAAATGGTGGTACATTGGGTAATACTGCTCTGTATGTGAATAGCAGTGCTCCAGGCGCGGCAGTGCCTACAAATACGACAGCAGCATTAGGTAGTGGTCTTGGTGGTAATTTCTACGAAACTATGACATTAGCTGTTGTTACAGATGGAATTATTTCTAGCTATCAAAATCCACTCCCAAGTCTTACTCAGACTGGGAGAATGTTGATGATTACAGGAATCCGCTGGTATTCTGCAATTCAAACAGCAGCAACAGGTGGGCCATTCGTATATGAATGTGGTATTGCGTTTGGTCATACTCAAGTATCTCTTGCCAATGCGGAATCAGCAACAACAAAAGCACCTAGACGTATTCCTGTTGGTATTTTTGTTGTTCCATCAGCGGCAGCAGTAGGTACAATGGGAGCACAGTTTGTTCATCAATTCAGTACTCCAATTCCAGTCAATCCGGGTGAATTTATTCAGACGATTGTTAGAAACATAGGTACAGTCGGAACCGCTGGTATTCAAGCACACCATATTGCGTTTGAAGGGTATTGGGAATAATTTTATGAATATAAAATCATTTCTGTATTTCAGTTTAACAAGTGACAATATAGTTGTTATGAACATTCTATAGATTTAGAGGTGAAATATGTCATTGCTGCTTGCGTTACTTAGTTCGTCTAGTGGCGGGGCGCAATTGGCGGCAAATTGTAGCTCCTCCTCTACCAACACCAATGATCTAACAACGGTCATTTCTTTAAATGCAGCGTTAAATTCAATTGCAACAGTCAACAATGCATTTGCTCCAACTGGGGCTACATTAGCAACAAATATAAATTCCGTTGCTACCATAACAGACTATCTAAGCACATTTATTCCTTTAAATTCGTCTTTGTCTTCTGTTGTTGGTACTAACGGAAATTTAAACACTTCAATTAATTTAAATGCCTCTGCTAATTCAATTGCAGATGATGAAATAAGCATTATTAGCAACATACCTTTGAATGCAATTGCAAATGGTATTGCTAATAGCAACGTAGGATTATCCACAGGTATAAATCTAAGTGGAAGTGCAAATAGCATTACAACAGTTTCTGATTCGTTTGTTGGAAACTCAGTTTTATTAGCAACTAATTTAAATTCAATTAGCAACTCAGTTACCGCACTACAAACTGGAGTTGCACTTCAAACTTCTTTATCTTCTGTAGTAACTGTCTCAGATTCATTAGCACCTAATGCAATAGCATTGTCGTCAAATTTATCCTCAGTTGCCTCGGATTATTCTTCAATATCAAGCGGTATTAATATTGTTGGTTCAGCTTCTACAGTGGCAAACAGCAATTCTAATTTATCGTCTAGTATTAGTTTGTCTGCCTCTGCTAATGCAGTTTCTGTTGTATCTGATTCAATCGGAACGTCGATTAAACTTTCGAGTGGAATAGTATCATCTGCAACTGATAATAGTTCTTTATCGACTGCTATTCGTTTAAGTGCATCTGCTAACTCTATTTCAAGTGTGTCAGATTCTTTTGCGACAAACGGTGCTACATTAGCTTCTAATTTAAATGTAGTTGCAACCGCAGGTTCAGTATTAACAACAAAAATATCTTTGTCTGGTGCTGCTAATACCGTATCGGTTGATAATACGAACTTATTGACAGGATTTAATTTATCTTCAGTAGTAAATTCTTCTGTTAATAACAACGTAGGTATAACTACTGCAATACCATTATCCGCTGCATTAAAATCAGTTTCTACTGTAAATGAAACATTAATAAATAGCGGTGCTTCTTTTGTCGCAAATCTAAATTCTGTTTCGTTATCTAGCAGTGCATTGACAACAAAAATATCGTTGACTTCTAATGCAACAGTAACAGCAAATGATAATGCGAACTTGTTGACAGGATTTAATTTATCTTCAAGTTTATCTTCATTAACAACTAATAATTCTAACATTCAAACTTCATTTAATTTGAATGCAGCAGTTTCAAGTGTTAATTATGGTAAAGCTACTTTATTGACATCTATTCCGTTGTCAGGTATCGCAAGTGGATATGCACAAAATTCAGTTAATGTATCAACTGCTATTCCTTTGTCGGGAAATGTCAACAACATTAATATAAATAATGTTCCACTTACAACCGCAATTGCATTGTCTGGTTCAGTAAATACAGTAGCTAATGTAACTGATTTTCTTGCTCCTAACACAGCAGTTTTAATTTCTAATATTAATTCAATTGCTAGTAACTATTCTGATTTAAACACATCAATTAATCTTTCTAGTTACATACAAAGCAAAGTAACGGACTATGTAAATTTAACATCATTTATACCTATAGTTTATACACTTTCAAAAGTTGTATTAAGCAAGCCAAAAGACGATTTAATGTTGGTGTCCAACTTTACAGAAATCGATAACAACATAAAAGTAGATTTAACTCCAAGCGTCAATACAGGCTTTGATTTATTTATACTTTAACAAAAGGAAAATATGACATGGACAAACTAAAAATAAATGGTAAATTATATTCAGCACAAGTAGTCTTAAACGATGCAGCACAAACCTATGCTCCTGTTGTTTCAGGTGGCGGCGGTGGAGGCGGTTCAAGTTTATCTGATATTATTTTAACCGATGATAGCAATACTCAGTTTATTGCGAGAGATAGCGGAATTAGCATAACTTATATCACTTTAGCAGGTGCTAACTACACTCCAACCACAAATGTACGTGCTATAAGCTCAGGCGGTGGTGGTTCAGCTACTTCGGCACTTCAAACCGCTGGAAACACGTCTTTGAGCACCATAGCAAGCAATGGTGCGACTTCGGCACTTCAAACCTCTGGCAACACTTCGTTGAGTACAATAGCAACTGCTCAGGGAACATCTGGAACAGGAATTGTTCAGCCTACAGGAGGTACTGGATTACTTGGTTGGCTAAGTGGAATCTATCAAAAACTTTCTGGTTCAATTGCGGTTACTGGTACTTTTTATCAAGCTACCCAACCTGTTAGCGGAACTGTTTCTGTCTCTACTGGTGGTACTTCTATCGTCGCAGGGCAAGCTAAATTAACAGCCGCAGGAACTGCTCAAGCATTACCATCAAATCCATTAACAAGTGGTATTACTATCACAGCTAATATTAACAACACAGGTATTATTACCGTTGGTGCTGCTGGTGTAAATAATATCGTTAATGGAACTGGTTCTGGTATTCGTTTATCGCCGGGACAAAGCTATGCTTATAGTGTTTCAAACTCAAACGTAGTTTATTTTAATGGCACTGTAACAGGTGATACAATTGATTTCGGCGGCAACTAATGTTACCTAAATTATCTACCTCACCGACTTTCTTATTAAGAAATTTAAATATTAGGGTAGAGAAAACTCCTTACGTCAATGTTACCTCAAATGCAGGTGCATTGACGTTGGATTCTGCGACTCTTGCTGCATATACAAGTGCAGTGTTACGTGCTCCATTGGGAAGCAAAAGATTAGCAGGTGCTAATGCACTCCTAAATATTTTTAGTCCATACAGCGTTGTTTTTAACATCTATCAAAACGGAAATCAAATTATACACACATTGTATAGTGGGACTCTTTCTGTGACCAACATTTCAAATGTCGTTTCCTTAAATTTTGGTATTCCTATTTCTTCATCGATGACCTCTGGCTCATTGTCTTCTGGTACATGGACATTCCATATAACAGGTGGGCCTTCTGGATTAAACAATATATCGGGTACAGTTGGAGCAACTGGTTCTGGTGCTAACATAACTTTAGATTTTGATCCTGTTGCTGGTATGGGATTTATTTCTGCTATTTCATTCATTGTACCAAAGGCAGTTGATGGTATATTCACTTAATTTTAAAAGAGAAAAATAATATGCTAACGTTCGATACATCACTAGCAACTACCCTTGCTGGAACAATTAGCAAAAGTGCGTGGGCGACTGCATTAAGTTCTGCTCTTGGTTCTAATACTGTTTTACGATTGTTTCAAGATTTGGCTGGCGGTGCTAATCCATTTTTAACTGGTACAGAATTTCTTAATGTTAATCTTACTGGTGCAATGAGTGTATCTTCTGGTATCGTTACAGGTTTTGGAACAGCAGGAAGTTCATCTATTAAGTTAGCAGCAAATCTTTCTGCTGCTAACTCAACAGCTTGTTGGCGAATTGAAGGAAACGGTCATTTTATACAAGGAAGTTTAGGACCCAATGGTTCTGGTACAGACTTCACAATGGCAGTGAACCCAACAACCTCTTCAGGCGTTGGGTTCACTGTTAGTGCATCCATTTCTGCACCTCAATTAATGCCAAGTGGGACTGGGCCGATAGTTCCTGCATTAACTTCATCTGCACCTCATTCAGTCACTATAGAAGACTGGACAACTGGTGCTGCTGTGCCATTAAGTCCTGTTATTGTATTTGATAATCGTGTCAATGATTTAGTATTTCAAGACGCTGAATTAGCTGCTGAAATTGGTGACGTTGGCGTATATCAATCAAATGAAACAGTAGTTCATCCTGCAACATCAGCGACTGGATTAGATCAGTTTCAATTTGGTGCTCAAATGTATGTGGCAAACCAATACAATACAGCAGTAGGTAATGTGCCTCTATATCAAGTTTTAATTGGTTGCAAACCTTATGGTGCAAGTAATTGGCCTACTTACCCAGGCGCGGATACATACGATCTAACCAAACATGTTACGTTCCCAAAACCATTCAAAGCTGTGATTAGAGACATTAATAATAATATTCTCTATACGCATGAAATGAATAATTACCCGCGTTTTTATGCGTCTGCTGCTGTACCAAATGGAGGCAACGTAGGTAATGGGACAATTACAAATATAAGCGTAAATCAAGCACAGATAGCAGCAGAGACATTTACGATCACTGCGACTTCTCCCACAACATTTACGGTTTCCTCTCCTTCTGGTTCAATCACAGGATTATCAACAACTGCTAATGTAAATGGCATAGATCAAATCACTTTAGGTGGTGGTGCTGGTTATACCAGTGCTCCTCAAGTTGTTTTCTCTGATACAGTTGGTACAGGAGCTACAGCGACAGCATTTATAGGCAAATACGGTAACGTTACATCTATTCAATGGGCGCAACTTGGTTCTGTTGTAGGTGGGCCAGGAAGTGGTGGATCATCTACTTATACAGGTTCAGCAACAGTTTCGTTAGTTGGTGGTGGATATACTACTCAAGCTACAGCAACCGTGAATTTTTCTACGAAATATCTTGCAGTAGGTGGCGTAGGTGGGCCGTGGACAGTAGCACCAACAGTCAATATTACCGACCCAACAGGAACAGGCGCAACAGCAACTTATTTGTTAGACCCTAATGGTCATGGTTATTTTGCTGGAATTCAAGTTAATACCCCAGGACATGGCTATACGAATCCAACGGTAACAATTACAGGTGGTACTTTAGCTTCTGGCGGTGTCGCTCCTACTGCAACTCCTGTTGCTCATTTAGGTGCTTTGTATGCTAACAAAATATTATTCACAATAAATCAAGGAACTACTCCTTTTGTTGTTGGAGATAAATTTACAATTACTGTTACTCAATCTACATTGACTACAGCATTGCCTATAAATAGTCCACAATTAGCTCAAGGATATGGGCCGACAGTTGGAGATGAAACACGTCCACTCTTTAGTTGTGGTCAATTATTACCGTGGCAAAATACAGCAACCAAAGTTTCAGCAAACGCAGGTAAATATTTTAATGGAGTTACCAGTTATGCTTTAGCTCCTAGTGTAGGAAAACAAGCGACTAACTCAAATCCTGTTTATCCAATGCTTTTAATAACACAGGCTAACCAAGAGAACTCATTGGCACATATGTATGCAATGCCTACTCATGCTTGGCCTTGTGATAATAGCGGAACAAATGGAGATGCAGCGGGTGGTGCAGTTACGTTAGCAACAAACGCTAATTTCACAAATCAAGTTGGTACATTTAATACTTCAATTGGTGACGTAGAAACAGATCAATATTTGTTTAATTTATCTACTTATAATAACGGTGGTTCATACACTACTAAAATTTCTCGTTCTCAGGGTTGGATGTATGAGCCGGGCGCGGTAAATGGTCATGATTGGATGACTGGGCCCGGAGGTGTTCGATTTGATCGGGTAGTTGCACCTTCTGTTTATTCTGTTTGGGCAAGTAATAATAATGCAGTTCGTCTTGAAGGAAATGTGCCATTTAGAACTTTGGTTGACAACTGGAATTTAGCTTATTTTAATCATCACGGTCATAAAATAACTAACGTTCAAACTTTTGCAACAATCCCAGATGCTCAAGCTCTTGCGGGAAATTGGGGTCATATTGGTGCTTATTATGGTAGTACTTATTATAATACTGTTTATTACGGTGATGGGACATTAGCTCATAATATACCAGTATTGGGTATTACAAGTGGTAGTTTTAATCCAGTTTTTGATAAAAATGGACAAATGATATGGAATGGTTGGTTGCCAGATTCACTACATGCTTATAATGCCCCTGCATGGGCAACCTTAATGTTAAACTCTCCTATGCACGTTGTAGCACAGAAATTTAGATACAATGAAAGTGTAATGTCATTACTTGGTAGTTCAGCACCAACAGCAGACCCTAATGGATATTTTATGATTCGTATCCATGCGTGGAGAATGTTGCAATATACAATGGTGTGGAAAACTGCAACATTACATAATCTTGGATATAGCAGAGCCGCGATTGAAGGAAGATGGCAGACTGAACTTGAATATCTTTGGGATAATTTATTAGCACCTGCATTTGTCAATAATGCGACTGATATTAATAGTGTTTGTTTGCGAAATTTAGGTTGCCCTACAGTTATAGACCCGAATGGAGGTATTCTTTCAAATCCAGATGGAACACAGGTTAGTATGAATGCTGGATCATTCATGACAACGCCGGGTGGTTCATTATGTTTCTACATGTCTCATGTATTGGCATTGATGAAGCAAACTGGTGCATGGTCTAGAATGTGTGCAGTTAGCACAAAATGTTCAAATGCATTACATCAAATTTTATGGTGTTTAGATACACAAAGTATTGACTACATAAATGCAACTTTGGGTAGATATGAACAAGGATATACACAATTAACGCCTATTTATCCTCAATACGTAAAATCAGCTAATTATCCTTCTGGATATGCAGTTTCTGGTGCAGATATTCCTGCAAACTGGGCAGCTTGGAATTCAAATCCAAATATAGTTCCACAAATTACTTGGGCAAGAGCACAAGCATTAGGAACATTTGCATATCCTAGAGCACAGTTAGATTGGGTAACTAATGGGGATGGTTCTCCTGCATTTAATACCAATGGAAATAGAGATGCATATAGTACTCAGCATATGAGAGCACAACATGCTTTTATTCGCAGAGATTTTTTCCCTGAAATCCCATTTGCAGGTCAAGTTCCAGCTAACACAACTGCTTCTGGTACAGCAGCTAACGCAACTACTTCAGCAACAATAAATGGTGTATTAACACAAGTTCCAAACGCACCGTTAATTGCTGCATGTGCCATATATAAAAAGTTCTATGACACAGTAGTAACTCAAGTTGCTGCACAAAGTACGATAAATACTAAGCGTAACTATGATTGGTCAAGTTTGATTCCATCATCAGGTATTCTTAATCCACCGACAGTATTAGGACCACAATGACGACTTTAGTAACGGTAACGGTAGGTACTGGTAAGCAATATGCCACTCTTGCGGCATTTGCTACCTTTATCAACACACAAAATCTGATCAACTTAGATCAAACTTATGTTGTTAATGTGTATGAAGATCAAACCGTAACAGGAAAATCTTTTATACCAATTAACACCGATAATACACATACGGTTATTATTCAACCAGCACCGGGACTTGGAGTTAATGACTTAGATACTACTGGTGCTTTGGCATATGGAACTTCTGGTGTTCAATTGATATGTAACACCAGTTCTGCTATGTTTATTGGTTCTGGTGTTGCATTCCGAGGATTTCGGTTTCTTGTAACTGGTTCCAGTTCAACTGATACAACTGCCATTTATATGTCAAAATATGGACAGGTAAATGGTAACTCTGTTGTGCAAGATATTCAATATTGTCGTTTTTCGATTAACTCATTATCTCATACCATCATGGATGGTAATAATAATGGTAATGGTCGAATTATGGATAATATTTTTATCTATAACAACGCTGCATCAACTTCTCAAGTATATTTGAGTAGTTTGAATGGAACGTTTGTTAGAAATACAGTAGTTGGTACTAATGGTGGAAATTCACCAATAGGAACATATAATAACTCCGTAATCAAAGACAACGTATTCCTAAAGTGTGGGGCAAAATCATGTACAGGCCCTGAACAGGGAAGATTAAATGGTACTACTTTTGCTAATAACTTTTCCGATTCTACAGCGGATAGTTCTTTTGCTGGTTTTACTGTTAATACAGGAACAAATGCGTTAGTTCAAAACGCACCAACTGATTTAAGACCAACTGCGGCTGGTCCATTGATTAATGCTGCATCTGCATCTGCACAAGCAACATTTGATATCCGAGGTCAATACAGGGGTACTGTTCCTGATGTTGGTGCTTCTCAGTACGCAGCACAAGCATTACCTTTACCTACAGGTACTGTAACTAGTCAAAGTATAACAGCAGAAAATTTTTCTATTAGTGGTACAACTGCAAATAATCCTACTTCTGGTACGATTACATTTACTCCTACTAGTGGTGGTGCTGCATACGGCCCTAATCCCCTTGTTTTAGGTTCAGGGACGTTTAGCTATTCGTTAGCTAATATGACCCCAGGAACTTATGCTGCTCCTGTTATTTCGCTAACAAGTACATCTGGTAGTGGTAGTGTTACTGGTTCTACTGGTTTTACTTCATCTGCTCCAGTCGCCCCGACAGTAACTATTACAAGTGAAGTTGTAAATTATCAAACAATTACCATTTCAGGAACAACTGCTGGAATTCCTACATCAGGAACCATAGCATTACCAGTTGGTTCTACACCTAATGGAGCGGTTGCAGTTGCTCCCACAGCGGTAACACTTGGTACTAATACTTTTACAGTAACTTTTACTAATGTAACGCCGGGTAATTATGGTGTTCCTATTGTTTCGTTTGCTAATGGAGTTGGAACCACAACAACATCAACTGGTGGAACAACATTTACCATTAATCCAGTAGTTGTTCCAACAATGACTATTACAAGTCAAGTTGTAACTAATCAATCTCTGACAATATCTGGTACAACAACAGGAAATCCAACATCGGGTACTATTGCATTACCGATTGGTTCAACACCAAATGGTGCAGTTGCAGTTTCTCCTACATCGGTGACATTGGGTGCTGATACCTTTACGGTAACGTTTAATAGCGTAACCCCAGGTAATTATGGTGTTCCTGTAGTTGCGTTCAGTAACTCTGCGGGAACAACAACAGTTGATAATGGCGGGACAACATTTACAATTCCACCTTTACCATCTTTTCCTAGTGTTACAATTACAAATCAAGTAGTAACTAATCAAACTTTAGTTGTAACTGGTACTACTACTGGTGTTCCTTCATCTGGTTTAATGTCGTTGGCGGTAGGAACAACTCCAAATGGAGCGGTTGCAGTTTCTTCTGCATCAACATTTGTTACCGTAATTAATGGTACATTTACTGCGATAGCTTATGGTATAACACCGGGTAACTATGCTGCTCCTACTGTAACTGTATCTAATACTTTTGGTACAAGTACAGCAGCAACGGGTGGTACTACATTTACCGTGAATCCTGTTGCTGTTGGTGGTAATACGATCAAAACGATTGGTACAGGTAAGGATTTTGCTACAATCAAAACGTTTGCTACTTGGTTGCAAGCTAAGAGTTTGGTAGCTGACAATGAAAATGTTACGGCTTATGTTTACGAAAATCAACCTTTTGCTGCTACAGCGAATACTAGCTTAACACCTCTTACATCATCAGCTACAAATACCTGTACAATTAAACCAGCACCTGGACTTGGAGTTAATGACTTAGATACTACAGGTGCAGTTTGGTTCCCCTCGTCGGGAATTATGTTACAGTTGCGTGTATATGCCTCTCTCATATCCGGTCCATTTGTAAAAATGTCGGGATTTCTTATCGATGTTGTATATGACGGTACTGCTGCTAACTCATATGACTATGGTTTAGTATTACAAGGTACATTGCAATATAATAGAATTCGGTCAAATGCAAATGCTCCTGCTGTAATAGCTGGTTCAGGTGGGAACGTAACAAACGTTGCAGATAATTTTTTCTTACAAACAGGTGGAACTGGTTCAGCAATACTGAATGGATGGTCAGGAACAACTCAACGAAATACATTTGTGCTTACGGGAAGTGCAACAGGTACTTTATTTGCTAACAATTCTTACTCATTAGGATATTTATACAATAACGTATTTGTTAATGGTGGTGGGACTCCGATAACTGGATCAACATTACAAGGCAGTAGCAACAACTATACCGATACATCATTAACAACAGCAATTTCAGGAGTTATCTATGCAGGAAACCTTATCACTAATCCAACTAGTGATATTCGTCCTACCGCTGCTGGTCCTTTAATCGCATCTGCAAGTTCAACCGCAATATCAACCAATGATTTACGTGGTAATAATCGTGGTGCTACACCTGATGTTGGTGCGGTTCAATTAAATGCTGCACCTGCATTACCAACTGGTACTATAACAAGCCAAACCTTAAATGGGCAGATATTAACTATTTCTGGTACTACAACTAATGTTCCTACTAGTGGTAGTATTTCGATTGCTGTTGGTTCTCCTGCAAATGGTGCGGTTGCAATTGGTAGCACTGCTTTAACTTTAGGTAGTGGAACTTTTACTGTTACTATCAGCGGAATATCACCAGGAAATTATTCAACACCATCTATTACTTTAACTAATACGGGTGGTACAGGAATAGTTACAGGTGCTAGTTCATTTGTTATTAACGGTATTTCTGGTAATCCAATTGCACCTGCTGTTGTTCCTTCCGCTCCAATTGTAACGATTACGAGCCAAGTAGTAACAAGTCAATCGATTACGATTAGCGGTAATGTAACAGGTTCTCCTACTTCTGGTACGATTGCTCTTGCTGTTGGTTCTCCTCCAAATGGAGCGGTTGCAGTTGCTCCTGTTGCAGTTAATTTAGGTAATTCAACGTTCTCTGTAACAATTAATGGAATAACACCGGGTAACTATGCAATTCCAGTTGTATCATTTGTTAATGGTATAGGCACTACAACAACGTCAACAGGTGGCACGACATTTACTATTGCAACACAAGCAGCTTCTGCACCGATTGTTACAGTTTCATCTGTCACATTAAATGCAGCAGTAGCAACAAGTAGTGGTACTGTCAACTTAGAGGGAGATGTAGCTGGTTCATTAAATATTTATTTTAATAATCAGAATAATGCTAGTGTATTGGGGCCATTTATACCGACAATAAGTAATGGAACGTGGAATCTCACGAACAGCTTAACAGATGGTGTTTGGTTACTTCAAGCAACAGCATTAGCCAATACATATACAACGACTGTGTTTAATGGATCGAATGTCACCGTAATGTCTGCAAGCGGTACACCTTCATTCCAAAGTATTTTCAGTCTATAAAAAAAGCCCCTATATTTCTATAGGGGCTTTTCTATTTTAGCTTAAAACTTATTTTTTATGCAGCTACTTGTGCTGGTGCATCTGCTGTAACTTCTGTTGAAGCTGCTACTGGTGCTGGTGCTGGCACAGCTACTGGAGGAGTAACAAATGGAGCAGAAGCTGATACATCAATTTCATAAGTACCAGTGAATGCACCAACAGTTGCTGTTACTGTTGTTTTACCAACTCCAACAGACGATGCTGTCGCAGTCAATGTATCAGCAGACGGTTCTAATTTAATTACGGCTGAATTTGAATTTAGCCAAACTACAGAACCTGCATCTACTTTTACTTCAGCACCCAATGCATCGAGCAAGGTTGCGGTTAATGTTACTGAATCTAAATTTGTGATTAATGACGACATAGTGATATTTCCTTTTGATTTAATTAAAATTACTGGTTTGTTTAAAAACTTGATACCAATCTGAAGTTGATATTCTTCTTTTTTACGAAATAATTCACATATTCTATAAATCACATGCTTTTTCTTCGTTCCGATATTCTTCTTCATGATATTACCCATATTTAGTATTTATTTTGTATCTGAACGACCACGTTTGTTCTTTGTATATAAACGCTTACTTGGGTCTTTTTCATGTTTTGGAGTGGTTTGTTTAGCTCCACGTTCGCCACGCAAATGCAATGCTGTAATTTGTTTAGCTAATGCATTTTTCTTAATTTGTTTATTTTGTCGGCTCATATTTTCCTTTAATTATTAAATTCTACCCGCTTACCCTCTACGGGAACTAAGCATAAAATGATAGTTAGTCGTGCTTCTAACACTGATAATCGTATTCCTTATCGTCATAAGGATTCACAAGTGCATCTTGTTCCTATGTTGCAGTCACGGTATCCCGTTATTCCATCAAATCTTCACGAAATGAAACCTGTAGTCGATAATTCTGGTGCTCCCTGTAGGATTTGAACCCACCACCCCCTGATTACAAGTCAGGTGCTCTACCAAATGAGCTAAGAGAGCTATGTAAAATGTTGGCTCCTCGAACTGGACTCGAACCAATGACCCATTCATTAACAGTGAATTGCTCTACCGACTGAGCTATCGAGGACTAGTAAAACTATTTAGTAACTAATTTATCTGTCACACATTGCACATCCTGAGAAGGAATTTAACGTCTTTGACAGCAATTTATGTGCATAAATATGGATATCTCGTTTATTGTCCATAACCAGATAAAACTTGGTACGCCGTGTTGGTATCGAACCAACGACCCCTGAATTATGAGTTCAGTGCTCTCACCATCTGAGCTAACAGCGCAAAATCTTGGTATGACAGGCTAGGATCGAACTAGCAACCTACGCCTTAGAAGGGCGTTGCTCTATCCATTGAGCTACTGTCACATATTAATTAGTATTGCTACAGAAACCAAATTATAGTTGATTTACATCTTAAAGTCAACCATTATTTTCATTATCTTCTTCTAAAATTTGTATGTATTGGTGTTTATGAATATAAAAAAATTCTGATTCACCTTGTTTTAATACACATATGTGTTGTAGCTTGTCGGTTTGTTGGTTATCAGTCCAGAAAATATTAACTGATATTGGATGAAGACCATTTTCTTCATTTGTTATAGTTACTCGTGTTGTCATATTCTTCCTTAAAGTTTTTATCTTTTATAAAATCCAGCAAATCATTTTGTTTTTTGACTAATTCTAACATTTCTGAATGGTGATACGGCAACATATCACCATTCAGTCTTGTATCAATACCTACATCAATACGATTATACATAAGTTTTGAATTATGGCTTGTTTGTCCATGACAATGACCATGAATATGAATTCTTCCATGATGCATACCATTCCAACATTCAATAGGAAAATGAAATAAAACAAATTTTTCTTTTGCAACCTTAACTTCGTCATATGACTTGTATGATTGAACTAAATTTGGATTTTTCTTTATTACACTTCTTAATGCATGTGTATCATGATTTCCTTCAATGAATTCTTTAGCCCCATTTAAACGCTTTAAAACAGCCAGTGTTTGATCGTAACTACCGAAGCTAAAATCACCCAAATGAAAAATTCTATCTCGCTTACGGACTGTTTTATTCCATTTCTCAATAAGTAATTCATTCATTTCTTCTACTGTATCACCTGCTCTTGTATTAGGACAAAAAGCTTGAATTTTATCATGAAAGAAATGTATATCAGAAGTCCAAAATACTTCCCCTGTTCCACTCATATTAATTCCCTGACATAAACTTTGTAAATTCAATCGAATTTTTGATATCGTATGTTCTTGATTTTAGACTTGATCGTGCGTCCTCTACTAATTTTACGATCATTTCTTTTTCTTTATAAATATTTCTGATCTCGATAACTACTTTATCATTACTCATATAAGAAGGAATGTCTGTTTTTAAAACAGCAGTATCTAATGGTTCTTTACGATAAGCTTCAGCAGGAAGTTTTCCTGAGTAATATTTATATCTTTGTAATTCTACTGCATTTTTTTGATCAGTAACCTTCATTAGTTCTCTACTGACCTGAATGTATATTTTATTCAATTCAGAAGAAATTCTATTTCCTCTAATAGATTCATGTGCTAAATTTGTTGAATCAATTTCCAATAATTTTTCGATTACTTCATTTACTTCTTCATAAGTTGCATTAGAAAAGTTCATTGTTTTCCCTTAATTCTTCTCTTACTTTCATTAAAACATTACCTAATAAATTAAGTATTCAAGAGAAATTGAAATTAAATTTGAATCAATTGAATACTTCCAAAGATATTAATATAAAGAATCTTGATGAATCTACATA
>Ga0194135_10000567_pt1 | contig 21846 bp, 12 predicted proteins | sample LitLau_LLRF_2013_FD_134024 | JGI IMG/M metagenome (GOLD analysis project Ga0194135, IMG submission 134024) | Freshwater sediment microbial communities in response to fracking from North America - Little Laurel Run_MetaG_LLRF_2013 (version 2) | ecosystem: Environmental > Aquatic > Freshwater >...
ACAATAAGGAATCTGAATTAAAAATGAGCTTGTGGACATCCTTAAGCCAAGAGCTGTCACAGAACACACATAGAAGCGAATAACACATAGAATTTGGTGTAATCTTTTAGAATTCGTAGTTATTGTCAGATTATTACTTTGCAACAGAGTTCAGGATATTGTACATAAAATGGATGCGTACGCATAAAAATTTATCGTACAGTGAGAAAATGAAGCATTAATGTTATTGCAGTATATTTGCTCTAAAACCCTCACAATAAGTTTTCCCTTTCTAATTATTCAATGATGTAGAAAATATATGTTTCGTGGGTTAATTTGTAAGGTGTGGAAAAGGAGTATATATATATATATATATTATATATATATGATACAGCCAGGGAACGTATAGGCCCAGAAAGACTCTCGATATTCAATTGTCCATTCGACTTGGCTCTTGTCGTGAGCAAACTCTAATTAGCTGATGCAATTAAACCATTTGTGTTCACTAATAACGAGTTTCCCCATTAGGACTCACAAACACCACCACTACCACCTTCTAATAGCCCAATAATAATAACACGTTGTAATAACAACATATATTCACCAATGATAAACATGTGCTGACTTGTTCCCACAGTATAAAAGAGTTTCTAATTTTGAAACCACTCTCTTCTGCTGAAATAATGGAGACGAATCATAAATCACTGTAGACGAGAAGTAACACCATCATTCACACGTTGGACGTCAGCAAAGATCCATGCTTCACTAGACCCTTTCATACGAAATATTAAATATTACCAAACATAAGTGGCTACAACCTAAACAGAAACATAATCTCATGTCAACATGATACCCGATGCAATTGCACACACACACTTCAGACATCATGAGATGCACCTGTACAAATCCATCTTCGTGACACAAGCGTGAGGAGGAGCTGCGGCAGGTGACAAAACATCCAGAGACATATTATCATTATTTCTTTCCATATATGCACTCTTGCATAATCCTCTTAATTACACACCTCACAAATCGCAACTTGTAATTACGAATGAATGAAACAAAATTCATTAGAATTATTGCCACTGTCCTGAGATTGCTTGCGTGGATTACGATTTTGTATGCATTCACTAAAATAGTACACATAACTTTTAATAACCCAATATGACCTTCCCACTGGATATTCATTCCTCTCTACGGGTTGGAAAATATAAGCTCATGCATTAAGTATCGCGCAGTCGAAAGTCAAATGCAATTATAAGTCAGAAATTACACAGAGGGAAGGGTAGCTACTTGTACTACTTATGTGAGTCTCCAATTCTATTCTTCCTCCACCAAATATTACTTAATTAGTTTTATTGTGTGTTTAAGTGTGTCAATAGGTTCTGTAAGGCTACTAGCGGTGATGCATTCGCTTTTGCTCAAAATCTACAGGGAAATTGTTTCAACTTAAAATGGAAACACCAAAATAAGGAACACAATAGTTCATAAACTGAAGCAAGAAGTCAAATTTTTAGAGTTTTTACTTCATGTTACGATGTTAGTTACACAAGAACATATAAAACTCACCTTTCGTCATAATATCCTACTAAAATCTGTGCGTATTGACAAATTCAGATTGCCTTATGGAACTAATCTTAATAAGAATATGCATGACTAAAATTAAGTACATCACAGTGATTGGAGTATATGTTGCACCAAATAGTTCGAATAAGCTTGTAATAAAGTATTTTCTAGAATGAAGTTCAGGACTGATAAGAAGCACAGGACATTTCGATTGGGGGAAGCATTCGGTCCATAAAGCATGAAAGTATGAGAACGTCAAAGGTAATGAAAGTTGATGGTTTGGACAGGCAGCTAGCGACTCTATATAATGGCAATGGTAAAAACATGTTAGATTTGCAACGAAGGATGAAACAAGAAACTGCTTCATGTTCTTCTTCTAAAGTGTATTACGACACTCTTAGAAGTAAACGAGCAGATCGAAATACCTAATGACTCTTGACGGAGGAAGGACAAGCGGACGGGTTCAATAAATCTTTCCCTATTGTTTGAATCACAAATCACTCCTTTTCAAAGTTCACTTTTTAAAGGAAATGTCAACGGAGGCATCAATTGGGAGGAGGCAAAGAAATAAATTCTCGCATAAAATCTGAATCTTTGCTTGTTCGAGTTGCGATGATTCTTGAATTCTTTGTGAGAAGACGTATTTTCAAATTCAACAATGAATGCTCTCAATAAAATAACTCTTTCACTTTCTCGGCCTTGCCTACTAAAGATTCAACTTGTGATACAGTTTACGATATTAAGTGAGTAGGTGCTATTTGCATATGTATAGCTGGTATAAAAAGTGACAATGTAACGAGGCTGTAGTTTAGTGTGTAGTATTTGGATTTAGTCTGGCCGCTGATTCAACATTCTTTGCATCTACTTTCCTCCCTCCCATTTTTCATGTAATTGCACGTAAAGACTTTGAGAGAGCATTAAAGAGAATCCGAAAGTGAAGTAGTTACAAGAAAAATTAAAAATGCAACCTCTTAATCAACTGGTTGCTCTTTGCCTGGATGGAATTCCTTTCTTTAACTCGTCGATTGTTAAACAATAGCGAATGAACTTAAGATGGATGCACATCAAGATACCAAAAAGTTACCGGACAGGGTTGTTTGCTAATGAAAAATGAAACCAGGTTTAGCAAACAACGTTAAGGGTTTCTTTCAATCCGTCCATTGCACTTGGTCAGACTCAAACGACACGTAACATGATGATAGTTCATCAAGCATCACAAACAATGAAGTACATTTGTAATATTCATAAAATAATGACCAGTAATCACACACAAAATGAAACAAGTCTTAAGGTATTTTTTGCCTACTATCACCACCGGTAGAATGCCATTTCCATTCATTTACGTTCATGTTTTTCCGGAATGATATTTTTCTCTCTTTCAGAATTTGGAAATTTCAAGTCCACTGACTTATGCCGCACCACACACCTCCCCATCTTGTACTCCTTAAAACTGTAATTACCGTTCACTTCGGCAGATCTATCTTTACATACCGTTCAAGACTTTGAAACTCTATTACACTCTACAATGTTGAACTAATGTGTCCAAAACGTACAACCTCATCTTACGTAGGGATGTGTCAGCAGAGTATTACAAGAAAAAATCTAATTTGCCCAACAAGAGTAGATGAGACAACTGCAGATGAAATGCACTTATACTCTTCACTTACCCTCATTTAATTGGATGCTAATTGGTTTTTAATTTATCTTCTCATTTCCCGTAGTGTAACAGAAATTAGAATTTGTTAACTGCTCACGTTCACTAAAGAGCTTGTTCACGTATCGTAAATCGTAAAAGTTGGGCTCTTTGATTTGTGACTGAACATATCTCACTATATGCAGCATATATGATTGAAATCTGTATGCAGGAACGAAGGATCACTTCGATGGATTAGAGAACTCATTCAAAACTGACCTACAAGTGATGATGTCATGTTCGTGATGTGGTAGAGCCATAAATTTAGTTCATTTCACATTTTTTTCATTTCATTCCTCGTTTGCTATCGTTCGCACAATTTGCAATGAAATGTGCTTTTTTCTCCTACATACGCATGCATAGAAGTAAAAAGTGTTCATCCCATAATTTACATAATACACAACAATACAAAATCATCCAAAAGTTGTTCGATTTATGGATTTTGTTTAACACGACATCGCAGAATAAGGTTGCTTCACTAAATACCAAAAATCTCTTCCTTCCTCAAATTCTTTGGCTCTCACTGTCCAACTTTATACAGACTACACAACAGGACAACTCACACAGTATTTGTGTGATAGGTCGGAATGCAAATAAGTACACGATTGATTGATTAAGAGCACACGAAACAGTCCTCCTTTTTATTATTAATTCATCATTGATCCTTTCTAACTCTTCTACGAGGAACAAAATTCTTTAGCTGGTAAGGTTTTTTCTACTTCTGTTCAATATTCATCGATTCAATGCTACACAGATGACCACACAACAACAGGAGCACTTATTATTTACATACAGGAGCTGCACGTCTTTTAAAGTCGTCTCTGATTGACTATAGAAAGGAGAGTAGTAAACTCATCCTCATTTGGAGATCCACACACAGAGACATTATTGATTGTTACACACGAATATCAAGCACACAATGGGCCATCGAAGGTAAAAGTGACTCGTCGCATTCTCTATATTTAGTTTAGTCCTCCTTCACGGAGAAAGAAAAAGTTAAATCATAATGGGCAATTACGACGGGAACAAAGCAACAAAATGAATGACTAAATGAAATAAAATCTCATTTGATTATTTTTTCACTATAATAATATTGCTAGTAATTGTAATATACCTCCACCTCTCAAGGTTAATGGCGACTTGTGTGTACTTCTTAGCATTCAAACATTAGTAAATGAAGTATATACATATATATATTTATAAATATATGTATTAGATCTGTGTTTGCGCATGGAGGAGCACTTTCAAAATCAATCAATCACTTTCCTTGCATTCTTATATTACTTATTGATCTACTGTGTAGTGTGACTGAAATGGGTAGGTCCTTAATGCCATGTGGTTGATTCAATATTCCATTTGATTGACAAACCGTATATACTTTATCTGTGTCTTAATTGAAGGGCATTAAAAATTACAATTCTGATTGCTACACTTTTGCTAAATGGCTCTTCCTTGTGTACACATTTTCTGAACGGTGAGCTTTGTTGTTGTAAACAAAAGTACAAGTTTGTTGGTACCGTACCACTTGAAGTCTTCAAAGAGTCGGTCTCAAAGTCTCCAACTGAATGAAAATGAACTTTCTGAAGGAAGGAAGGCCAGGGACTTTTCTTACATTAAAATCTGCCCGTGGGAATGACATTCAATCTTAAAGATAATTAGGTACTCCACTTTAAAATAATTTGTTTAGCTATATCTTTTCTATTGGTAACACCACCGACGAGTGTTATGAACACACAATTATACGAGAATTGATGTGTTTTACGCGAGAGTTTGAAGAGTTAATGCTAATCTAAGCTAATCACCTAAATAAGCAGTTTTCTGATGAAGGCTCTCCTGCAATAACGATTATTAAATGTAAAAACCTTCTCTAATTTCTTACTACATCCGTTCGTTTTGCAAATTAGTTTAATAATTATGTTAGTGTTAAACATGAGAAGGAATCGTGTATCTATTTTGCTTCAAGTTGATGATGAGGCCAAGCAGTTTTGTGTGAGATGCTAAGAAATATGTAGACCATTAAGGGAATAATAATAACACCAATTATTATGCGTGCGCGATGTTTGTTTACGAAGTAAAGGAATTTGGTTTAACTTTAACTAAACTTAAAGATTAGAAAGAGAACTAATAGAGCGTGCCAAACGAGCACCAGACCGAGGAATATAGTAATAAAGCACACAATATTTAATTTTTCTCAAGTTATGAAAACAAACTTGTCTGTAATTTATTGCTGCTAGTGCTAAACATAATATTAGGGTTGAAATTAAGAAAGATACTGCACGAGATTTGGAGTAAAAGAAACCAAGTTCACACAAAATTACAATAAGTAATAATAAATCACATTCTGCCTGCAACAGATGCAATTAATCTTTGTAAACTAGTCACATTTTTTTACATTCTACCGATCACATTTTGGGTTGGATTTGAGATAAGGATTCATGTAAATTGTTAGCCTTTAAAATAGAGCTTTTGAGTACTCTACATATACTAATTGACCATAAGCAGCCATTTTTACAGATCGAACTAAAAATGCAAATGAATCTCTTCACAATGAGCTACACGTAGCTAGTTACAGTGTACCACCACCACGCATTGTGGCAATCCCCAAGAAGACCAACAGCACACGTGAATGCACTGACTTTGTGCAAAATGACTTTGCCAATAAAGGAAGTGACGGATGGATGATAGGGATTAGCCTAAAAAATAAATAAAAATGTCCGTATCTGATTTTGCAAATCTAGGCCCAGCAAAAGGAATACATATTTATGCACACATCAGAGAGAGAGAGAGATTCACATAAATCAAATTGTTATCGAGTATTGCAAAAATCCTGTAATATTTTTCTGTAATAAACTACCTGCTGGTTAGGGAATAAGTTTTATATTCTGATTCTTAAATCCGATATCTTCACGACGCAGACCTTTAAATAAATCCTGACAGTGGAAAATTGCAAGGCGATAATGAAATCACTTCAGATTAGATCATGTACAGATTCAAATCACCAATCAAGAAGAAATCAAAAACTCTGCACAACCACACTCCTCTTTCTATTACAAAAAATAACGGTAAAGTCTTTCTCTCAATGTATAAAAATAAGACGACGATGGTAATCATCCTAATTTTCACAAAGTTTGCTACAGGTAAGTACCTTCTAAACATTTCCATTTCCAAGGGATGGGCAAGTTTATTTGCTCTCTAGATGGATTCGTATATTATAAATCTCCTGCACTATTGATCGAGCACTATAGTAGAGTTGGGGATAAAACTCATCCTGACCGACGACCATCGAAATCAAAGCATCATTCATCCGAATTAGATCGCAACCACTGCACACAATCACATCCAATAATAATAAAAAAGTACAATTGATTGAGAGTATAATATATCTTCAATCCGACAGCAGAAGGAGACCTATATAATATCTTGCAGTGAAGAGAGACCTATAAAGCACGAAACTTTATTATTGTTGTGAGGCTGTAGTTGATCGTAACGAAAGTAACGATTAGTTTTTGGCTCAGAATCGCCATTCATTACTGAATGTTGTCTCTCCTACTTAAACGAAACAATTAAAAGTAGGTGTTATATGGTGCCGTGTGAGTCCAAACAGGCATTATTATTACTTGTAGGTACACACACACAGGACAAGCAGATTATCAAAAGGGGATTAGTCCATAATAAGAGCACATCACAAAAGTCACAACTAATGTAGGTGCGCTTAATTTGCAAAGTCCAAAGGAAACTACAAATGATGAGATGACTGTTTGTGTGAATCCGAACGTGAAATGAGTCTAATCGAATCACTCGCATATAAATTAATCCTCTCTGATACAAGGAGCAAAACATCTGAATACGACATACGAAGCATGACAAGAAGTCAAACTCTCAAAAGTAATTGCCACAAATTTCAATCTCTCTTTGCAGGGCAAAGATGAAGTGTTTCATGTACTTTATTCTGTCTCACAGGGTGTAATGCAATTTGAATGCATTAAGAACATATAATAACATAAGAAAGTCGGAGGCTCATACATTACGAGAGGGAGGAGATGGGCAAGTGAATGATGACTTTGCCAAGTCAACCCGAATCTCTCACCTTTCTCAAATTAGATTTGCATTTTCTCATTTCAAATCTTTCATGTCATCCTCATGCATGTGTGGATTTCTCGAGAACAGTATAAGCTACTGATGCTGCCTTTATGGTTCTTCACTCGAAGATTTCTCGTTCCGGTATGAACTTGACATACTAACTTTCATCCTGTCCAAACACTCATAGGACATTCAGTGAACTTTGTTATAGATATTAATTATATATTCAGCCAATTGTAACTATCTAAAAAATCCACAGACTAATTATTACCATTATTTTCTACAAGTATAGCTTAATTTTTACAATCTTCCCTTTTCAGGTCCTATAAATTGTAGTGTCAGTATCTCACGTACTTGTGAGGTTTTAAAAAAAGCTCCAGTATAATTTCCCAAAGAATCTCCACCCTGTTCTACCTCGGAATAATTATTGTTCTAAATTTTTATGCGAGTCAGAAGGGATATTAATTGGTACATAGAAGTTTCCCACAGGTTGTCTGTAGCTTCCATAATGTGATCCTCAGAAGGAACCACAAAAAGCAGAACACATGTAAGGAAGAAGTCACAAAAACAAAAGATGACGATGAAAGTCTTTTGAAATGGGCTGTGGAGCAGTTAACATCTCGCATTACTTCACTCAATGTGGCAGCAAAGGAACAAACAGGATGTTTTAGATTAATTAATGGCATTCTTATTCTTCCAGTATAATATAAGGAATCCATCCACGCCCTACGTACTCCACGTTATTTGCATAAAATATTTGCATCCATAAACTTTTTTCTAAGGAAAAATGATGACAAATACACGCTGCAGTTGATTTACGTCTCCGTGCATCCAATTGATACACCTTCACCTTCCCATGTAACCCGGAGAGCAAAAAAAATCACGAGAATCACCTAATAACCACAAATAAATAAGGACGAAAAAGATTATTAAGGAGTTCCTTTGTCTCGCTTCTAAAAAGCCGATGTGTTTGCTTGGAGTTTTTGCACTGATTTTGCATCTTAACCTTCAAGAAGTGTATTGATAAACTACTAGTATGCATGTGGCTGTGTATACTTCTTAGATTATATAGAGAGAAGGCTGTTGTGATGCAAACGAGAAATATAATAATAATTAAGTTTGTTGAGAAGCATAAAATACAAACCTTTCTGACGGAGGTATTGTTCAGGGAGAGAGAGAGAGAGCGAGAGACCAATATGAAGTTCAAACAGAATTGTTTCTCATTTCTTATTGTCAGGGAGTTATCATAAGACGGAATCTTATTTCGATGCACCACTTCAAGACTCAAGGCACGTCGATGTTGAGCCTTCAGTGAGGAATTTTTCAATTACATTTTACACAATCACTCACTTTAAAGTTGGGCCCCACAACAACCCAAGATTCATTTCCAGAGAGGTTATATACTATTACAACAACTGTCAGCAAGTACACATATATGTATAATTATATTACAGATCCTCTGTTAATGAAGGTCTCTCTAAAGGTATTTCGTACGAGAGTCCGTTTGTGTGATTTGATTAATGAGTCCCTCTCTCAATGTAATCTCCAGTGATCTTGATGTTTGTATAGGAGTTCACTACAAGATAGACTCACTATACGCACACAATATAGGATATCAATCCTTTATAGATTCTTAACAATTAATGTGTGTGTGTGTTACCCACAAATTCAGATGCACTTAATTGTACTCTGTGCTTTAATGTGAAGTGCATACACACGGCCCATAGTTGGTACTATATAGTGTTTATATAGAGATGAATGTATACATGAAGTCAAAAGTTATGATGACTAATATAAAGTTTGCATAGTCTGTTTTTTTATAACTTGGTTCGTGTCCGAATAACGGGAATCGATGAGAGAACAATGTATACACGAGTTTAAATCTCTTCACAGATACAATATATGTGTATACGATATATTGAATAATATCCTTATGCAAAAAAGTTCCTTTGGATTCAAAGACTTGGTAGTGACATACTGACTTTTATTCAGCTTGCGTAGTAGACGAACACCAGCAATCGATCTTCAACGCAGTGTAATTAGCATAGTTCTTGTAATATAGTCATTAACGAACTCTTTATTTAATCCCAGCACACACACAGTATTTTAATTACACTTGGTGAATATATATCTATACAATGTTGTTGCACGCTAATAATCCTCACGCAAAACTCAATTAAGATAGAGAAAAAATATTCCTCTATGTAGTTCTTATGTGCTCTAATTTAAATTTGATAATATTCGTCTCCTTCAATTATACACCGAGAGAAGAATGAATGGATGTTTCTTTCACACTGACACAAATTCCTCGGAGGGTTCTTTACAAATAATATGTTAGACCACGCTTAACTCTCCTGTACGGATAGGATGAAAGAGTAGACTGTATATATACGTGTAGTTGTAGGAGAATCAGAAACTAATTCAACTCCTCTAATCATATTTTATCTACCTTTATCCGTGAGATGATAGAAAAATCACCACACAACTACTTGTTGCTCGACGTACAAATGAAGTGTAAAGGTCTGGTTCTGCTCAATCAATTGACACCCACTGAGGATTTGGGTACTAATAAGTAAAAAGCATTCAACTACATATGGAACACTTGTATGCAGTAGAAATCGATACTGAGTGTGTGTCTGTGATACACATAATTCGATTACTCGATGGTACAGTCCTCGTATATTTTGGTATTGATCATTCGTGTGAAGTCATCAATTTGTTGATGTCCATAGATATAACTGGATTCTTACGTGCTATATGCTACACTCACATGTGTGTACGTGTTGGTTGACGATCATGCAAAAGCAGTCAAAATCTCATAAATATACAACACACACATACAAACACTCTTGCGAAAGGGAACTGTATCGGTTAAATTGCCAAATTGGTGAGTCAGTTTCAGACACACGATGGAAACCACAAGTCCTTGTCAACATCTGTGAAAGGACACAGAGCAGGTTGACTTGATAAGCAACGGAGCTTATCACACACACACACACGATAACAAGTTATAGACGCATTTATTGGAATATCAAAGTCATTGGGATGATGAAACTTTTCTAGTTGTATCTGCTAATCCTTCATTTATATATTTGGAGTTTGGACACACTCTAATTCTCAAACCACAGCACACAGACAGTCAAGAGGAGTTAATTCTGACACTGTAAGATCTTTACTAATCTTCTAGCTCTCCTACCACACCACAGGGCAGAATGAAGCAACTGTGTTGGAACAACTGTATGCACACACCACAAAATGACAAGCGAGCTTTATGAAATTCCTCTCAAATATATTATAATCCTGTGTGATACCAAAAGTCTTCTTGGAACACTCTGAGAGTCTTTTGAAGTTTATTGGAACCACAACAATGTGTCTCGTCGATGATTCTTCGAAGGGTTTTTAAAGTTTAAAGCTCTGAAGAAGCAGAAGAGCCTTACAAGATCGCCTTAGACCTGAACGAGAGACGTTGCAGAACTGAATAGTAAGTGTATAGAGCCTCTCACACTCACCTACCTACCTAAATGGCTTAGTAGTAGTAGTTATGATCACCTATGTGTATGCATCTGCACACCTGAGATTCATTTGGTGGTGTTACTGCTGCTCCCCAAAGAAACCCTGCTCAGCTCTAACCTCAAATACACTTCGTTGGGAAGAAGTGTATGACGCGAAGATTTTTGTATCTCACAACGCTTATTCCTTGCAAGAATTCGTACACCTTCTCGACCCATGCCATGCAGTTATGTTGTTAATAGTGTTTCTTAATGACTGAGACGACGAATCTTTTCGCACACAAGGAAGGAAGAGTGTCAAAAGATTTGTAGCGATCCATTGCCCCCTCTCCTTCCATGATTTACTGCTGTTGTAAATAAATATGACACACAAGACTGGAAAACTATGCGAAAGAGCCTGTGGCAATGAAATCCAAGTTTATGTTTCATGTACACAAGAAATGTAAATGAAGCTTGCGTTGTTAATGAAGGGACCAAGGGAATAATTTGGATCAATGCGTGAGCATACAAAAAGGTTGGGTTGGTCTTAACCTCAGGTGAGAAAAATCTTCCTGTGTGTACACGTATATATAAATATCTCCGATGTGTGTTGTGCATGTGATAGGTGTTGATTAAACACACATGCAAACACCTGAAAGACAGTTGTAAGCAAGTTAGGTCATCTCCTTGACCTTCTAGAACGAGTCCCTTCTTCTCTCCAGTCTCCAGTGACTCTCCCATAACTCACACTCACCAAATAATAACCATCTTTCACGATGAAGTTTGGAAAAGTGTACCACACCAAAGGGAACACGCCTTCCATCAAAAATAATTCATTCTCCCCTGACTTAACAAATAATCCACACAAGTTAATAATAGGCATATTCACTCTCAGCACATCTCACAAGGAAGGGATCTACACGGAGATGACTCCACAGACACCTTCTTCGTGTTGACTACGTTACACTTCATCCTTAAAATAACAATAATTATTTAAAGAGCATGAATAAACAACCGAGTGAGTCTCTACATTATTCCGTAATATTTCATCTTCTTGGGAACTCAAGAAAGCTCCTATTAAATGTCCCGAATGCAAGTTCATAATTCGAGAGCGTACATTACAGCATGGCATAGTGTTATTTCCCAAGGAAGTTTATTCGAATCCCTTCACACCTCCTCCATCTCTAATTCCATCTTCATGATTTCAATAATTCTTATTTCTCATCATAACTCTAAGACCAACAGCCAAGATCAACAAATATAGTCTAAGCCCGTATACATTTTATTATTACACCCTAAGGGACTCTTCTGTACACATGGCCATCATTGTTACACACACTATGAAAATTCTAAACCTCCTCCTTACTTACTCCTCGCTGCCTTACACAATATTCACCATTAAAGTTTTATTTTTCTTGGGAGAATAAATTAGTACGTGTGAAATGGTGAATAATGCTGGAGTGAATAGCATTAAACCAGGAGCAAGTAAGCAAAGCAGTAGGCACAAAACATTTTATTCTCTGCATAAGAATTCCTCCATTATTATAAGCTCTTGAAAGCGTAAAAAGAAGATGAGGCTCGTAAAATTGGGAACAGGATTTGAGAGCGAATTCCAATGTCATAATAAATGCGAGATGGGAAGGTGGCTGTAAAGAAGTCCCTAGCACTCATACATGCATGCAGACACTGTGTATGAGTGCAGTGACTCTTCCAGCACATTTACAGACAGACCTTTTACTGTCAAGTGAAGTCTATCAGTCTATCTTTCTCGCTGCTGCTGCCTTATTGACTCGCTCATCTCCACTATTGCAATACAAAAGCTCTGCAAGAGAAATGTTCCTAACAAATGCAAAAAACCTCTAATAGCTCCACAACTCACGCATAATGTGTTGACGTGAAGGAAAAGAGACTCTATTAAGCAGTAATAGGGCACATTTAGCTAACAATCCTGATTTTTCAACCGTCTTGTGTGTACGGGCAATCTACCTGTCAAAAGATCACTTTGCCCCTCCATCTGTAATTGATTCCAACTTGAGTCTCACGACCACTTTGCTTCCATTAGCCATTTGCATAAACTCCCGAGTTGCACTTCTGCCAACATTTTTACTTTCATTCGGAATAAAACAACTCCGTGTTGTGTGCTGAATACAACATAGTTAGCAAAGAAGCCACTTGCTCCGTAAGTAATAATAATAATGGCTCATTTTCTCGTCTGTTTACATCTCTACCCTTTCTCATTAGAAGATGTTGTACAGACAGTTTATAGACAACTTGACGAGTCAACCTGCAACTATCCTGTGTACCTTTTCTTTATGACTTTATGACAAATGCCAATATTAAGCACCTTCACTTAGCTAGTTTAGCTACAGACACATTTCCTCATCAGTATTCATCCAACGAATCACACCATAACTCCTTCTGGTTTATCATCAGCTCAGTCAAGTCCAATGATCTCCATCCAAATTATATCATTACATTATTACGATAAGAATAATATGCCCTTTTATTGTCCAAGCTTTATTGTTAAACGGTTTTTCAATCGAAGATGAGTTTTGCAGCCGTCATCTTTTATTCAGGCACACACAGGACAAGCAGCCAAGATGAGTTGCAACCTGTAAATTGCATATAGCAGTGGGCTGGATTTTTCTTCAAAGTAAATCGAAAGTCAATCGCCTTTTCAATATTTTTATTTTCTCTGATTGCATTCGATCTGTTTATGCGATTAATAAAAAATGTCATCTTGATTTTTGATAGGCACGGAGGATTTCATTTAAACATTTTTAGTTTTGCAGGGAGAGGACGACAGTTCTTTGAAAGCCTCGAGGGCGAGTTGGGAGTGTATTGAATGGATACAGGAAGGAATGTGCACGATTTCTAGCATTTTTAATTGGCAACTATGGTGTGTGATGGCAGGAAAACGAGTGAAGAACGCTGCCTCTATATGTGATTTCTTAACTTTGATACGGATCTGATCCGCAATTTAAATTGCGTCGGTTTAAAAAGGACTGGCATATTTATCGGAATATTAACCTTCGTCTGAAAGAATTGGCCAAACTGTAAACAAGGCTTCGCGTCGTGTGTACGTGTGCAATGCAAAAGCTGTCTACATTTCACGGAGATTATCTTAAGAGTTACACTTTGATGCCACGGTAGACGAAGAAATAAGAAGATAGGCAATAATATTCATCTTCATCTTTTAAACTTGAGTCTCGCACTTTTTTACTTTGCCCAGCCCATTCAACTTGCAACATTTTGTCCTACAGCTAAGCAGAATTAATTTGTGTGGCAACACAAATTATGCGATTCGATTATCAGGAGGTAGAAGGTAGAATATAACTTATTTCCTCGGAGTTTTTGTCTTTGAGCAAGTTGAAATGTTGAATTGCTTTGGCAGGCGACACTGAGACGGAGTTTCAGAGGAGGAGATGATGAGGATTTCGACTCATGGAGTAGTTTTAGTTTCTCTAAGGTCAAAATCTGAGGAAGGAGGAAATTGTATCCACAACACCACCACCACCACCACCACCTGCAACAATTCAGGTTGGATATGGCATGTCGCAATCTCATCTTCTTTATTGTCATATAAGTTCGCAAACCATTACAACTGGTATGATATCAGACGGATGAAGTAAGCAGTTATCTAGAGGAGCCATAATATTCTTTGTTGCTCGTGTTTCCTCTCGCAAAAAAAGAAACTTTGGGTAAATGAGCCTAACAGACTGGAATCGAATTTGAAGGCAGGAGAGACTCAAGAAGATTCATATGCAGAACGAATGGAAGTGAGAGACGACAATGAGGTGGTTGAGCACAGAGAACATTGAATGATATGAATGGGACAAAAAATATGAAAAATCTCTTTCTCTCATCATCCGTCTCTGATTAGAGGAAAGCACGAACGACTCTTCTTTCATGAGACTTTACGAGAATTCCAATCTCTCAGTCACCTCAGGACAACAGTGATAAAGTGTGGTTGCATATTTTATGCGTATAAGCTCCAGTGTTTATGCATGCCAACTAGGATATCAATTCTCTGTAGAAGTCTGTTTTGTGCATAATCCTCAGCGTTACTCAACATTTTCAAGTAGAAAAGATGTTTTACCGTTTTATTATAGGACGATCATGAATTCAATGAAGTTGACATGTTTTCAAGCTTGGTATGCAACGAGAAGAATATTATACTTAGGAAACTTTTTGAAAGATGAAAGTATGTGAGATTTTTTATAGCAGGAGAGACTGGAGATATGAGACTTGCCCTTGGGCAAGGTCTCTGTTCGAATGTCAAACATACAAGAGAGGCCGATCAATTCTGTTTTAACTATAACTAATAGAAAAGTATGCAAAGGTAGAGTTAAGCCTAAATAATATATAGAAAATCTATGCCTATACATTATTGGTTATTTACACAGGAACACAGAGAGCTGGAGTTGCCACTTGCCAGTCAGCTTTAAAAGTTAATGATACAACTAAAGATACTGCTCTCATAATAGGCTCCCATGTAAGGAGATAAAGTTTCAGAATGTCCAAATAAGCACCCATCACAGCTTGCCAAAGTCCTTAGAAATAGTTGTTGATTTATTTAAAGCACTACTCAATCTATCAGAATAACTCAGCTTATCAGGTTTCTCCTTATCCAATATTTATATCTTTGCTGACATTTAAACGAATCTAGAAGCAGATAAATTGTAAATCACTGTCATTCTTAATTCCTACGTTGACGCGGAACGCTGGACCAGCAATCAATGAGCCATACGAAAAGCGTACTCTCAATGTTTGTTTCCTTTTACATATACGCATCAAAAGAAGACTATATCTAAATCTTTTAATTGTCAGGATGTGATGAAAAGCCTACCATTGTCTTTTACCGTGGATTATCATCAATTTCTTCAGAAAGGACATTCTTTTTAGCTACAGAGGAAAAGCATTAAGGAGATTCTCCCTATTCTCATTTAACACCTGGGCCAGCAATTTAACCCATCGTGGCCTTTTACCATCCATCACCACGTGTCACTCAGTTCGTTTCCTTGTACGATTTTTTTAGTACAAAAAAGGTTCACGTCAGTCTAAATCCTCTTCGTCCAAGAAATTGAAATCGAAATACACTCCTTTTCCCAACAGGATCTCAACTTTCGAGACCAAAACAGAAAAATGCATGTAAAAACGGAGGAAATCACAACAATGATCAGATCTCTGAATTTCTCTGAATTTCAAAAATACAATACTGCCACCCATAAAATCCTTAGTCATTCCACTAAAATTTTATTTGCTCAGTTACTTAGGCGAATAATAGAATTAAGATGGAGAATTCAACACCCAATCCATACCGTTTCCTCTTGAGTGTATATAATTCAATTCCCAGTACAAAGCTTATAATAATGCACACTGCAATCTCATCTCCCCCATTCTTTGTCACATTGCTCGTCATGAATCGGATTCAAGAGATTGTTTGCTTAGGAGATTATTATCCATTGACAAATAACCTATTCTATACTACACATACACCTTGTAATTGGAAATGAAATAGAAATAAACGTGATTTAACCTTGAGTGTATCAGAATAAAAACGAGTTTCTATTTACTGAACGGATTTTTGTGGTTCCAGAAACCCCCAAGTCAATTAATCTTCATCATATTTAGTCACGTTGGACTAGTTGGACCTCAAGAGAAGTTCAAAAAAGTAATGTAAAGAAGTCTTTCATTATTCCTCTCAGTTTAAACCCAAACTTATGAATGTAACTAGCCACAGCAGCACCTTATATATATATATTCCCGTCTCGCTATCTCTCCTTGCCTCAAATCTATTTAATTGTATGAGTAAAAGTAAATGTCATGGGGGGCTTGAGGAGTTCCAAACAAGCAAACACACCACACGACTTTTCACGCCCACTTCAGTAGTTTTACTTTTATCTCTACAACTCAAATAAAACCATGAAGCCATGGGTTTCAAAGTCTTTTTTCTTGAGGTCATTTTTTCAGAATAAGATAAATCATGCATAATTCCGTTGAATTTTTGAAAAGGCCAGTTCCTCGTCTTCTCTTGACACTTTAATGTTATATAAAAGTCACAGGGAGAATGATGCAAACAAGGGAGGTAAAATAATGCAATCCCGTACAAGAATCGCTTTCTATGGACAAGTAACTCTGAACGTGCGAAAGTTCACAAGAGTACGAATTTATCACGGTCGTGAATGACCATTTTTCGTGGTTTCATGGAAACCGTACTCTCTCTCATCTCTTTTTGTCTTTAGTTTGTTCTGTAGCGGTTTACATGGGTGGTAAGCATCGGTGAATGAGTAGGAATCGCATCTTTCTATAGTCTTCTTTACATTTAATAACGTTGTCAATCATAAAGAAATCCGCCCTGAACGAACTGCGAGATAGATAGCCATATCATATTCGATACATATTCAAGATGAATTTCCTTAATGTAAATCATCCCCAAATTATTGGCTAATGATTCCTAATATTATGATGATTTCTCCTGCCGATTCGGGTGACTCATAATCTCCAACTTATGACTCTGTTAACCAAGTCGGTTTACTGAGTTGAGAAGCAATATATTTAAGGTTGTAAATTCTTGTTGTTGTAATACACAACACTACCTGTGTATGGACTTCATCAAGCATCGATAAACAAGACGTCCCTTAAGGGCGCTATCCATACATTATTAGAATATCAACCCACACCCATCCATTATTATTACTTCATCATCCTTCAACTTCTTGCGACGACTCTCACGACCTATGCTCACAGGAACTCTGCCCATAACAACTTTGTGTGTATGTCTGTTTTGACAAGTTGCTCTGCAAGCGTCCCACGAATTCAACGACAGACAGCACGACGAATACTAAACGTACCTTTTCTTTTATATGTTTCATAGTCTCTCATGAACCTATTCGCTGCTCCGGCTTCGGGGGATTTATTTTAAGGTTTGGTAACAATTAATAAACAAGCACAAACACAACTGAAAAAATCATGAAGTGACATGGACGCCTTGTATTGTATGAATTTGTGTACTAAATACATTTTGCCAATCTAAGTCATCATCATTAAGTTTCATTGCAATAAGTAGTTGCTCACCAAAATATTTTAATATTTTAGCACTATTTAGCAGTACCTTCGCAATAAGCGAGTTTGCGTGGCCTCTAATGAAATCACGGATGCCTCAAGACTCTTTCAAAAGGTAAACAAATGTGTTTGTCGTAAAAAAAATTGACATCTTGCTTGCAAATTACTGTCACCTGGTTAGTGCGAATGTGAAGAGAAATGATGGGTAATTAGATGAATGGTGTATACATGCGTCACTGACTAAATACAAAAACTGTCCTTTACTCATTTATGCCTTCTTATTTCCATTCTCAAATATACTTCACTATTTTCATGGTCATCTTCATCAAAGACTCGTCGAAATGTGTTATTGTCTGATCTGTGTGAGTTTATGAGTGAGTGGTACAAGCAAAGTCGAACGCGAACATTTGTACTTTACTTTACACACGGCATTGGCACAGAACTTTAGTTGAATCGAATACTTTATGAATTGGGATATATGTAAAGATGAAAGAAATATGTGATGAATATGGGAATAAAGAGAGAGAGAGTTATAAAAGAAAACACGGCTTACCCATTGGAGTAGATTGGGTTGACTTGAGACTTGGAAGGAGAGATGACATTCCCAGCGCTGGGTATACCATGTGTGGGTGTGGTTGGAGTCTTCTTGGGAAAAGCGACCATTCTGTCTGAAGGAACTTCTGAAATGCTTCGTCTCAATTTCCTGCTATTATTCGTTCCATCTTGTTGTTGTTGCGGTTGCTGCTGATCTTTTCTTATCTGAACCAGTTGATCCACGTTCACGTAAGTTCTTTGCTGGTTGCTTTGCTCAACCCCTCTTCGTCGCTTATGTACACTTTCCTTGTTCAAATTGTTCTGCTCCAGAATGACTTCTAGGTTTTCGTAAATTGTATCACAACCTTTGGCTGCTCCACTGCTTCCGTTGGTATTCAAAGGTCGTGGAGGTGCCGGAGGAAGTCCGTTTATTCCTTGTGGAGGTGAAAGACCACTCCCACCTCTTCGAGCCAAGTAGTTCAAATGGGCAAGTTGTTGTTGGTGTCGTTGGTGCTTTAAATGAAGAAGCTGTTGTGGGGGTTGCTGAGCACACACGAAACTCTGAGCTCTTCCGTGTCTCCCTTTTCCACCTCCTCCCCCCGATGGAGTGACCTTGGATGATGGAAGCGGAATAAGAAGCCGCTTCTCTTGGAAACTCTGACTCCGTTCAGGCAGTCTTCCGTTAGTGGTAGGCCTCCCGTGACCCTCTGGACTGAGACAATGATCCGAATCAAGTTCCTTAAGGGCTATGACATTCACCTGGTCTTTTGATTCCTTGTTTCCTCCACTTCTTAAAGATCGAAGGAACTTGGAGGCTCCCGACGCAAGGCGAGCAGACTCTCTCCTCTCCACTTTATGGCTGGAGGAGTGGAGACCACTACTTTTGGAGGTCAGGTCAGGAGTAGAAGAAGATGAGGATGGGGATGTGTCCGCAATATTATTCGACGAGGAACTCTCTCTACTCTTGTGAGAGTCGGGAGATCCCTTCGTGCTGTTGCTGTTCTTATCCGTATCCCCTTCACCCCTGCAATTCATAAAATTAATCCATGTACACAATGTAATCACCACTCAAAACTTATCTCTCATTAAACTCCACTTGAACACAGCCATAACCCATTTGTCTGACAATACGCATATTACATAATATCCTCCTATCATCTTTGATAAATTTAATTGGTAAAAGATGCGTGAGCAGTCAGGTCTCTATATAATGTGTAATTGAGAAGTGCACCTTCTGTTGCATTACCTAACATATTAAAATACGCATCTCTCTTTGTACAGAGGTATATGTCGATTGCCTCTCAGCTACTGTGCAAGAACAGATGAGCATCAATAAAACTCGCGCAACATCAATTAAACTCTGACTTGGATAACAAGGTGGATGAAGATGACATTGGAATTTAAATGAGGAAAGAATAAAAGCTGATCTTGGTCGGAGAATACAAGAAAGAGAGAGAGAGAGAGAGTGCAGGAGCATCATAAGATAAAAGATGTACAGTTTGATAAGACACACAGACTATATGTAATTCATATACATACTTTTTATTGTCTACTTCTGGAGTGTGAAATGACCGGACTATATACACTCGTGTAGTCAGAGGGCAGAGATGAATTAATTAGGAATTCGAATCATGTCTCGTGTTTGAATGAAGAAAGTCAATCTCCTTGTTCGCGAGATGTTCTCGTCGCTCAGTGACGGATTAATGTGTAATAATAATGAGACGACGGGCCGTGTATTTGTCAATGTGGTTGTAGTAGGATGATGATATAGTTCTGCAGAAGAAATCTGTGTGTGTGTGATTGAGAACATGATGAGGAATGGTCTAGTGGTTGTTGGTGTGTGACTGAAGTGAAACCGATCTCATTTATTAGCATAGACTACAATTGGAACAAAGGTGATAGAGATTAAGAAGACCGATAAGTTTGTGTTGGTTGTTGTGGCTCATCATCATGTTCTCTGCTAGTATTATTATTGGAGTGAGGCAGTGTGGTGAACGAACGACACCCTTGGCTTTCTTCTGTTCTACTTTAGTCGTGAGAAGATCACTTCATCATCGCACTTAATGCTTCTCTATTACTTCTATATCTTTAGATAACCAACCAGAAACTAACGGTGGAGCAGGGAATGAAAAAGTGTCACGATCTCACCACCACTTTCCTCACTTCCTCATCCAGCTCCCTTCAGAAAAGTCGTCTCAACGGGAGTGTGTGGTTTCCTCAGCTAATGAACAACTCGTTAAGCCACCCATCACATAATAATGCGATATATGCGATGCCTTATGAATCCATATCATTGATTCTTTAACACACATCATCCCTGTGATTTCTTGTCAATCAACTATACGTGGCTAAATTATTTCCATAATAGTCTGCACGCACTCGTTAGTCAGTTGATGTGTGCACATTTTCACACACAATAATCCCTCCGAAAATGCGTTTAGACTTTAAAGACTCTAAACTTAAAGTATATATGTCTGACCTGAAGGGGAAATAAGACTGGCGACGAGATTGCATAAGAACAAATATCTGCATGTACGATGAAGAGTCAGAGGTGCAGTGAAGCGCATTAATACCAAACAACTTCAAACAAGTTTATTGCACAAGTAGGCAAGAAGAAGAAGTAAGGAAAGGACGAAGAAGGGTGGACGCTTTTTGAGGATGCCAAACTGTCAAAGTAAATGAGGTAGAGCATTAAATCAATCACAACATGATTAGCGTTTCATCAAGTCAATTAAGTCATTAGGAGGGTTACAAGTTACACAATGTTAAGTAAAAGTGCAACTTTTGAAGGTAAATTGGTCAAAGCGATATGAAGAGATACGATCGCCACATAAAAGTAAGATGAGTCGATGGTTATCTTCTCGCTAATTGACTATCAAGAAAGACGAATTGAATGATTTTGTTACTATCTTCAATCAATTACTTCATCGAGATATTTATATTTATTATACTTGTCCTATTGCTTGACCGAGTTTGAGTTGCCTTGTTCTTCTTCCTTTCTTTTCCAATTATTAATTGATTTTGCATACGAATTGGTTTGTCATATCAATTTATGTTTGGCAGTCTGTAAATATTAATTGAATGGTTACAAATGCTCCTCTTCTTTTAAAAAGAGGGATATTGTTTGTGCACCTCCACGACGACGATATTCTTCCTAATGAGATTATGATGGAGGTCAGAGGTTAGCATATATAAATGCAAAGGTTCTTCTAATCTCCTTAAGTGTTTTTAACTCATCTATAAAATGGTTGGCAAGCCAAAGCCAATGGCAGAATTCTACGTGAACCTTGTTTGCTTCGCTTACCGCACACAAATAATCTAATCTACAATTAAAAAGCTCCTTAATCCTAAGAATGCAGTCTTCTCTGCGTAAAAGCTTTTAAAGGACATTGAACACAGTTCTCTTTATCTTTCCGTACAAAAAGCCTTTTATTCTTCTTA